>Ga0129324_10001232_pt1 | contig 16823 bp, 16 predicted proteins | sample CPBDNA_7_FD_96879 | JGI IMG/M metagenome (GOLD analysis project Ga0129324, IMG submission 96879) | Freshwater to marine salinity gradient microbial communities from Chesapeake Bay, USA - CPBay_Spr_15_0.2_DNA | ecosystem: Environmental > Aquatic > Marine > Coastal | place: USA: Chesapeake Bay... | reverse complement strand
GACTTTGAGTCCTTCTTAGGCGAGATGCAGAACATGTACGAGAGTAAGGCGGGAGAGCGTGGTATCTTTAGCCGTGTAGCAGCTCAGAAGATTGCAGCACGTAACGGTAGGCGTGACCCTGAGCAGGACTTTGGTACTAACCCATGCTCTGAAATCATCCTACGTAGTAACCAGTTCTGTAACCTGTCAGAGATTGTAGTACGTCCTAATGATGATCTACAGACATTGAAGAAGAAAGCAGAGGTGGCTGCGCTCATTGGTACACTACAGGCTACATTGACAGACTTCCGCTACCTGCGTAACTGCTGGAAGAAGAACACTGAGGAAGAGGCACTACTGGGTGTCAGCATGACAGGTATTATGGATCACTACCTGCTGAGTAAGGGAGAGTCTAAGGACTTAGGTAAGTGGCTGGAGGAGATACGTGATGTTGCTATTAAGACGAATAAGAAGTGGGCTGGAGTTCTTGGGATTAATCAATCTACAGCTATTACATGTGTTAAGCCAAGTGGTACTGTATCTCAGCTTGTCGATTCTGCTTCTGGTATCCATCCTCGCTTCTCTAAGCATTACATTCGCAGAGTACGTAGCGACCACAAAGACCCGCTTGCAGTCTTCATGGGAATGGCCGGGTTCCCGGTAGAGCAGGACGTTATGTCACCTACGTCATCAGTCTTTAGCTTCCCTGTGAAGGCTCCAGAGACTTCTGTGACTGTCAAGCAGGTGGGAGCAATGCAGCAGCTAGAGCTTTGGAAGGCTTACCAGAATCACTGGTGCGAACATAAGCCAAGTATCACTGTGTACTATACGGATGACGAGTTCTTGCAAGTAGCACAGTGGATATGGGAAAACTTTGATCTGTGTAGCGGGATTAGTTTGTTGCCATATAGTGACCATGTATATCAACAAGCTCCTTATGAGGACATCAGTGCTAAGGAGTACAATAAACTAGTAGCAGAGATGCCGGTGGGTGTGGATTGGAATGATCTGGAGAAGTACGAGGAAGAGGATAACACGACAGGAAGTCAAGAGTTAGCGTGTGTAGGTGGTGCATGTGAGATAGTGTAGATAAAACTTAGGGGCCAAGCGGCCCCTTTTTTATTCGTCAGTAGCTAAGACAACACCACTAGCTGCTCCCGCACCTGTTGCTCCGCTGGCTGCTATTAGTTTCTGTTTAGCTGCTTTGGCTCTAGCAATGTCAGCCTTAGTAACCTCTGGCGTTGCTTCCAGTAAAGCCCTTTTTGTATAGGCTTCTGGCGTTTCCTTCGCTTGTTTCTTGACACCTGTAGTTCTTTCAGTCTCTTTTATAGCTTGCTGTACCTTTCTAGGCGTAGCTTTTTTCTTGATCTGTTTATTGTTATACTTAGCGCCTGTTTTATAGGAAGACTCAATCAAAGGAGATGCAGTAATTAAGCCGTGTCCTCCTACGGGGTTAAGGCCAAACATGTCGTGTCCGTCACTTAACATTGTGTACATCTTTTCCTTGTTAGGATCAACTACAACAAAGGCATTCATTCCTCCTAGCTCTTGTTGTCTTGAAGTATACGATTGCTGCGTAACTAAGTAACCATCAGGGTCTTTGATGTCTGCTAAGTTTCTACTGCCTACAGCGTTACCTGCTTTGTCGCTAACTCTAGCCATCTTAATTGCTTTAGTGTCTAACAGTTTGTTAAACGAATCCAGAACTCTTTGTTCACCTGCTTGTAGTTTTTTACCTGACCCTTGTTTTGCCCTTGCTCTCAGCAGGGTCTCCAACATTACGCTGGGCTGATCTCCAGCTCCCATTTTATTCATCAGTTGAAAGGCTTTATTATCCAAGGTAGAAGACATTTGTAAATACTCAACCATTGCTTTACCGTCTAGTTTACCTTTAGGTTTTGCTCCTTCTGTTTTACGTAAGTTATTCACCACGTTTAAATACTTATCCGTAGTCTGACCGCGCATAGCTCTGACTACAGAAGAACCAGCCCCCGCAGCACCTACAGATTCTATGTATCCTGCGTTCTTACCTGAGGAAGGGTCTTTAATCTGATATTCATACCTAGCGTTAGGGTTCTTTATATGTGGCCCTTGAGTAAGGTGTGTTAAAGCTCTGTTGACTATAGACTCTGGGACTGTACCTGAAGTTCTAAAACCCGAACCTATGCCTGAAGCCAATCTAGCGGCCTCCTCTCTAGGTATACGCGAGTCTAAGTATTTTAAACCTACTACGCTGTTTTCTAAGAGCGTGTCTTCGGTGTTAGGTAGTTGGCGGTTTATAGATATAGCTGTCAAGTCTGCGTCTTGTCCTACATCACTAGCCCAATCGCTAACTTTCCTGTCTGATATGCCTATAACTCTCCGCTTTGCAACACTCTGCGGGTCAATACTTTCTTTAATAGCAGGTATTATAGAACCTGTAGACTCTTTAGCAAAGTTAATCTTACCCTTTATAGGATTGCGGTAAAACTCAGAAATATGCGTAGGTGTGTTCTGTAATGTTTTGTTTACTAAACTACCTACACTGTTAAACATTCCCTTAGCTCCACGAAACGCAGGCCCCACAAAAGGTAATGCTCCCAGCAGTCCCAACATACCCATGCCTATATTACCCTGACGAAAGTCCTCTATACCTTCCTTGCCAGAGATAATCTCACCGGACACAGGAAGGAAAGCCGCAGCATCATAGACCCCCTTTGCTGGATCAATGTCAGCCATGTGCTGTCGTTCTTTTGACAAGTCCTGACTGACGGACATAGGTGTTTCGCTTAAATGATTTAAGTAGCTTAAGAACGCTTGGCTTCTTGCTTGCTCATTAACAGCCATTACCTACCTCTCCTTTCTTTTTCCATACGCTCGTTGTACTTCTCAGCTCCTCCACCGAACCAGTTGTATACCAACGGGCCAACAAGAGGTATAGAGTTAAGGGTAGACTCTAGTGCTGGGTCTTCCTTAGGTAGTTCAGTACCTAGCTTAAAGGCTGCATCAATGATAGGTGTAGCAGGTACAATCATATTAACTAGCCCACCTTTGACATCCCCTTTAGCAAAGAACTTATCAGAGGTATACTTGTTCAAACCAAACACACCCAACAACGCCCACATAGAACGAGAAGGCAAGTCCTCTGGCTTAACTTCTCTACCTCTCATCATGTCTTTAATAACACCTGTGCTGGTGTTGGCTACTGTCAGATAACCAGCCATAAAAGTTGCTTTCTTAACTGCTGTTAGCTTGTTACCTTTGTTCCATTCACCAACAACCTCTCTACGTACAATGTCCCACTGCTTTAACGTAAAAGACTTGAGCATATATAATATCCTACCGTTAGGGCTGTTCAAGTAAGCCTCCGGCATTTCACTTAAAATAATAGGCTGAACATCTGCAAGCTCATTAAAGGCGTAGAACTTAATGTTCTCTGTCATATCTCCAGCCTTGAGGTCAGCAACTAAGCCCTTAAATTCATCACCATATATCTTACCGTACTTCTCTCGTAACTTAGCCACACCCTTGTTAGACTTAGCCAGCTGCCTAGCTTTACGTAGAGAAGCGTTCATTAAAGTTTCTTTACCTAGCCTGTCAGTAGCCTTGAACCCTGATAACTTCATCATCTTATTTAAGAATCTTGCTGTTCCTCTAGGGTCTCCGTTTGTTAATTCAATAGCTACTTGTTCAAGACCTATATCTACTAGCTTCATGTTCTTAGCTCCAAACATAGAAGCTATAGTATTCCTAAAACCGTACAGGAAAGCAGAGGTAGCTGGATCAGCAAGCTGAGTAACAGCAGACACAGGGTTTGCTATTGTACCTGTGTATCCTAAGTCTTTAATTGTTTGCATGGCTTGACCTGCGGATTGCTGACCACCTACAAATCTAGCTTTAAGAAGCTCTACTATTTCACCTTCATCTTCAGCCTTAATGTTACCTGCCTTCCTTGCGTTTTCTACATACCGACCTATTGATGTGTCTATATCTAAAAGTCCATCATCACTTTTAGTTGTACTGCCTTTAAAAAACTGAGCTACCTCAATGTCATTAACAGCCCTGCGTATATACATAGACAAGGCTTCTTCAGGTGACGCATAGAAATCTAAGTCTTTATCTTTAAGAGTAATTACTCGTTGCTTGGCATAGCTGGGCTTGCCTGAGCCTGAGTAGTTATAACCACGCATAGCTGCTTCAATAACATGTTCTCTTTCAGAGGGGGAAAGCTCTCTTTTTTTCTTCTTAGTGGCTGCTCTTATTTGCTTGTCTAGGTAGCCTTGATAATCTAACCCAGCACTTTTTCTCCACCCTTCGTAGTCCTTCATTATACGTGGGAAATAATTATCTAGCTCGTCAAAAGATTGACCACTTTCTTTTAGCTTCTTAGATAAGTCTTTGAGCATAGGCACTACTGTAGTATCAAAGGTTTCAGCAAGTGCAGGATTAAAACGACTCATAGTTTTTTTAGCTAGACCAAAAGCACCATTGTATAAATGTTTACTTACATCACGGTACGCCCCTTTAGGCAAAGACTGTAGTCCTTTAAGAAAAAACTCTACCTGTTCTGTCTTAGCATACGTATTGACTGTCATGTTGTATTCGGTGTTACGTAAGCGGCCAAACATACCTTCATCTTTTAATCGCAGACGAGTACCTATTGAACCTAAGTAGCGGTCAAGACCCTTGCTGTACTGTCGTGTAACTGCGCTGTCTTTAGTTACTGCTTGTTGTATAGCTTCACTGGCTGTCTTACCTGACCCATGTAGTCGTAGCTTACGGCCAGTAGTTTGTATTGCTTTTTCTACAGCTATTGGATTGAAGCCTGCTTCCTCTAATACTTTAGCAGGTGCGCTTACCGGGCCTTGAGTAGCTACGTGTGCGTCTAATGTTCCTTGAGCTTGGTCTAACATCTTGTTAGCTTTTTTAGCTGCCACCTTACTGGTTACTTTTTGAGCTACCCAACCTACTGCTGGTACAAATACCATACCTGCGGAAGTAGCTATTGCTGTCTGTATAGGATCAACCTCTCCTTTAATAGCTTCTTGGTTAAGAGCGTCTAAACTTCCCACTACCGCACCGCCTCTAACCATCATCTGAGGTATAGTAGCCCCCATAGACAACGCTAAAGAAGGATCAGCAAAAGCTGTGGTTGTTTGTCCTCCTAGTCTAGCAAGGCTCTCAGGGTCAGGCTGAAAGAACTGACCAAACTCTTGTTGTATGTCACGTTCTCTTTTAGCGTTAGCGGCTTCTCTTTTCTGATCTGGAGACATATCCATGTAACCTTCAACCTCCCAGTATTCATCAGGAGTTTGTAAGTCTATGTTCCAGTCTTGTCCAGCCATGTAATGTGGTCGGCCACCTGTTAAATCCCTTGCTGCTTTAAACGGAAAGTAACGCTCAAGTATAGCACCAACAGAAGCCGGAGGAGATAGCGTTTCAGCCATTCCATAACGATACTGCGCCCATGAGTCACTAAGCTGAGAAGGTATAATAGTATCGCCTATCATCCTAGAGCCTGCATCTACATTGTTTTCTTGTAGATAAGGAGAGTTGTCTACATCTTCTTGAGTAATAAGGACACCGCCCAGCATTGCGTCATCATCAGTAGAATACTTACGTACAATGTTTTCACCGTCAAACAAATCGCCCGGAAATATTCCTTGTTCAGTTAGGAAAGGCGATCCTTGTATTTCTTCAAGAGTTAATGCTCTTCCTTCTTCAGTAGTACGTGCAGCAATAGCTTCTTGTTCTTTTTTCTCTATCGCTTTTTCTTGTACTTTCTGACGTTGTTCTTGTGCTTTTGCTCTGCGATCAACTGTATCTCCAGTAGGAGCTGATGTCTCGTCTTGTGCCTGTACTGCCTCGCGCTGTGCTTGTGCCTCATCTCTACGTGTAACAGTATTGTCTGTAGGCATTAGGCTCTGTAAATACTCAGTTACTTCTGGGTCATTACGAGTAGCTAAGATAGCGTCTCCATAATCTTGCGGCATAAGAATGCCAGCACCTATAGCGTTCTGTACTTTTTCTAAAAGCAGGTTAGCCATGAAGACTCCTTATTGTTTTTTACCTATTATATTTTTACCTGCAAAACTATCACCCGCTGCTGGTGTTGCGCTAGTGCCTTGAGGAGATACTGCTGTCATTCCCATAACTCTCCTCAAAGCCTCTTCCATAGACAAGCCTCGTGTCTTAGCACGGAGTTCTTCAGCCTGTTGAAATAGAATAGTTTTTTCATCGCTAGTTCTTTTTTTCAAACCATAAAAGGGAAGGTCATAACCTGATTCTCTATTAGGGTCTAGTTTTATAAGCAGTGCATCGTATGTGTCGTATTCATTGTTTGTAATACCTGCAATATCAGGACGAGGTTGTTCTCTAAACAATATAGTAATGGCTGGCCCTAAGTCTCCTCCTGATTTTAAATAGGAAATCATATCAGGATTGTTCATCTTTTCAGCACGAGTCATTAGCATCTGCCTAGTGTCTTCTTCTTTCTTCATGTTTTGAAGATTGCTTGCTAACTTAGCTGCACCCGCGTAGTCACCTGTAGCTTGCATTAACATAATTAACTTACGTGCATCTTCAGGATCACTAGGGTCTAACTGACCCATAGCCTGCTGTAGCTGTTGTCCTTTAGATAGTTGTGACTGGCCTGTCAACCCACGCATACCCTGCTGCATCATTTGAGATGCTTGTGCGCCTAGCTGCATTTGTTGAGCTTCACTGCTGGCGTTAGGGTCTATACCACCACGGTCAATACCTGTTAATAGTCCTGCTAGTGAATTTGCCATCGTCTTACCCTCCTCCATAAATTCTTTCAAACTCAGCCATTCGTTCTTCTTCACTTAAGTCTGCAACATTGCCTGTAAACGCATCTCCTAAACCTACGTCAAATAAACCGCTTGCTCCTCCAAGACCTAAATAATCTCCTGCTCTTTTAAGCCAGCTTGGGGTTTTACTTCCACCTACGCCCAAAGCACCTAACAAGCCCTCATCAGCTTGTGGGTCTCTGCCGGATAGCAAAGCAAGTAACTGTTCTTGAGGAGTAATTCCTTGTCCTAACGCACCTTGTAACATACCCTGCAACTGCTGTTGCTGTAGTCTGTTAGCCATGTCAGCACCGCCCATGTAAGACTCAAGACCTTGGCTACCTAGTTTAGACTGTAGCTCTGTGCCACTAAGCTGTCCACGTTGTGCCATCTCAGCAGCAGGCATACCAGCTTGTAGCAAGTTAAGGGCTTGCTGCTGTGGTATATAGCCTGCACTGAGTAGTGCCTGCATGTTCTGTATATTAGCACCTCGTAGCTGTGAAGGCATCATTTGAGCTTGCTGACCAAGACCAAAGAGTCCAGACCCTAGACCTAAGCGACCTCGCTGTAAAGCCTGTTGTGACTGTGCTGCACCAATGTCTGCACCCTGCAAAGCCATAAGGTTCTGTAGGTCTTGCTGTCCAAACCCACGGCCTGTCTGCGCCCCCTGCATACCTACGCCTGCAAGTGTAGCACCGCGTCCTATGCCTGCTGTCTCTAGCTCTGAGCCTAGACCCGCTAGTCCTGATGTCATACCAGTAAGAGCCTGTGCAGTCTGGAGTCCTTGCTGCTGCTCTTGCATACCCATCTGACGAGCCTGTAGAGCTGCACCAGCTTGTGCTTCAGCCTGTGCTTTAGCCATAGCCAACTGCTCTGGTGTACCGCCATAGTCTGCTGTCCTTACACCTGAGCGTCCCTGAGCAAGAAGATTCTCTCGCATACGTAGAGCCTGTCGCTCTTCCTCTGGCCGCTGTGTAGCGCGTATAGATTCATAGATGTCAGACTGTCGTTGCTCAGGAGAAGTCAACAGTCCTTGTCCTGCTTGCATAGCTAGGTTGCCGTACTGAGAACGTAGGTCTTGAATGTCCTGTGGCTGTCTAGCTCTTCCAAACTGCTGCTCTGCGCCCATTAGACCTGCTTGAGTTACACCCTCTAGTCCTGTAGGCTGACCGACCTGTCCTAGTTGTTGACCAAACAAACCACCCATAGCACCACGCTGGGCTGCAATAGATGGGTCATAAGCACCTACTTGACCTATCTGCTGCTGAGCTTGACCCATAGCTTGCCTTCCAACTTGACCTGTACGTGGGTCATAGCCAGCTCCTAGACTGCCAGCCATTTGACCAGCACCACCTAGTAGTTGATTTTGTAATTGTTGTTGTTGACCACTAAGACCTAAGTTGACATCACCTTGTGCGCCTACTTGTGCGTTGGCTAGATCAGAAGTAACACCAAAGGGTCTAAACTGTGTGCCTTCAAGGGCGCGTTGACCCATGCGTTCAGCAGTCTCCAGACCTGTCACTCCTGTCTGATATGCACCTTCAATGCCTTGCTGACCTGCGTAGTATCCTCCGGCTGTACGTAGCGCATCACCTAAGTTACCGCTAAGTAAACCTGTGAGACCTAAGCCTCCGTATACCCTGTCGTCTACGCTGCTACCACCGGAATACGGGTTGCCGCCTGTGGGTAGTATAGGGTCTCCTGCGCCAGTATAACTCCATCCTCCGTTTGCCCCTACAGGCCCATAACCAATAGGTGACTGAAATTCTGACGCTGAGTTTTGGTTTCCCATAGGTTGGGGATTAAACCCGCCAGTCCAAGACCAGTCCTGATTATTTCCTGTCGATGGGCCAAACGTCCCCGGCCCATAGTTTTTTGGGTCAAAAAAAGTTCCTCTTCTGCGATCTTCTTCAGTAAGAGGGGAAGGGGGACCATTACCATACATACCCACTGGGTCGCTGAATATGATGGGCTGATCATATCTAACTTCTAGTGGAGCAGGTTCTTCGATTTGCCGTTTTTCTCTCTGAGTCATTACTGTCATTAGTAAGTACCTCCGGTAATAGTATCAGCCGTGAGTGTACCCGTTACAGTAACTGTGGCTGCTGTGACAGTACCTGTAAATGTAGGAGAAGCAGAGTCAGCTTTGCTGTTTACCGCAGTAGCAATGTTGTCATACTCTGTGTTAATTTCTGTACCACGTACAATCTTATTGGCGTTACCAGAGGGTAAAGAATCCTTAGCCGCAAAGTTAGTGGTCTTTGTATAGTTGGACATTTAGATAAGTCTCCCTAGTAAAGCGTGTATGTCAATCTTTTGAATGGAAAAAGGTACGTCATTAATCTGTGCTTCAATACCAATAGTAACTACTGACCCGCTACCACCTGTGTTTACAGAAGGCTTGTTAAGCAAAGCATCGACACTTCCTGAGTATTCACCTATTGCGTACTCCGCAACACCGTACTCTGCAATAGTATTGCCTGCGGAAAATGTAAAGGCTTGTTTATTATAACTGCTTGTATAGTCATAGCCCCAGTTTAGAGTAATGTTAGTGCCGTGTGCGCCTACAATAGTCAAGTTAAACTTCTTCAAGAACTTAAGGTTAGACGCGCTACCAAAGTCTGTAGGATTACTAAAGTAACGTAGCTGATACGTAGCTGTGCCGTCTTTATACCCTGCATACTTAACAAGACCAGTAGACTTGCCTATGTATATAGTACCATCTTCTAGCTTACCTAAAGACACTGGGTCTATCTCTGACCATGTAGTAACCCTGTGCGCCCCTGATTGGTCTATAGGGCCACGCATGTCAAAGCAGTACACAGTATTGCTAGAGGGTAGAGAAAGCAAGTAGAAGGCTTCTGATGCGCTGTACAGGGACTTAATGGGTAAAGCCTGTACATCTACTAAAGCCATCAGGTCATTACGGACATTCTTACTGATGTCACGCATAGGCAGAGATTTTTCTTGTATCACTCTACCAAAGCTACGCAGACCTGAGTCTGACAGGAATAATACATCAGTACCTGTACGCTGCACAGAGTCACGCGCTATGCAACCTACGCCATCAATAGTATCCACAAGAGCCATTGAGTCTGGAGAAGTAGCTCCTGAATAAACAACAATAGACTTTTTACCAAAGATAATTAAGAAGTCATTGTGAGCAGTTAAAGCTACAATCTCATCATAGCCTGAAGGCCATACTTTAGTTAAATCTAAATTACCTGTGCCTGTGCCTGTCCAATGTGCAGTGTTTGGCGTAAGACCACTCCAGTAAATTGTGTTTTTGTTTCCTACTATGTCTGCTACCCACAGGCGACCAAAGGCTGCTAAGATTTCATTACCTTGTGGCATGGTGCCTGTAGTATGTGGATGAGTTGATATAGTTTCTAATACAAAAGAACCAGTATGGTCTGATCCAATCAAAGGCTCATGTCCACTTTGAACCATGTGCATGTGGTTGTCAATAGCTACACACTTCCAGTTGTTAGCCGTAGGTGTATAGCCAGAAGGGGTTATGTCTACTAATGTAGTAGCCCCTAAAAATATTTTATTATTACCAGCAGAGATTACACGCTTGTCACCACTAGCATCTACAAACTCAAAGATAGTTTCTATCCCACGGCTGCTGCCTAACACAGAAGAACCATTAGTAGTAACTTCTTCCCAACCCTTACGTGCGCCTATACGTCCCAGCTTATCAATGACACAGTTGTCAGCAATAGCAGCAAAGGAGGGGTCTACACTAATAGGCGAATCCTGTGTGTTAAGCCCAGCAAAGCCCGGACTTGCTATAGTAATGTTCTGTAGTTGTTGAGCCATTATGAGTACCAGATAGTTTCTTCAGGATGTAATGCAGCATCCATAGCAATGGCATCAGCCAATGTACTATCAGCTATTGCGAACAGTTCTGCTGCGCTTGCGCCTCCGGTTTCTCCTCTCTCTCGTGCTGCCATTGCGGTAGCCAGTTGAATCACAGGTGTTGACGGTACAGTTAATACATCTGTATCTGCTGTAAAGTCTTTAGTACGTAACACTACGTTAAAACGTAACGTGTACTCAGCATCAGGTATAGGATATAAGTCAACACCGTTAATACCGTTAAAGCTGTAGAACTGAGTAGTGCCTTTAGGTACACTAGGAAAGTCTAAGAATGCCTCATCAAACCATCGTGATGTCTGATACCGTAGGAAACAGTTTTGACTATCATTAGTAACGTCTAGTATTTTAATAGTGTTGTCAGCGTCTGTCAGTACATAGTTAAAGACATTAGCCTGTGTATCTACTGTTAGTGTATTACGCAACCCTGTCCAGTCCCAAGCATTCTGTACGTCACGTTTAGCGTCATTAACATACTCGCCTATTAGCTTAGAGTAGTTGTTTTCGCTTACGGTAGATACTTCGTTCTCGCGCAGTCTGACTAAAACTTTATTAACGAGTTGTAGGTATGTCATTATATAGACCTTCTTTGTTGTGCAAAATCAGACTCAAAAGGTGACGTAAGTAAATCTTCAATGCTTGTTTGTTGTGGTTGTATTAGTGGGCCAAAGTCTGTAAGTTCTATTTTGTTTTTAAACTTAAACAATTCGTTGTCAAACAACCTATCTGTTGTGCGTGAGCCTGATGGTATAGGTAAATTAAAACCGCCACCTAAACCACCTGTAGGTAAGTCAATACTAGGTAAGTCAATACTAGGTAAATCAATATTTGGTAACGCGTTTCTAACGGCTGTGTCTAAACCAGATAGAGCATCGCCTACAGGCCGTATAACAGCGTCATCTACGTTTTTAGCTACTTCTCGTACAGGTTGTATAATAGCATCATCGACAGCACTGCCTCCCGCTCTCACAACGTCTTCGACAGCACTGCCTGTTGTTTCAGCTACTTCTTTAATTGGTTGTAAAACCTGATCATCTAAGTTACGACCAAACTCTTTTACTGTCTCTGAAACCCCTAGCTTACCTACAGCGTTTTCTACAAAATCAGCAAGAGCTGTACCAGCTTCCCCAAGAGGACGTACGAGACCCCTAACAACATCTTCAACAACCCCTAAGTCTATGTTAGTTTCAGGCAAATCAATAGAGCCTAACGTGCCGCCCTCTCTGATGTATTTACCTAAGCCCTGCGCCAGTGCCTCATCTAACTCCGCACCACCAGCTACAGCAGATACAACTTGACCTAAACCTTCTTGAAAATCATCATATTGTATTCCTGCGCCTTCAATGGTTGCTTGGTCTAACCCTACTGCGTCTAAACCTCTGTTAATCAACGGTTGACCTACAAGAGCTAGAGCAGCTCCTTCGACATCACCAGCGGCTGCTACATTTAGGGCAGTCTGTGTTTGAGCATAAGTAGTGCCAAATAAGCCTTTTCCTGTGTTAGCTACTCCCGGCCCCATTTGACCCACAGGCATTGCACTAGCAGATGGAGGAGCAGTGACGCCAGACATGTTAAGACCTGCCATCAAACCTGAGGCTATTTCTACAGGAGATACATCCATTCCTGACGCAGCTTTAAGGCCGGTGGTTGCTAAAGCAATAGGAGGATACAAAGTACCTATAAGACTAAGTACAGGGTTTCCTAAAAACTTTTCCCATTTACTAGGCTTTGGAGGGTCTTTAACCCAAACCATTGTCTGAGAGTCAATATCTACGTCTGTAATGCCTAATAATTCTGATATGTCGTGAAAAGTTCCTGTTCTTTCTTTTTCGTAATACTCGTCACGAGCTTCTTGGCTAGGAAACTCTAACTGACCTCGTTGGCCATAGTTAGTATAAAGCCTTGTTTTGTCATACTCAAGACCTCCAGTATCTAACTCAGGAACTTTGTATTCAACATAAGCAGGAATCTCAAAGTCTTCCATAGCTTGCGCTAAGGGCCGGTCTATATTAACAGCTTCGTTGTATGTCTCAGCATTGTAGCCTTGCATTGCCCCCCGGCCCGGATCAAACTCTCTATACAAATCTCTGCCTGTTCTGGCTTTATCAGGAGCTTCCGCTAACAACTGTGCATATACATCTCTTACACTATTAGTTCCATAAGCTGCTAATCTAGCTTCTTTGTCTTTTAAAATATCTGCTTTACCGTCAATTTCTTGTACATCTGTATCTACCGTAGAAACAAAAGGGTCAGCCTGTGTATCAAAAGGACTAGCAAGAGAAGAAATAGGTTCTTGCTTAATAGGAACCATAACAGGTTCTTTTTGTTTTACTATAGGCGGAGCAGGAGTCACAGGAGGCTGCGCTCTAGGCATGTCAAAGCCTGCTGGCTGTGCAGCAGTAGCAACAGGACGTTTCTCTTCCCTAACAGGAACACGAGTACGACCAGTCTTTACTTTAGTACCTATTGCCATTATCGTTCTCTCTGTACGCCTTTAGCTTTTTCTACCGTTCGCATTGCACCTAGTCCTAACATACCCATAAGCACAGTAGTGAGCAGGGAGCTGTCAACAGGAGGAACAGTAAACCATATACCTAAGATGGGTGATAAGATAGTAGAGTACATTAACGCAAAACCACAAATCCATCCTATAGCGGGTCTCCACCCGGCTACAAACATGTTCTTATGAGCCGCCTCTACCTTATTGACTTCTAACTGACCCTTAGCTAACTCCTGAGCATGTCGCTCTGCCATTGTACTAATCTCATGGGCTAAGGCATTCTTAGTATCTTTATCTTCAATAAATTTATCTAACAAACCAGTAACAGGGCTAATTAAACTATTTAAAATACTCATATATTATACACTATTTTTAGTCAAAAGTCAAGCTATTCTTTGTTACGTAGTTTCTGTATAGTGTCAGTTTCCCAGATGCGGATACCTAACCAGATAATAGTAAACAAAGAAGCAACAGGCGGTAGCCATGCAGCCATTGTCATAAGAGCTGTAGAAGCTGCTGCTACGTCTATAACGTCTTTACCAGTATCAAGAGCCATAGGACAAACCTGCTGCAATAGCTGCGTTAAGCGGAGCCATGTCTTCAGTTGTCCAGAAGTCTTTACCTACCATTAGCTGTAGATGTTGTACGTTACGCTCTACACAGTTAGCAGGTTCATAGTAACCAGAGTCATCAGCAACAATAGCGTTGATTAGGTCTACACTTTGTAAACACCACAAGTATTGTTGTGCTGGGGTTGCGTCATGCTGGCTCATTAGTTATTCTCCAGTTCTGTTACACGAGCAGATAGTTCTTGTATAGCTTTAACAAGAATAGGAATAAGATTACCTGCTGTAGCCTCTAGCCTGTCAGGATTAGATTCATATACTAAGTTTAGTTTGTCTTTGTCAACGCCAGCCGCCTCAAGCAACTCTTGTGCAATAAAGCCTTGCTCTACCTTACCGTCTTTAGGACTGCCTTCACGAGTGGCCCATGTAAACTGACGAGGTTGTAGGGTGTTGATAAAGTCTACACCGTAAGGAGTGTCAGCTATGTTTGTCTTATCTCTAGCGTCTGACAGTGCAGATATGCTTTGTACATTACAGCGTAAGGCAGTAATAGAAGAACTACCTAGTGTTACTTCATGGCTAACGGTTGCTGAAGAAGCATTAGATTGATTACCTATATTAACATTACCCTGACCTGTTGTAATGTTTGACCCTGCTGAGTCACCTACAAAAGTATTACTAACGCCTGTTGTAAGTGCGTTTCCAGCAATATAACCAACGCCTGTATTAAAGTTAGCAGTAGCTTTGTTAAGAGCTGACTTACCTATCGCTGTGTTGCCTGCACCTGTCACGTTTAATAATAACGAATCGTTACCTATAGAAGTATTACTAACACCTGATGTAGTAGCCGGAGCAGCGTCAGCACCAATAAAAGTATTACCTATTCCTGATGTTAAACCAGCTCCAGCGTTAGCACCTAGTGTTACATTGTCAGTAGCTGTAGGGTTGTTGGAAGCTAAGTCTGCACCTAAAGCCACAATAGCGTTGCTGTTGTTTTTTGTGTATAGCTTTTTGTCTGTGACGTTTACCGCCAGTTCACCCTGTACTAAGTCACTAGCAGAGGGAGCAGCGCCAGCGGTACTAGAGTTCTTAGTTATAATCTTAGTCATTACTGACCTCCGTTAATAAATATGTATAATGCAATGCCTACAGTAATCAGTAAAGCTGTGCCTAAGATTGTCTTGACTGCTTCAGATACTTTAGTTTGTTTACGTAATCTAGCTAATCTTTCTTTCTCTAGCTTGTGCTTGTGTTCCATCAGAGACTTGTGTTGTATGTTTAACATGTCACGCCACACATCTCTAGGGGTTATCTTCTTCAGTTCCTTCTCACGCTCTCTAATGGCGTTCTTAGCCCATGCAAGCTCTAAGGCTTCCTCCTGTGTCAGTACGTGATCGCCCTGCTTAGAAGCCTCCTCAATCGTTTCTACGGCTACCTTGCTTTCCGTAAGACTTGTAAAAATACCAGCTAAGTCTGACAGGTGCGACCCAGACTCTTTGACAGTTTTAATACCTGCGTTAAGAGTCTTGAGTACACCTACAACTGCTGAGATTTCTGCAATCATATTAGCTGCCTAAAGTTGGTCTTGTGTTCGGGAAGTCTGCTGTGCTAGGCCAATCGCGTAAGGCAGCACGATACGTCATGTAAGCAGCGTGTTGCGGGTGGTCTGTAACTACCACTACCCAATCAGTATTGGCAAGCTCCATGTCACGCCACGCCCTTGCAGACTCTTCTGCCGTAGGTACAGCAAGCACAGTAGCCGTCACTTCCTCATAAAAATCAAAGTTAGCTTCAACGAACTCACGGTCTGCCTTGATGGTATTAATAATGCTTCCACCTTCAGATTCTAAAATGTTAAATTTAGCCACCGTAATCTCCTTACGTTATGCTTTTGTACTGAATTAAAATAATGCCGTCACCACCGCGACCTGCTTGGCAAGAATAAGTGTTTCTGGTTTTGTTGTTGTTGTTAAAACCACCCCCGCCTCCACCAATACCTCCATTGCCTGCGGTTCCTTTAAAGTAATCTGCACTGTTGTAGACAGTGCCACCGCCAGAACCAAAACCGCCATGTGACGCAATATTTACTGCAAAACTGCCAATACTTTCATTAAAAAAAGGAATGCCGCCTACCTCACCGCCTGTCATCCTGCCGTAAGCCAGAGGGTCGTAGGGAGAAACAAAATCACATTCTGCTGGATTGCTGCCCCACTGCGAGTTAAAGCTGGTTTCGCCATCGTGTCCATTTGCAGTTGTACCCACACAGCCACCACCAGCAGTAGCATTTGAACCGCCACCAGTAAAGTTGACATCTCCTCCACTCGCTGACCCGCCTGCTGTAGACGATGTATTGCCACCGCCTCCACCATTAGCTGTCAAAGTGGTTGAGCCATCAGTTGCTGACGTATTGCCGCCTGCACTACCGCTGCCGCCACTACTACTGGCAGCGCCACCGCTTGCTCCAACAACCATCGTCCAGTTAGTTCCTGTGGATACTGTCAGTTCTTTTCTACAGTACCCACCGCCACCGCCACCGCGAGTCCATGTAGTGCCAGTTTCCACACCACCACCACCGCCAGCCCCTATACAGTGAATAGTCACAACTCCTGAGTAGGGGGGAGTCCATGTCGTTGATTTGCTAATCCAGACGTTGTATAGAGAAGTAGTTGTGCCGCCCCCGCCTGCTGATATTAAGTCTGTTAGGTTTGACATTTATATAAACACCCATGATGAAGTTGAAGTTCCAATAAGTCCTATGGACATATTAGCTACGTTGATTGTTAAGTCTGTTGCAGAGCCTACGATAGTGCTGCCGTTACGCCCAATGACTGTCGTGTCAAAGTTACCTACAGTAACGTACACCTTCATGCCTACAGTAGGCGTAGGTAGTGTAAGAGTCACACCTGACGCAGACACAAAGTGATGCGTGTTAGCTGTTGCGTTCGCGTTGCTGCCCACAGTTGCCGTAGGAATACCAGCGGCTATCGTGTCAGCAAGAACGCCCGTTGTTACTTTTGTCAACGCCATGATTTAAACCTCTGGTCTTGTGTCCGGGAAGTTGTCCGTAGCTGGCCAGTCCCGCAACGCACCCCTATAGGTCAGAATCTTGTC
>Ga0129324_10001231_pt1 | contig 16868 bp, 24 predicted proteins | sample CPBDNA_7_FD_96879 | JGI IMG/M metagenome (GOLD analysis project Ga0129324, IMG submission 96879) | Freshwater to marine salinity gradient microbial communities from Chesapeake Bay, USA - CPBay_Spr_15_0.2_DNA | ecosystem: Environmental > Aquatic > Marine > Coastal | place: USA: Chesapeake Bay... | reverse complement strand
ATTTCCTTATCTTGATCTGATTCATCGTCTAACGGAACAAGCACAGTATCGTCTTTTAAATAGCATTCCCATAATTCTATGTTATGCTCAGTGCCAGAAGGCTTTAAACTCCCTTGATTTAGATACATTTCACTGCCAGTAGTAACCCCGTTAGCCGTTACCTTGCCAGCAACAACTTTATTTGTTGGCTCACCCATATTAATAGTTGCTGATGGCGAGCTTAATTCATCAATCTTTTTCAACACTTCTGGATTGTTTTTGTATTGGTTAATCAAATCAAAACGACTAATAACACGCTTTACGAATATGTAGTTGCAGTTTTCAATGCTTGTTGCGGTTGGTTCAGGGTAAAAGTCTAAAGGACTTACACGCTCTATTCTTATATCCCCTAAGCCATTATTGATTGACTGGTTCCATATAACCTTAGCAATACCTACGCCATATATAGAGCCGTCACGCATAACTTTCTGTGAGATGTTCGGCAATTGCGAACTTCTCTTTATGTTTTCCCAACAATCATTCAAAATATCAGCGATTGATTCTAATTGCTTTAAGTTATCAAATGTCTGATGAGATAGATTAGCAGGCTTGACGTTTGTAGTAATCATTGCATCTAATGCAGTTGTAGCCTTAGTTTCAACAATTGGCTTAATTACATTGTATAAAGCATTTCCTTTTTTATTGTTTCCGAGGGTGTAATTACCGTTGGCGTCAGTGCCAGTTAGCGGACTAAAAGTCCCATCATAGAATCTTTTATATTTTTCTAGCTGTTTGGTGTTATGACCAGCTTTTGCTTGTGATAACAAGTTGGTCAAATATTTGATAAAGGGATTATCCATACCACTATAATACAGGCATGAGAACGTGCAAGCATTAAATTTATTTTAACAAAAAGTAAAATAAGTTAATGATTTAGTAAAAACAAATAAAATGCATATTAAATTTTAGGTAAGTATTATAAAAGCATGGAATTATATTATGGGCAACGCCTAGAACTAAAAAAAGATATTTCGTTGGCATTTGTGTGTAATGGCATCTTGCCTGCTGGGCAGCTAGGATATCAAGAAACACACTACAAAATACAGTTTGACCGAGCAGAAATTGTACTGCCAGCTAGTTTAGTCTCAGAGCTTTTTGAGGAATATGTAGTCGTTGAGCCTGTTGAAGAGGTAGTTGAGCCTGTTGAAGAAGTTGCAGAGGTTGACTCTGAAAGCGTGACAGATTTGTCTAAGTTGAAAAAAGACCAGCTTATTTCATTAGTGCAAGTTGCAAAGCCTGATTTGGATGTAACGGGATTAAAAAAAGACGATTTAATTAATATTCTTGAGGCAGCCCCAAGTGCAGAATAAAGATAAAAAAGAAGGCATTATGATTGTTTTTGGTGGTCCAAAGCCTGAAAAAAACGAATATAAAGAAAATAAAAAAGAGTATACCGAAAAGACTGAAAAAGAGTCTAAGTTACAATATACTCTTGAAGATTTCGGCGGTTACACGCCCATGTCATTGGTTTCAAAATTAGAGGAAGCCAAAGACGCAATTGCAAAAGGTAGTACTAAAGAGGCAATTATGGCTCTTGATTCGTGCATTGTTCGGATAACGGGTAAGCAATTACCAGAAAACGACCCAGACAGTGCACTGAAGACTGACCCATTTTTTGAACTTGACAAAATACTATCTTAAAAAATTTTAGGAGGAAAACCGATGGCAGAAGACATCCAAGTTGATGTTGCAGCGGAGCAAGTCCAACCAGAGGCCACCCAAGTTACTTTTGGGCAAGGCGATAGTGTTGACACTTCGAGCAATGACAATGGACAAGTTGAAAGCGAGTCTATAAATTCATGGGAAGGAGATAAACGTTTTGAGTCGCATTGGGGCAAAGACCCAAACAAAATGTATGAATCATTACGTTATCATGAGAAAAGACAAGGTGACTATGACAAGCAGATTAATGATTATAAATCTCAAGTTGAGGAACTCCAGAGATATAAAAACGACTATAACACAATTGAAGATTTGTTTAATCACGAACAAATCGGAGGTGAGTTAAGAGCCGTTTTAAATAAGTACGAAAATGGTAATCAAGAGCAAGCTGTGCCACAAAATAATTTTCAAGATGACAGAATAAATGAAATCTTGTTATGGAAGCAAAGCATTGAAGATAAAGCATTGTCACATTACGAAACTCAACAGCAAAATAAAGCCTTTGATTCTATAAACGAATACGCAAAAAGTCAGAATATCAAATGGGATAAAGACGAGTTTGTAAACTATATGCAAGCTAATAATTTCCCAGTTGAAACATGGCCAATTGCATTTAAAGGCGTTGCAAGTGAGCAAATAATGGCAACCCAGCGATCAAAAGCTGCAGAGCAAGCACTAAGCAAGGCGCAAGCCACGCAGAGTGTTGTTACAGGCAACAATAAAGGCCCAGTGCCGACAAAGGCGCCTAGTAACATCAATGATTTTAGAGCGCAACTTGACGCAATATTACCAGACTAAAAAAAAAGGAGAATAAACGATGGCTTTAATAGGCGCAAAATTAGATGAAGTACAAGCGGTCGCGCATAACGCATTCGAAAAAATTATGCCAGATCAATATTTAATCAGTTCAGCCTTTGGAAACATGATGTCCAAAGCGCCAAACTTGCAATATGTTTCTGGGGGTTCAAAAATTCAACAGCCAGTACAAATTGCAGAAAACAAAGCAGATGGCTTTATTGATGGTAAGTTTGATGTATTGGATTTATCCGCTTCTCAGCAATTAAGTTTTGCAGAGTTTGACTTCAAATATCAAAACTACAATGTAACTATTACACTTGATGATATTACTAGAACTGACGGTACCCCTAACGCTATTAAATCACTTTTAGTTGAAAAAGTTAATCTAGCTGCTGGAACCGCAGGCCGTACCTATGCTAAAGCATTGCATGGTAACGGGTCAGATTCAAACGGAAAAGCAATTAATGGCCTTGGGGACGTGACTGCTGCCTCTGGTACTGCTTATGGTGGTATTACCAACACCGATTTAGATGATTCAACAACTTGGTTGACTGAAATTGATACAAGCACTAACACAATCAACTACTCAAATTTGAATACTCTAGTGGGAACTTTGCTTGCACGTGGGCAAGGTGCAGGTGATGCAGCTGGTTCATACGCTCCTGACGTTATGATTTCTAACTCATACGTTCAAGACAAGTTTTTAGCTTCTCAACAGTCTCAACAACAGTTTGCACCAGCAGATGATCTTAAAGCTGGATTTAGAGGATGCGTGTATCGTGGAATTAACTGGTACATTGATGACAACAGCCCAGGTTCTGCTGATAGTTCAATTGCTGACAATTTTTTATATGTATTATCATCTAAAACGTTTGCTTTGAAATACAAATATGGTTTTGAAGGGAAAAAAGCCCCAGTTGATTTTAATGGGCGTATACCTAACCAAGCGGTTATAACTTCACAGCACTTTATGGCTTACAACTTAGTATGTAGAGCTCGACGATACAACGGCGTATTTAAAGCTTTACAATCTTAATTATTTTTGAAAGGAGAAAACTAAATGTCTTATGTAAATTCAATCGACACTGATGACTTAACAAATCCATCTAGCACACGTAAATATGAGCTAGGTGCACGATATGTTGATAATTCAGACACTAACGCAATTAAAAAAGAGTATGTGTACGCTAAAGCACACGGTGCATTGACTCAGTATCAGCCATACCAGTTATCAGCGGTTAACACTGCTGGTGCGGAAGTATCAACTAAAGCCCCTGCAACTACTGCAAGTGGTGCTACTATTGTTGCTCCTCAGGTTGCTGTTACTTCTGGTTATTACGCATGGGTTCCTTATAAAGGAATTGTAACTGTATTAACAACTGATACATTTGCAGCTGGTGACTATGCCGAAGTATTGAATGCTGGAACAGGCCTAAAATTAGACGGTGGTGTTTCTGGGTCAACTGCTGAAGGTGCAGGTTCCGTTGGAATCGCAACTACTGCAACAAGCGATGGGTCAGCATCTTTTGTATTGTCAGGAAACGTAGTAGCTGTAGCAGCTTCTTAAATAGCTTATTGGGTGGTGGCCTTGTGCCACCCCCACTACTAATAAAATGGCAAACTTTGAGGATATTTTATCAAACGTAGGGGTTAGGTACTTTAAGGCCACTGGTGCTGGTACAGATGCAGACCCTTACATTCCATCAACATCAACGGCAATAAGTGCCGACGAGGTATCTAGTATTACTAATTTTAATGTGTCTATTGGCACAAGTAGCACGCAGGTGTTAGCTGCTAACGGGAACAGAAAATTACTAATATTGGTTAATAATAGCGATGAGCCTATTTATGTATCTTTAGGTGCAACAGCGACACTCAATAACGGCATACGCTTAAATGCAAGCGGTGGGGCGTTGGCATTAGATAACCCGATATTCAAAGGTGTTGTAAATGCAATATCGGCAAATGGAAGCAAAACGCTAGTAGGTGCCGAGGGATGACATACATCTATAACCCAACAGAGGGTGGCGGGGGTGGTGGTACAGATAAGTTTTTATCGTCTTTAGGATTTAACACTGGAACAGGGGTTCTTACAGCTACTATGAACGATAGCGCAACAAGAACGGTAGACTTAGACGGGCGTTATCTTGAAAACGTGGTCGAAGACACTACCCCACAGCTTGGCGGTAATCTAGACTTAAATAGTAGTGATATCACGGGGACAGGCAACATAAATATAACAGGATCAGGCACACTGTCAGGTGACTTAACCATAGACACAAATACGCTTTATGTTGATTCGACAAGTAATCAAGTTGGTATTGGAACAACGACACTAAATGGTGAGATATTAACAGTTAATGGCAACGTTGAAGCTAATAACTTTATCGGTGGTTTACGTGGTGAGGTACAATTTAAAGCCAAAGCGGGTGAGGCAATAAGCAAGGGGGACCCTGTCTATATATCTAGTTTTGATCTTACTGGTAACGTGCCAGTCGTAGGCATAGCAGACGCGAATGATGTTAATAAAATGCCAGCGTTTGGGTTGGCTGAGAGTACGGTATCTTTAAACGCTTCAGTTAATGTGGTTACATTTGGTACATTGTCAGGAATAGATACAAGTTCATTTTCTTTAGGTGACATTTTATACATTTCTGATACAGGAACACTCACAGCCACTAAACCTTATGGCGAGTCATCGAAAGTGCAAAACATTGGCAAAGTGCAACGAGTACATGCCAGTGCAGGCTCAATAAAAGTTGGTGGTGCAGGTCGTACTAACGATGTCCCTAACCTTAACGATGGGAATGTATTTATTGGTAACTCTAGCAATACATGGGAGGCCAGAGCGTTAACCCTTGACGACGTATCAGAGACAGCCACAAATAAGCATTTTACAGCGAGTGATAATACTAAATTAGATGGCATAGAAAATAACGCCACAGCTGATCAAACAGCAGCAGAAATAAAAACTGCTTATGAATCAAATAATAATACAAATGCCTTTACTGATGCCGAGCAATCTAAATTGTCAGGCATCGAAACCGGAGCACAAGTAAATGTAAATGCCGACTGGGACGCTGTTAGTGGTGATGCCCAGATACTTAATAAACCTACAACGATAACAAGTGCAGAGCAAACTAAGCTAGGCTATATATCTGTTACACAAGCGGTTGACCTAGACATTATGGAGTCTGACATAACAATAAACAACGCAAAAGTGAGCAATGCTACACATACAGGTGACGTTACTGGTGCCACAGCATTAACGATTGCGGATGAAGCCGTAACCAATGCAAAAATGGCACACGTTGCAACAGGAACGGTTAAAGGCAGAACAACAGCTGGGACAGGCGATGTAGAAGATTTAACAATATCAACAACTTTAAAAACAGCACTGGGTTTAGTTAAAGGCGATGTAGGGCTTGGGAATGTAGCAAATGTAGATACGACTAACGCAAGCAATATATCTAGCGGCACATTAGCAGAAGCTAGACTGTCAAGTATAGATGCGGATAATACGACAATTAGTAATTTAACAGTTACAAATCTTAAGGCTGGCGTACTTGATACAGATTTAACTAGTGTTAGTGCAAGTCACGATACACTTGCAAGTGCTAAAGCAATCAAGGATTATATAGATGCAAGGGTGCAGTACGCATTAGATAATGCAACGCAGTATTTTGGATAGGAGGTAATATTATGTTAGTTAATGACGTTATAGATAGAATCAATACAGCAATATCTGACCAAGACAGCACAAAAGCTAGTAACACACTTTTTACTAATAAGCGTAAAGTCAACCAACTTAAAAATGCATTGGATCAGTATGCCAGCAACGTTAAAGGTATTGAAGATATTTTTAGTACGCCCGTTAATACGTCGAATCGAGTTGTTACAGGCCCTACTGATGCGATTAGGTCACAGGCCTATAGACTGGCTTATATCTGGCGTGATGGGCGTAAAAACCCATTAAATATAAAAAACTTAAATTATGTAACTACAGAATTCCCTTATAATACCTATGCAGGGATTCCCCGTTTTATAAATGTTTGGAATAACGAAATTACCATTTATCCTGATAGTAGCAGTTCAGCACAAACGACGACTCTTAACGGGGCTATTAGTGATAGTGCTACTACAATTACTGTAGCGTCAACTAATAGCTTTCCAGAGCTAGATGGTCGTATAACAATTAACAACGAAAAGATACGTTACACCGCTAAAACCGCAACAACGTTTACCGGATGCACGCGAGGTGTTGAAGGAACAACAGCCGCAGGGCATAGTGACACTGATACAGTAACGCATAACAACTTTGAGTTGTTTTACAGGCGCAAACACTTTGAAATAAGCGTTGACGCTAACGACACAATTAGTCCTACAGACCTAGCCAAAGAAATGGAAATCCCAGACGAGCATGTTGAGCCAATTGTAGATTTAGTTGCTAATAAATTGTTAATTTTGATTGGCGATTTCAATTTAGCTGACAGGTATAAAATAGATGCAGCAGCGTTTTTCAGACAAGCAAAAAATGATATTGAGGCAGGCTATGGCGATGTGGTACAAGGTGGCATGATTGGTCACGCATATGATTGGGAAGTCAATAACATAGGAGCAACAATTTGAGCTTTGTTGTAGAATCTTACGAATCTAAGGGGTTGCGAGACGACAAAGGGCGTAAGTTTGTTTCGCCTGACTATTTCTACAACATAGAAAACATGAACTACGATGGGATTATCGGGTGTCAGCGAATTAAAGCCCCAAGCGTTGAATATAACGTGGGATCAAACCAAATTGATGGTGGTGTGGACTTCCGATACATCGATTCAGTAGGGCAGTTCCAAAGTGAAAAAATAATTGTCCAAGGCGGATCAATAATTAAAGACTTTGTAACTAGCCCAAGCACTGTATATACCGGGCTAACAGCTGGCAAGAAATGCACGTTTGGAATACTCAACGACAAGCTGTTTATTTCGAATGGCTTTGATTATCCATTAGTTTATGACGGTACATATGTAAAACAAATGGGTGCGCCTACAGCTAAAGACCTGCTTGTAGCTGGTAGCTTAACAGGGGCTTATTACTATGCCATGACGTATGTTATTGATGGTGTAGAAATTATATTAGGAACTATTAGTAACACCATTACCGTATCAAGTAAAAGTATTGATCTTGATTTACCCGTTGGAATTGCAACATGCACAGCACGTAAAATATACCGTACAGAAGCAGGGGGAAGCACATTAAAGCTACTAACAACTATTAGCGATAACACCACGACAACGTATCAAGACAACACAGTAGATGGCTCACTAGGGGCAAATATCCCTAGTACAAATAGCTCATGCCCAACCCCACAGTTTATTACGGTTAAAGATGAAAAAATTATTGGTGCGGTTAATGCCAATAGACCTAACTACTTGTATGTCACAGAGTTTGAAGTAGAAGTGTTTTTCAATACGTCTGGCGTTTATGATGTCTCTGGTGTAGGTAACGACAATTCGCCACTAACAGGATTGATTGAAGATTATAACCAGATCGTGGTTTTTTCTGAAAAACATATCTATTTAGCGGATACGTCAGGGCTAACAACCAGCGTAAAACAAACCACGTCTAACGTTGGGTGTATCGATGGGTTTAGTATTGCACGAATACCAGAGAATGACGTATTGCAGGGTGGGATTATGTTTGTTTCTAATTTGTACGATGTTCGTATTTTTAGTGGAAATATTGCCACCAACCTAGCGACAAGTTTTGACAACTTAACAACTAATAATTTCAGCATTGCATTAGATAAAGACAACTTAAAAAATCAGTTAAAAGACAACCCACTTGAAGCAGCATTTTTCGATTACAAGTATCATTTAATTGCGGAAACGTTTATGTATGTGTACGACATACGAATAAACGGTTGGACAAAATACTTTATAAAAACAACGAGTTACACACCAGTCTATTGGCGATTTTTTTTAATAGGGCAGACCCTATACGTAACCCAAAAAAACACAGGTATTGTTGAGCAGATGTATAACGCTATCACTTATCGTGGGGAAGAAATTACAGCTTTTTTTGAAACGCCCGAAATAGCCGTTGGCACAGATCGAAAGTTCTTTAAAAATTTATATATTTATTATGATAAATCTGGAAGCAATACGCTAACCGCACTCGCTACAATAGACAGCACCAAAACAGTAACCGCAACAATTACCTATGACGGGGCATACTATGACTTTGATTATTTTGATGAGGATTACTACGAAACAACTGAAGATGAAGAAGACTACAAAGTGGTATATATCAATAAATACGCCAACTGGATGAGGTTTAAAGTTAGCACACAGACGCAAGCAATTATAAAGGGTTGGAAGTTGGAAGGGCGAGTCGTTGGAGATTAAAGAAAAAGAAATTTCTATTAATAAGCTTATGGACCAGGCGGAATGCATAATAGCAACTGGCGAACCAGTAGAAATGCCATTAACACATCGTTTTACTGATGGTATGTACATTCGTGAAATATTTATGCCCGCAGGTACAATATTAACAAGTAAAATACATAAAACTAACCACCCATTTGTTGTCAGTAAAGGGAAGTGCATAGTTTACGATGGAAATAAACTAGAAACTATAACGGCCCCACACACAGGAATAACAGAACCAAATACGAGGCGTTTATTATATATAGAAGAAGATACGATCTGGACAACATTTCACGTAACACAAAAAACAAATGTTGATGAAATTGAAAAAGAAATTATACAAGAACATAATAATGAAATGTTAGACAAAGAACTATTTAATAAATTTAACAAAATAAACACACAAAACAATACATATATAAATAAAAAGGAGGCTTTACAATGAGTTTTGCAGCGATAGGCGGTGCAGTTCTTGGGGGCGTAGTCGTAGGCGAGTACCAAAAAAGCGAAGGAAAAAAAGCTAGGGCAGCGCAAAGAGAATTAACCGAACAACAATTAATTGAACGCCGAGCAGAGCTACTAGGGCGTGAACGTGGACAAGAAGAAGCGCAAAGAAGAGCAGAAGAAATCGGACAGCAAGCACAACAGCAGTTCATGGCAGCTACAGAAGGTCGCCCAGAGCAAATTACACGTCTGCAAGAAATTATTAGACAGCGGAGATTGCCAGAACAACAACAAGCAATTAAACGAGGCCAATTAGCTTTACAACAAGCAGGCGTAAGAGGCCCAGAAGCAGCGCAACAAACGCAAATGCTAGCAGGTCGATTAGGGCGTGAACTTGGGTTTGATGTCGAAAAAATAGCGTTAGAGGAAGAATTAAGACGACAACGAAGCCGTGAGCAGATGGCTGGACAACGTGGTTTAGTATCACTGCAACAGCAATTACAGCCAATACAAAGATATGGAGGGCAACGATGAAGGGGCAACCACGTAATCAATTAAATATGGCTCCATTACCAACTAGGCCAACGCAAGAACAGATGACAGCGGAGCTACTAGCAAGCGGTCAGCCAATACAGCCAATGCAACCACAACAGCCAAGCCCAATTGATAATATTATTGGGGGCTTAGGCCAAGGTGCAAAAGGTTTATTGCAAGGCTTCGGTGATTTTGTTAATGCTCAGAAAGATAGTCCAGAAGGGCGGCTATTACTAAACAACATGCTTGCAGGTGTAACGGTTGCTTTAGGTGCTGACCCAGCAATAGGGGCCAATATTGTACAGCAAGGACAAGAACAGTTTAAACTTGGCTTGGCTAAACAAGAAAAGGAAAGTGAACGTCAATTTGAATTAAAAAAATTAGGATTAAAAGAATCGCAAGAAACTAAAAAAGCAGAAAAAGAAGCTAAAAAACAAATTACGAAACTAGAAGATGATTATAGAAAAGAATATAACACAAAAAAGATAGTAAAAGACTCAAAAGAAATTGATTCTGCAATATCAAGAATGGACAACGTTTGGAATAAATATCAAAGCAATCCAAATCCAAATAGTAAAAACGCACTAGATCAAGCACTTGTTATTACATTTAATAAAATGTTAGATCCAGGGTCAGTAGTCAGAGAGTCAGAATTTGCACGAACGCCGCAAGGTCAAAGTTTAATTTCTAGAATACAAGGAGCCTCAGAAAAACTAGCTGAAGGTGGTGTGGGGCTTACGGATGCAGAAAGAGATGAAATTATTGTTGTTGCTAAACAATTACAAGAAGGCCAAATGATGCAACTTGAAAAAGAAAAGAAATTTTATAGAGAATTAGCAGAACAAAGAGGCTTAAATATTGAAAACATATTAGGTAAAAATAAAACAAAAGTTCCTGTAATCCCTAAAGGAATAAAAAATATAACTGATAGTAAAAAAACTACACCAAGTCTTAATATAGACAACTATATAGTGAGAGTAAAACAATAATGCCAACATATGAAATAACAAGCCCAGACGGGCGTGTAATAGAACTAGAAGGCGATACACCACCATCTAAAGAAACAATAAAAAAAGCCTTTGCAGCCATCGAGTCACAACAAGCACAAGCACAACCAGAGCCAACATTAATGGAAAAGATACGTGGCATATCACCATTAGAGGTAATAAAAGAAACACCAAAACAAGTAGTTAGTGATATAGCAAGATTAGCACCGATTGCAGCGTTACCTTTTGCTGGGATAGGGTTAGCTGGGCAAGCGGCAATAACTGGTGGCAGCCGAGTTGTTGGTGGTCTAGCCGAGGGAGAAGGCGTATCGCAAGCATTAAAATCAGGTGCTATAGCAGCGGGCACTGAATCAGCAATAGGAAAAGGTTTAAAGCTAGGTAAGCCAGTAGCTAAAGCATTAGAAAAACCAGCAAAAGAAACAGCCGCTTTTGTTGGGAATATTCTGAGTTCAGTGCCTAGAGAATCAATAGAAAAAGCGTTAAGCAATCCAAGAATATTAAAAACCAAATATACATATACGGATTTAGGTAAAAAAGCGAAAGATGGTTTGCAAAAGTTATTAAAAGAATCAGGCACACGAAAAAAACAAGAAACAAGAATTTTAAAACAATCTGAAAAGCAATTTGATTTATCAACATTCGTAAATCGTCAAAAACAACTGCTTGAAAAGAAGGCAGGACAACAAAGCGTGTACACGCCACAAGAAAAAGTTGATATTAATGAAATTTTGGATAATGTAAAAAGAGAGCGTAGCCCAGAGGGATTAAGAGAAATTATGGACCAGATTGACAATACAAGTCAATTGTATAAAGACCCCGCAACAGTTTCTAAGAGAACCACAAAAGGCGACAAAAAATTAAAAGAAATAAGCAACAAAATTAGAACTCAATTAAAAACTGAGGTTGAGGGCGTTTCTGAGCTAAGGGAGCAAACAAAAGAAGTTCTTGAAATTAAAGAAATCCTTGGTAAAAAATTAGCAAAAAACAAAGACGCTTCAAAACTTTTAAAAAGACAACAAGATGATGTTACACAAGAAGCATTGCAAAAATTAGATGACCTGTTACCTGAAAAAGATAAATTTTTAAATAAAGCAGAAAATATAAAAATAAAAGAACAGTTTAGCAAGATTTTTCCTGGCCAAGGCGGTGGGGCAGGCGGTGCCGAGGGTGTAGCCAATTTATTACGTGTTGGGGCAGGGTTAGCAACAACCCCATTAGCATTACCTTTTATTAGCCCAGTTGCACAAAAAGCAGCGATTGGAACTTTACCAACAGTAGGAAGAGGTTTACAGGTAGCAGGAAGGGCAATCCCAAAAGCTGCAGCAATGGCAGTAACACCAATAGAACGACAAAAAAGCGGAGGCATCGCCCCAAGATCATTACAACAAATTAAAAAGGAGCGTGGACTATAATGGCAGTACCAAGTGCAAGTGATTTTAATAAATGGAGTGGAACCAAGTTTTCAAATACCGATTGGGACCAAAACGTAGATAAAACAGTAGAAATATTAGCAAACGGAAACTACGACCTAAATGTGGCACAACTAACAGCTACAAGCTACGTGGGCATCCCATCTGATCAATTCTCCACAATAACAGCAGGTGAAAACCTTACCGCAGGGGATATTTTACGAATTAGTGGCGGACAGGCATATAAAGCTGACAATACTACATTTGCTGGGATTACAGCAGTTGTAGGGGTTTGTAATACCACCGTATCTAGTGGCCAAACAGTTAAAATTGACTATGGGTTTTATAATTCATTTAGTTCACTGACGGCAGGCACTAAGTATTATGTAGGAACATCCGGAGGACTAACCAGCACAAAGCCAGAGTACGCATGTGAAGTTGGGACAGCGGTTAGCGCAACCAGAATTAATATTGAAATTAAAAATGTTAAAGGTGCGGCAACTACATGGACACCAACATATAGCGCAAGTGGGTTCATGACCTTTACGTCTGTTACAACGCATTACGCAACTTATATAAGAAATAAAGATAATACGAGTGTTTACGTTGAAATTAAGGCTACTGGCACACTTGGCGGAACTGCAAGTAATCTAATTAAATTTACGCCGCCAGTAACGCCAAATGCAGATTATTCATCCGGAACTCAAAAAGCAATGAATTTAGTTGGTGGTGGAACTGAAGGAAGTAGTAGCGGGGCTATACGTGGATTTGTTACATATTATGATGGAACTAACATCAATGTTTTTCAGCCTAACAATAATAATTATAGCTTAGGCTCAAACGCTGGGTTGTATTTGTCAGGCACTTACAGAATTTAAATGGAACTACTAAGATACGCTCCATCATTATACACATTAATTCAAACCGCATCTGGGCAGTTCTTCGTTGTATTTTTTGCTTATGTCGTAATGGGCGTCTACATTTTTAAGATGTTTAACGAAATAAGCACAATTAAGAAAAATATGGAAAAGTACAAAACGCAGACCGATGAGGCAATTAAGAATGTATTAACTGAATTAAAACAAGTAAGCCGTGTCGTTTATAAGATGGCCGGAAAACTAGAGGTAGATTAATGATAAAAGTACACTTTCACAAAAAAGAATACAAATGGTGGAATCCATTAAAATACACAACAAGTATAATCGAAATACGTTCAAATGACATTTATTATCATGTCAGTTTTGAAGAGAGTAAAATTTTTTATGAAGCTGAGTTTTTTAGTGGGGTATCAAGTTTTATTCAGCCTAGAGATGATATCGCGTACACAATCGAATTGCACATCGACAAAAAAACAACAAAAAAAATTGTTGATGAATTTGAGTCAATGCTTGGTAAAAAATATGATTTGTTTGGTGTTATTTTTGGTTTTTTTGGTTACAAAGTACATGATAGAAATAAATACTTTTGTTCTGAATTATTTTTGCCAATTCTAAAACATGCTTACGGCATTACTAAAGATGATTTAAAAACAAATCTAAGCCCAAAAGATGTTCGCATGTTTTGCCTTGCACTAACCAAAAATGCAAATATTACATAGTATAGTGTAAAAAGTGCAATCTAAGCTAAGCAGTCTTAAAGAAACATCGTTACAAGTTTTAACCGATATAGGCATAAATATGTGTATTGCAGCTCCCTTGGCACGTTTTTTGCATAATATTGAAAGTAGTGCCATTTTGGACATCATGGTTATTATGGCAATCATTAATTTTGGGAAAACCTATGCAATACGAAGGTCAAACGAAAAAAGACTCAATTAACACATTAAAAAATAAATGCGATGCAATGCACGATAAATTAACAAGTATTGAAGCAATGACAGCAAGCCGATGGAAGAATATTGATGTTGTAATTGATAAATTTGTGTTAAGTGTATCAATACTACTTATACTTAATTGTACAATATTAGCTATTCTGTTCTTTGCTTTGATTTAAAATGGTAGCGATATCATCACAAAAATTAGACGCATCGCCTAAGTATATTTTAAACCCCTCGTCTTTCTTAGGAACTATATTTTTAAGAACCAAAGCGTTTATTATATCGCAATCATTAAAATTATATTTCTTTTGGAGTATATCTTGTAGCGGTTTTATTGGGTTGTCCCAGTCCGCCCGTGGACTCGAAAAATTAAAGATAAATACTATATAATACTTTTCACAATCTATTTTATGCCTGGGCAATGTGTATAAAAGTATTTTTTCGTAGTCCTTATATGCCTTTGTTTTAAATCTTTGGCCCTGCCAACACTGATTAACACTTAATAATTTGATTTTTTTTTCTATTTTTAGCATTACTTGACCTATATGTTATAATTTCTATGTAATCTCATCACACACGGCAAGCCCCCTGTGGCTTGCCACTAAGTCTGGCTTAAATTATAAATTAGTAATCATAGTCGCCACATTTTTTTTAACCTTTACATCAATATCACCGCCTTTCATTTTAATTGTTACGTTATTGCCGCATAGGTTGTAAAAATTAGAGACTAAGGCAACTGCGCATGCGCCTGTACCGCACGACTGCGTCTCACCGACCCCACGCTCAAAAACTCGAACGTGTATGGCATTGTCTTGAACGCATGCAAATTCAAGATTTACGCCATCGGAAAAAAATAATTCTCCTAACCCGTTTTTACATAGTTTTATTTGTTCTGAAATTTTTGTAGAAACATGCGAAAGGTTAGGGACGTACACAACGGCATGGGGGTTGCCTACACTAATAGGTGTAACACGATAACCATGTATCATAATGGGAATGTATAACGTAGCTGGAACCATACTAATATGCAATTTTTCACTTACCAGTTTTGTTCTTATGATTCCTGCGTCAGTTTCAATGTTAATCTTTTTATTTGTATTTATATTGTTCTCACGTAAATATTTTATAATGCACCGTATAGCGTTACCGCACATCTCGGCAGTAGTCATGTCTTTATTAGTTATTTTGATTTGGTAGTCAGCTATCTTAGACGTATTCAGTGAGAAGTATCCGTCAATCCCTTCCGCACCAAACCGTTGTAAAGGCTCTTTATTATCGCGAGTATAGTCATGTATGGCAAATGTGTTGCCGTCAGCGCTATATATCATTTGTACTCCTTTAATAACTTTTTGAGCGGATTGACACCTTGCTCCATGTTTTCTTTAACCTCAATATAAACGGTGTTCGAACCTGCAATTTGTTTAATATTATGTTTATTAGGGCTTTCTATAAGCTCAATTTTTTTATTTCTCAAATCTTTGTATAGTTCTTTGGCCTCTTTCTCAATAAACACCCAATGTTCGGCCAAGCAATCTTCACAACGTTGTTTGCCGATTATTTTTTTAATTGTATAAACATCATCGTCAATAAGGTTCCAATCATAATGATTTCTTGATTGCTTTCTAAAACGCTCTAAAAACTCATTTACTTGGTTATCTGGTATGCTGTTAACATAATCCATAATATTTTTAAGCCTGGGCGCAAACTCCGATGTCTCAGCATGTTTATTCAATGCTTCATTAAGCAATTTTAAATCAATCTGCCTTTCAATAATTGCTTGAGCCAATGCTTTTATTTGTATTTGTTTGTCTTCTTGGCCGACTAATGCGTAGGCTTTTAGTATCATTGCGGTTACTGTTTTTTCGTAGTTATTCATTGATTTTCCCGTATACCGTGCCATATTTAAGTAGATTATTAATCATCCACTCATAACCCATAAATTTGCCTGATACTTTTTCTCTTTCCTTTGCTATCCTAGCCTCGATACCAATAGTAAACGGGTCATTCCATGAATAACTAAATCTGGCCATACTATTATTAGATAATCCAATAGACTCTAGTGCCTTAGCTCCTAATGATCTTGCAATACTAAATTTTTTATTGTGCATCAATTCCCTTGACCTTAACGGCCATCCGCTTATATCAATTTCAAAAATTACTCGTTTATTCATTTGTTTTCTCCTTATATGAGACTTTGAACGCTTTGTTTAACTGTTTATGGTCTGCTACTATTATTTGGACTGTTGGACTAACAGTGTTGGCGATAATGCCTGATATACCTCCACCTAAAACAATTAATGCAATTGGAGAATCTGTATTGATTGATACAACCCCACCTAAAAAGGACATCAATTCATATTTGTAATTGAGTACTTGTTTAATAATAATTATTATATTCTTCAATAATTCGATTAATTCTTCCCGAGTTTTCATTTATTTCACTCCAATCTTTTAAAAATATATACCAACCCATAAATGAATATGGTACCCACTCCCATAAGCCTAAATAAGTTAATACGTGTAATCCAAGGCTTATGGCTATCCCATTAAATACTTGTATAGGGGTTATCATTACTACTCACCTCTTGCCTTACAATATTTAATATTCTTTCTGATGCATACCTAAGAAAATCTGGGTGAAGCATAACTACGTATTTTACAAAATCGACGTCATCTAGCCATTTTTTATCGAGATACTTTACAATTCGCCACTCATACTTAAGTGCTATTTTTATAAGAT
>Ga0129324_10001230_pt1 | contig 16870 bp, 15 predicted proteins | sample CPBDNA_7_FD_96879 | JGI IMG/M metagenome (GOLD analysis project Ga0129324, IMG submission 96879) | Freshwater to marine salinity gradient microbial communities from Chesapeake Bay, USA - CPBay_Spr_15_0.2_DNA | ecosystem: Environmental > Aquatic > Marine > Coastal | place: USA: Chesapeake Bay... | reverse complement strand
TATCTTGGGTGTGGGCCAGACAGGTCTTTTGGAGTTAACCACGGGATTAGGCCGCTGTAGTTGGCTGGGTTTTTTGTGGACGGTGTGCCACCACCCACAATATCTGCAATATCGCCAATTGAAGTTTCGTGCCATTCACTCATTACTTGGTGCACTTTTCGATGTGTTGCGTTGGAAAGAGCACTGGTTTTCGGGTGTCCGTTTGAGAGCCCAAGCCTGCATTCGCGCTGCAGTTTCTGTGGGGGCAGGTAAGTGACCAGTGCGGTCAGCAGGGTGTTGTGGGGTATCAGACTGCACGCAGGGCAGGCGCTGCTTAGATTGTTTTAGCCGAGCCAAAAGAACAAGGTTGTGCCCCAAAGGTAGTTGTCCAACAGCCTGTTGGACAATTTCTGCGTTGGGCCAGGCTTGCGCAAAGGCACGCATGTACAGCAGGTTGGCGCGAGAGAATCCCTTCATTTCGGGAAAGGCAGTCCGTAGGTCATGAGCCAACCGGGTAATGACTTTTGCGCCCCAGCCCTGCTCTGCCTGCTTGGTCAAAATGTCACGGCCGATTTGCCAGTAAAGCAGCACGAGTTCGCGGTTTACCGCTAGGGCGGCGCGTTGTTGTGCGCTGTGGATGCGGGTTTTTAGGCTGGCCAACCAAGCGCCGTAGCCTTTAGGTGTGGTGGTAAGGGCGGCAGGTTTTTGGCTTGTTGTTTTAGTCGCCATACCCTAGCCCTTTTAGGTTGGCTTCAATCGCCGCGTCCAGCTTGGCGGCTTGGGCGCGCTGCTGGCGCCACTGTGCCGATAGGCGCGCCATTTTTTCTTCGAAGGGCTCACCGTCTTCTGCCACATCGGCCGCGCCCACGTAGCGCCCTGGCGTGAGCACATGGCCGTGTTTGCGGATGTCTTCGATTGACGCCGACTTGCAAAAGCCCGCCACATCGGCGTATTCGCCCGCGTCTTGCTCACCGCGCCATGCGTGGTAAGTGGCTGCGATGCGGTCAACGTCTTGGTCGGTTAGCTCGCGCCGCACACGGTCAACAAGCACACCCATGTTGCGGGCGTCAATAAACAGTACGTGCCCGCTGCGGTTACGCTGCCCCTTGCCGGGATTCTTATTGCGCGCCAAAAACCACAGGCAGGCGGGGATTTGGGTGGAATAAAACAGTTGGCCCGGCAGTGCCACCATGCAGTCCACCACGTCTTGCTCCACCATCTCACGCCGAATCCCATCTTCACCTGACTGTGCCGAAGTCATCGAGCCGTTGGCCAGCACCACACCCGCTGTGCCGTTGGGTGCAAGATGGTGGTAGATGTGTTGCAGCCACGCGTAGTTGGCGTTGCACTCGGGTGGCGCGCCAAACTTCCAGCGCACATCATCACGCAGGCGGTGGCCACCCCAGTCAGAGATGTTAAAGGGCGGGTTGGCAAGAATAAAGTCGGCTTTGAGGTCGGGCAGTTCGTCTTTGTGAAAGCTGCCTTCGTTGTTCCAGCGGATGTCGGAATCAATGCCGCGCACGGCTAAGTTCATTTTGGCCAGCCGCCATGTGGTGTAGTTGGATTCTTGGCCGTAAATGGCAATGTCACCGATTCTGCCGCCGTGTTCTTGAACAAACTTTTCGGACTGCACAAACATGCCGCCCGAACCGCAGCAGGGGTCATAGATGCGCCCTTGATAGGGCTCCAGCATCTCAACCAAAGTTCGGACGATGCAGCGAGGCGTGTAAAACTCGCCACCGCGCCTGCCCTCGGCGCCAGCGAACTGGCTTAAAAAGTATTCGTACACGCGGCCGAGAACGTCTTTTGATTGGTGCCCCGATTGGCCCAGCGCAATGGATGAGATGAGGTCGATGAGCTCGCCCAACATGAACTTGTTGAGCGCTGGACGTGCATAGTCCTTGGGCAATACACCCTTTAAGCTGTCGTTGTCTTTTTCGACCACACGCATGGCGTCGTCAATCAGCGTACCGATGGTCGGTTGCTTGGCATTGGCTTGCAGGCTTGACCAACGTGCTGCCTTGGGTACCCGGAACACGTTTTCTGCGGCGTACTCGTCACGGTCTTCGGCTGCACTGGCGTCTTCTGCCATGAGTCGCTGATACTGTTCCTCGAAAGCGTCAGAGATGTACTTGAGGAAGATTAGTCCCAGCACCACGTGTTTGTAGTCGCTGGGTTCCATGTTGCCGCGTAGCTTGTCGGCAGCCTTAAATAGCTCAACTTCAAAGCCTAAGTCGGCGCCATTGGTTTTATTGGTTTTTGCCATATTGTCTTGTTGTTATTTTTGAACATTTTTGTCTTTTGTGCTGCGACCTTCTTGATAGTCGCGCTTTTGGCTTCGGTCTAGCCGTTGCCACTTAGCGCCGCATGCGGCGCTAAACCTGTGTGCGACTCCATACAGCGTTTTTTACCACTTTATCACGGTTATTTATTTGCGACTAGTTTTTTTCGATAGGGTAGTAATCACGGAAAAATCACTAGGCTGGCTGGATAAATACAGGTTTTTGATTGGATGTGTCGTTGCTGCTTACGGTGGTGCTGAGATTGTGCGGGGTTTGAGCGTGTGATGCATGTGCTTAAGGGTAGCTTGCGCTTTTTACGCAAGGGCATAAAAACACGAAAACGAGCGTACAAAGAATGTGCTGTCTTCTCTGTACGTCTCGTGCGTGATGGGCATTTGCAGCTCGTTTTTGCCATGCTTTTGCACTGCGTTCAAGCTGTTTTAAGCTTGGTGAAACAAATGCTGACGCCTAGCAAGCTGCGTCATTGGTTGATTGAATTGATTACATCAACTTACCGTGACATTGTTTATATTTGTTACCTGAACCACAAGGACAAGGGTCGTTACGTCCTACCTTGACGCCTTCGCGTACAACAGGCTGCCCATCGTTAGGTAAATCATCGTTTGCTAGCGCATCATCATAATCGGCGTGTTGATACTGCACGTTTTCGACCGCATCTGGTGGCTCAACAGCTTCAACATCTGCACGCGATTTGATTTGTACTAGCATGGTTACTTTTGTGACTTCAGACTTAATCGTATTCAATAGTCCTGCAAATAATTCAAAAGCTTCGCGCTTGTATTCTTGTTTGGGATTTTTTTGTGCATACGAGCGCAAGTGAATGCCTTGACGTAAATGGTCTAAGGCTGATAGGTGTTCTCGCCAATGATTGTCAACGCTTTGCAACATCACAGAACGCTCAAATTGACGCATGTTCTCGGCGCTTGCCAATACTTCTTTTGATGCATATGAAGCATCTGCTGCTTCTGCCACACGTTCCCGTAATGTTTCTTCATGCAGGTCTGGATTTTCATTTAACCAAGCAGCGATTGGCAAGTCTAAGCCAGTTTCTGCCGTTATTGCTTTTTCAAGTTCAGGAATCTCCCACAACTCTTCAACACTGCCTGGTGGGATATAGGTTGAAATCAAATCGTTCAGTACATCGTAACGCATGGCTTTAATGGTTTCGCCAACATCTGTCGCTTCAAGCAATTCATTGCGTTGTTCATAAATCACTTTTCGTTGGTCGTTAGAAACATCGTCAAACTCTAGCAATTGTTTACGAATATCAAAGTTACGCCCTTCGACTTTGCGCTGGGCATTTTCAATTGCTCGCGTCACCATTGCATGCTCAATCGCTTCGCCTTCTGGCATTTTTAAGCGTTCCATAATGGCTGCTACGCGGTCACCTGAAAAGATCCGTAATAGTTGGTCTTCTAAGCATAAATAGAAACGACTTGAGCCTGGGTCGCCTTGACGTCCTGAGCGACCTCGCAGCTGATTATCTACGCGACGCGACTCATGGCGTTCTGTACCGATAATATGTAAACCACCGGCAGCAAGTACTTGCTGATGTAGTTTGCCTGCATTGGCTTTAATCTCAGCAATCTGATTCGCTTTTTCACTGTCACTTAATGTGAGGTCAGTTTCTACCGCCTGAATATCCATCTCATGATTGCCGCCAAGCACAATATCTGTCCCGCGTCCCGCCATATTGGTTGCAATGGTAATCATGCCAGGACGGCCTGCTTGGGCGATAATATGCGCTTCGCGTTCATGCTGTTTGGCATTTAATACTTGATGGTCTAATTTAGCTTGCGTTAACGCTTTAGAAATAATTTCTGAATTCTCAATTGAAGTTGTTCCAACCAGCACGGGTTGCCCGCGCTTCTGACATTCTTTAATATCTTCAATCACCGCATTATATTTTTCGTTTGCCGTGCGATAAACTTTATCCATGGCGTCTTTACGTTGCATGGGTCTATGTGTCGGAATAACAACTGTTTCTAAACCATAGATTTGATTGAATTCATACGCTTCTGTATCCGCAGTACCCGTCATGCCGCTGAGCTTTTCATACATACGGAAATAATTTTGGAATGTAATAGAAGCCAGCGTTTGGTTTTCTTTTTGAATCTCAACACCTTCTTTTGCTTCAACCGCTTGATGTAAGCCATCAGACCAACGACGACCTGGCATCATACGGCCTGAAAACTCGTCTACAATCACAATTTCACCATCACGAACCACATAATGTTGGTCGCGGTGGAATAGGTTTAATGCACGCAATGCGGCGTTAAGATGATGGACCAAGCCTATGTTTGCTGCCTCATACAGACTTGAACCTGCAGGTAGTAGCCCTGCTTCTTCTAGGTAAGTTTCTGCGTGCTCATGACCTGCCTCAGAAAAGTTAACAGATTGACCTTTTTCATCAACCCAAAAATCACCTTCTCCGTCTTCTGTTATTTGCTTAACCAACTTTTTAGCCACTGCATTAATTTGCGTATAAGCTTCACCATCGCCTTCAGCTTGGCCTGAAATAATCAGCGGCGTACGTGCTTCATCAATTAAAATAGAATCGACTTCATCGACTAAGGCATAACTCAAACCACGTTGTGTGCGCTGTTGTGCACTATGCACCATGTTGTCACGCAAGTAATCAAAACCAAACTCGTTATTAGTCCCATAAGTAATATCAGCGGCATAAGCCGCTTGCTTGTCTTCTGGCCTCATTTGAGACAAGTTAATCCCAACCGTCAAGCCTAGGAAGTTATACAACTTTGCCATCCACTCAGCATCACGTTTTGCTAGATAATCATTGACCGTCACCACGTGCACACCTTTACCAGTCAATGCATTCAAATAAACGGGCAAAGTAGCGACTAGTGTTTTACCTTCACCTGTGCGCATCTCGGCAATTTTTCCAGCATTCAGCACCATCCCGCCAATCAGTTGCACGTCAAAGTGACGCATACCTAAAGCACGGACGCCGCCTTCGCGCACAACAGCAAAAGCTTCTGGCAACAAACTGTCGAGTGATTCGCCATCAGCGTAACGTTGCTTAAACTCCGTTGTCTTTGCACGCAAGGCTTCATCTGATAACGCTTGCATAGCGGGCTCAAGTTCGCCGATTGTTTTAGCAATTTGTGTATAGTTTTTGACTAGTCTATCGTTGCGACTGCCAACTATTTTTCTGAATAACGTAGATAACATGAAATGACACCGATTTTCCGAAATACGGAAACCTCAAAAGTTAGATTGAATTTTAATTAAACTGGGGACAACATTTTTCACAACAAGCGTCAACCAAACTAACTTGAATGACGACTTAGATATTTTCTGGGGTCTAATGGACTACCATTTAAACGAATTTCATAATGCAAGTGCGGTCCAGTGGAGCGACCTGTACTACCAACTAAGGCAATAATTTGCCCTTTTACTACGCGGCTACCATGTTTAACCAGTAATTTTGAAGCGTGTGCATAGCGCGTTTCCAAGCCTGCACCATGACTGAGCTTAATCAGATTTCCATAGTCTGGGGTGTGAACTGCTACTGTGACAATGCCATCACCCGCCGCTCTAATTGGCGTGCCAATGGACGCTGGGAAATCCAACCCTTCATGAAAAGCGCGATTTCCATTAAATGGGTCAATGCGCCAGCCGTAACTTGATGAGCGATAAGCCACTTTTACTGGTTTGGAGTTGGGTAGCATATCTTTTAAAACACTGTTCTGTAAAACATCGGCTTCAACATAATTCATATACTCATCACGATTGCCAACAGCAGCCGCTAAATCTGCAATCGCGGACTGTAAGTCCTGTTCTGTCATTGGTGTAGCATTAACTAATGGGCCACCAAGACCAATACTTTCGACCTGACATGAGTCAATCGCTGCTTGTTTTTTGCCCGCTGATTGCTTCATTTCAATGCCAGCCAGTTTAACCAAACGCTTATTTTGAGCATCCAAGCGCATGATTCTCGCTTGCAATTGTCCGATTTGTTTGGCATAAGCATCTAGATGCATTTGTGAAGAGCTAATGGATTTTTCTAGTTGTGCAGGCGACATGACTTTAATCGCTTGATGTTTGAAACCATTATTTTCTGACACAATCAGAGCAGTGACCAAGCTGGTCAAAGCAATAAAAGCAATCAAAAGCACTGACACATGAAAGCCAGTAAGCGCTCTTGGCTTTGCTTGATTACTAGAAACTAGGATAATATTCATCGTATATTGATTTAATACTCTTTTAAATAAAACTTATGCAAAAAATTAATGTGTTACTTAATCAAAACCAAGTGAAATTGGACAAGCAATTTAATCACCTCGTTGCTCAAGCAGACGCACATCTTAATCTTCAACAATTTTGGAAGGCCATTGCACCTAATGCAATCAGTCAATCCAGTAGCGCCAGTAGCTTAAGCAATGGATTGCTTACCATTAACGCCCATAATAGTGGCGTGGCGACAAAAATCAAATTAACGAGCGCTAGCTTGTTGAGTCAATTACAAAATTTGCAACATGAAGACCCCATTTACAAGCATTGTAAAGTTACTGGAATTAAGGTAAAAGTGCAAGTTAAATCTGAACTTAAAACCCATAAACCACAAGCACGCACGCTTTCAAGCGGCGCGGCAGAAACACTGAGAAAGCTGGCTGATCAACTTGGCGATTCAGCGCTTGCCAACAAACTCAATCAATTGGCAGACCACGCTTAAGTAAAAATGACCTAAATGCTCGCTTGCTCCGCTTAGCACGCGTCACCACCCGACCTAGCAATCAGTTACCGTTCATTGCCTATTGTAAGCTATCGACTCTGATGTGGAAGTAGCAAATCTTCTAGAAAAAAAGCCGATAAATCGGAGCGGCCGCATAAGCCAGATTTGCGATAAATAGCACGCGCTTGATCACGAATTGTCCGTTCACTTGTTGCTCTCAAATCTGCAATTGCTTGGTGACTCAAACCTTTAAGCAGCAACATGCCCACTTCGATCTCCGCTGGTGTCAATTGCCATTCAGTAAATTGCTTCAGAATCTGTTTTGCTAGTCCTGCAAGCAGGTCTTTATTGACCTCGCGCCACTGTTGCGCATCTTGATTGGCCAACGTCAAATCTTGTTCTAAACGATGGATGGTTGCCTGTGTCGTGGCAAAATATATCCAACCAAAATAAAGCGTGCCTGCCAGTGAAAAAAGCAAGATCATCACTTCAATAATAATGTGCCACCAGGCAATTCCATCTTGATAATCATCGATGATGTCTATGGAAATCAGCAAAAATGTCAACGCACACAGCGCGATGGTCCATTGACTGAGTCGTTTATTATCGTGGTTATTTGTCTGCTTCATTGGAATTGCTTGTGGCTTTATTTTCGATATATTCAACAAAATACGAAGTATTATTGCATAATAGTTGGATGCATAATAAGCAAAACTTGTAGATCGATCCCCTCACCCAATAACACTGACAAAAGGAGCTGGCATTGAGTCACGATGAGCGCCATCGCTCGCATCATAACCACTGGCTGCGTGCTGCAGTGCTTGGTGCAAATGATGGCATTATTTCTACTGCCAGTCTTATGATTGGCTTTGCTGCTGCTAACGCCGCGCATGAATCAATTATTCTATCAGGTTTGGCTGGGCTTTTTGCTGGCGCGATGTCGATGGCAGCTGGCGAGTATGTGTCGGTTAGCACGCAAGCTGACACTGAAGCTGCCGATTTAGCCGTTGAGCGTCTAGAACTTGCAAACGATTATGAGCATGAATTAACAGAGCTTACCCATATTTATATTCATCGCGGATTAAAGCCTGAGCTGGCACATGAAGTTGCTGTCCAACTAACCGCACATGATGCACTTGGCGCACATGCGCGTGATGAGTTGGGCATTACCGAGTTCGCCAGCGCCCGGCCAATGCAAGCCGCTTTCACTTCTGCGGCTGCTTTTAGCTTAGGCGCATTGGTGCCTTTAATTGTGACACTTTTTTCCCAGCCTACAATCATCAGCTACAGTGTTGGCATAACGTCTCTTGTATCACTCGCTTTTTTAGGTGGTTTAGCTGCAAAGGTGGGTGGGGCTAATATTTATATTGGTGTTGCTAGAGTGACTTTTTGGGGGATTTTAGCGATGGTCGCAACGGCCGTCATTGGCCATCTTTTTGGTGTGATGACGGTATAACAAGAATGCAAAATACGTTTCCGTTTTTGTCATCCTTTTAATCACAAAAAAGCGCGGATCACCGCGCTTTTTTGTGGACTCCGCTTGATGTACTTGCTTTATTTTGTTGCGTTGTGGCGTTCAACACCGTCCATGATTTCTTTATGGGCCGCGTCAATATCTTCCCAACCTAAAATCTTCACCCATTTACCTTTGTCCAAATCTTTGTAGTGTTCAAAGAAATGAGAAATCATTTCCAAGCGCCATGGTGAAACATCGGTATAGGACTTTTGAAAAGCGTACAAAGGACATACTTTCTCAATGGGTACTGCTAGCACTTTGGCATCTTCACCCGATTCGTCTTGCATATTCAACATACCAAGCGCACGACAGCGAACTACGACACCTGGCAATAATGGCACAGGTGTCACGACTAAAACGTCAACTGGGTCGCCATCACCACCTAATGTGTGTGGAATATAGCCATAGTTACATGGGTATTGCATAGAAGTACCCATAAAACGGTCAACAAAGAGCGCTCCACTATCTTTATCCACTTCATATTTAACAGGGTCACCATTGGCTGGGATTTCAATGATGACATTAAAATCATGAGGTAAATCTTTACCTGAAGGTACTAAATTCAATGACATGTCGCATTTCCAATATTTTCGAGGCTTGAATTATAACAATAGCTTGTAACAAAAGCATTACATAGCCCACTAATTTATTGCTTGTCGACAACTGTCGATGACCGTTTTTGGAGTAATTGTAAGCGCCAGATAAACCAACAACGGTACGATGACAAAATCATCTAATTGACCAAGTATTGGAATAAAATCAGGAATCAAGTCAAAGGGTAATAATAAGTAGCCAATTGCCAGCCCCAAGCACACTTTTGCCAACCAAGGCGTTCCCACGTGTTGCGCCACACGTCGATAGAAGGCAAGTTCTTGCTTAATGCGTTTGGCAAGGCTTATGATTTGCTCAAACATCTGATGGGTTAACTCAGGATTTTGCCTGTTAATTTCGTATAAACCTCGGCATATTTTTCACTGGTTTTTTTGGCTACTTCCTCTGGCAAAACGGGCGCGGGCGGGGTCTTATCCCATCCACTATTTTCTAACCAATCGCGCACATATTGCTTGTCGTAGCTTGGTGGGTTACTTCCCACTTGATAGCTTTCTAAAGGCCAAAACCGAGAGGAATCGGGGGTCAACACTTCATCCATCACATGCAAGACACCAGCGGCATCTAAACCAAACTCAAACTTGGTGTCCGCAATAATAATTCCTTTTGTTAATGCAAAGGCAGCCGCTTCCGAATAAAGCGCAATTGCCACTTTGGCCACCTGCGCTGTCATGTCTTTACCAATCAGCGCTTCAACCTGAGCAATGCTGATGTTTTCATCATGGTCACCGATGGCCGCTTTACTGGATGGCGTAAATATTGGTTGCGGTAACTGAGCTGCTAATTGCAAACCTGCTGGCAATGGAATCTCACAAACCGTGCCTTTTTCTTGGTACTCTTTCCACCCGCTACCAACAATATAACCGCGCACAATGGCTTCAATCGGTAAGGGTGTTAGTTTTTTGACGACCACTGCTCGTGCACCTAATTGCGCGGCCTCAAGCGGGTCACTTACAACCGATTGCGGGTCAATGCCAGTCAGATGGTTAGGCACAATATGACTCAATTTTTCGAACCAAAAATTCGCCATCTGCGTCAGCATGGCACCTTTGTTTTCAATAGCGGTGGGCAAAATCACATCAAAAGCAGAAAGACGGTCGGAGCTCACCATCAACAAATGCTGCGCATCAACATCGTAAATATCACGCACTTTTCCTTGGTGAATCAATTTTAAACTGTTAATGCTAGAGTTGCGTAGTGGAACGTTCGCCATGGTGTGGACCATCAAATAAATAATCTTCTATTATAATGGGATCGCTGGGCTATTGTCTTAAATAATCTCCATCTCACGCTGATGAGAACAGCCATTTTAGGTCGGGCATCCGATACGACCAAACGCATTCATCCCAACTTGTATGGCCTTTTCATTCTTCGCACACGCTGCAACAATTATGCTTTAAGCAAATGTGCAGGCTTAACCTAAAAAAACAGCCCTAAAGGGGCTGTCAGCATTGCAATACCAGCAGTTAATTTTAGCTTCGGGACTCTAATATTTCAACCGCAGGCAATTTTTTGCCTTCCAAGAACTCCAAGAATGCACCACCAGCGGTCGATATATAACTAATTTTGTCGTAAATGTCATACTTTTGAATCGCAGCAATGGTATCGCCACCGCCAGCAAGGGTAAAAGCTTTGGTGTTTGCAATTGCATTGGCAATGGTCTTAGTGCCTGCTCCGAACTGGTCAAATTCAAAAACGCCGACTGGTCCGTTCCATACGACTGTGCCAGCATTCATGATAATGTTCGCTAATGCGGCGGCAGATTCAGGGCCAATATCAAATATCATATCGTCAACAGCAACTGCGTCTGCTTTTTTCAGCACAGCAGGTTCATCAGCAGCAAACTGTTTGCCACAAACGACATCAGTTGCAATCGGCACAGCTGCACCACGTTGTGCCATTTTCGCGATTAATGCACTTGCGGTGGGTACTAAATCATCCTCACACAGCGACTTTCCAACTTCAAAACCAGAGGCTTTAAGAAAGGTGTTCGCAATACCTCCACCGACTACCATTTGGTCAACTTTTTCCGACAAGCTTTCCAACACGGTTAATTTAGTGGAAACCTTGCTCCCGCCAACAATCGCTACCATTGGACGTGCTGGGTTCAGTAATGCTTTTGTAAGCGCTTCTAATTCTTCTGTTAACAGGATGCCAGCACAAGCGATAGGTGCGTATTGAGCAATGCCATGTGTACTGGCGTGTGCGCGGTGCGCGGTACCAAATGCATCCATTACAAAAACGTCACATAATGCTGCATACTTTCTAGAAAGCGCGTCATCATTTTTCTTTTCACCAATATTAAATCGACAGTTTTCTAATAAAACTAACTGCCCCTCTTCCATGGCTAGACTGCCTGCAGCCGCTGTATCACTTAACCAATTCTTGACCAAGCGAACAGGCTGACCCAATTTTTCAGCCATCACATCAGCAACAGGCTGCAAAGAATTTTCTTCGGAATAAACCCCCTCTTCAGGCCGACCCAAATGTGAGGTCACCATTACCTTTGCACCTGCTTTTAGGGCATATTCAATCGAAGGCATAGAGGCAGTAATCCGTGCATCAGAGGTCACCTTTCCATCGGCGACAGGTACATTGAGATCAGCACGAATAAATACACGCTTACCTTTTAAATCTACATCCGTCATTTTAATAAACTGCATCATTCGCCTCTCACCTGATTGCGCTATTTTTATTGATTAACGTGCTGCACTAATCGCAATAAGTTACATGTATATCCATACTCGTTGTCATACCAACCAACTACCTTCACAAAAGTACTGTCTAACATGATGCCAGCATCTGCGTCAAAAATACCAGCCTCAGGTTGGCCTCTAAAATCAGTAGAAACCACTTTTTCATCGGTGTAACCCAAAGCCCCTTTTAGTGCACCTTGTGAGGCCAACTTCATAGCAGTGCAAATTTCTGCGTAGCTCGTTTCCTTTTCCAACTCAACCGTTAAGTCAACGACAGATACGTCTGCTGATGGCACGCGCATTGCCATACCTGTTAATTTTTTATTAAGCGCTGGAATGACCTTACCAACAGCTTTTGCAGCGCCAGTACTGGATGGAATAATATTTTCAAAAACACCACGTCCACCACGCCAATCTTTTTTACTGGTGCCATCAACTGTTTTTTGCGATGCGGTTGCGGCATGTATAGTGGTCATTAAGCCGCGCTTAATGCCAAAATTATCTTGCAATACTTTTACTAATGGCGCCAACGCATTCGTGGTACATGATGCAGCCGATACAATCGCCTGGCCTTGATATTCCAAATGATTTACACCGTAGACATACATTGGCGTATCGTCTTTACCTGGCGCTGACTGCACTACTTTTTTCGCGCCACCTAACAGGTGTGGCTGACAACTTTCTTGCGTTAAGAACACGCCAGTTGATTCAACCACGATGTCAACACTTGCCGCAGACCAATCAATATTGGCGGGATCACGCTCAGCTGTGATTTGAATGGACTTCCCATTAACAGAAAATGTATCGTTATCCGTATTTACATCGGCATTTAATCGCCCATGAACGGAGTCATACTTCAACATATAGGCCATATAGGCTGTATCGTATGAGCAGTTAATGGCCACTACTTCAATATCGTTAAACTCTGCTTCTTGAAGGGCAGCTCGCAACACCATGCGGCCGATACGCCCAAATCCATTAATTCCTATACGAATCGTCATACAACATCCCCTTAATTGCTATTTTTTGCACATGCTAGAGTTTATCAACAAAAAGGGTCTCAGATAGAGACCCTTTTGTGTTAAATCAACAACTAATGAATTAAAGCACTGATTTCACAGTTTTCACAACATTCTCAACTGTAAAGCCAAAGTGTTTCATCACAACGCCGCCTGGTGCTGATTCACCGAATGTATCGATACCAACAACCGCACCTTCTAAACCTACATACTTACGCCAGAAATCTGGGTGAGCAGCCTCAATCGCCACACGTTTCACACCTGGTGTTAATACGCTGTCTTTGTAAGCTTGGTCTTGACGATCAAATACATTAGTTGATGGCATTGAAACTACACGCACTTTGGTGCCAGCTGCGTTTAATTCAGCCGCCGCATCCACCGCTAGGCTTAGCTCAGAGCCGTTAGCAATGATAATCACTTCTGCTCCAGCAACGTCAGAGAATACATAACCACCCTTGCGCACTAAATCAAAGTCTTTAGCATCATGCTTCACACCAGGCACGCCTTGACGACTTAATACCAAGCTTGTTGGACCATCATGACGCTCAACAGCAACAACCCATGCAATCGTTGTTTCAGTAGAATCAGCAGGACGCCATACATCCATGTTAGGGATGTAACGTAGACCAGCTGTGTTTTCTACTGGCTGATGGGTAGGACCATCTTCACCTTGACCGATAGAGTCATGAGTTAACACATAAATCACACGTTGATGCATTAATGCAGACATACGCATACCGCTCTTCATGTAGTCAGAGAACATATGGAATGTACCGCCAAATGGCAACAAACCACCGTGCAATGCGATGCCGTTCATAATGGCTGCCATACCAAATTCACGCACACCGTAAGAGATATAGTTACCTGGCTCTTTGCCACTTACGTGCTTAAATTCTTTTGCAGCTGTTAGGTTTGATCCTGTTAAATCAGCTGAACCGCCTAAGAATTCTGGCAAGATTGGTGCTAAGGCTGTAATGGCTTTTTGTGAAGCTTGACGTGTCGCTAATTTTTCAGCTTTTTCGTTTGTTTCAGCAACGATTTTATCTGTTAAAGCTTTCCAGTCAGCTGGTAGTTCGCCTGCCATACGACGCTTGAATTCCGCAGCTTCTGCTGGAAATGCTTTTGCATATGCAGCAAACTTTTCGTTCCAAGCAGCTTCTTTTGCAGCGCCTTTGTCTTTTTGGTTCCAACCATCATATACATCTTGTGGAATCACAAATGGATCATGTGGCCAGTTGATTTCTTTACGCACCAATGCAACTTCGTCTTCACCTAATGCTGCACCGTGGCAGTCGTGTGATCCAGATTTGTTTGGCGAACCTTTACCAATGATTGTTTTACAGCAAATCAATGACGGTTTGTCTGTCACTGTTTTAGCAGCATCAATCGCTTTTTGAATGGCATCGGCATCATGTCCATCGACTTCAACAACGTGCCAACCGTATGATTCAAAACGGCCTTTGGTATCATCAGTATACCAACCTTCAATGTGACCATCGATAGAAATACCGTTGTCATCCCAGAAAGCCATTAATTTACCAAGACCCCATGTGCCAGCTAAAGCACAAGCTTCGTGTGAAACGCCTTCCATCATACAACCATCACCCAAGAACACATATGTGTAATGATCGACGATGTCATGACCTGGTTTGTTAAATTGGTTAGCCATTAATTTCTCAGCCATCGCAAAACCAACACCGTTAGAGATACCTTGACCTAAGGGACCCGTTGTTGTCTCAATACCTGGCGCATAACCGTACTCAGGGTGACCAGCACATTGTGAATGCAATTGACGGAATGAAGCTAATTGCTCCATAGGCAAGTCGTAGCCTGTTAAATGAAGCAATGAGTAAATCAGCATAGAACCATGACCGTTTGACAATACAAAGCGATCACGATCGGCCCATTCGGCATTGTTTGGGTTGTGATTCATATTGTGGTTCCACACCACTTCTGCAATTTCAGCCATGCCCATAGGCGCGCCTGGGTGACCTGAGCTCGCTTTTTGCACTGCATCCATGCTTAACGCACGAATAGCATTACATAAGTCAGTACGTGTTGCCATTGTTATCTCCCTAATCAATCGTTATTGGATGGTCTTATTCTGTGCGCACATAGCAAGCAAAGAATAACGCCATAATTTAATTCTTAAAAAGTGTAAAAGTACCACTTTTTCGCAAAGGGGTAAATTATTGCTTATATGGCGAATTTGAGCAAGAGCTAAGCTGAGCAAAAAGGGCAAAAAACACAGAAATATCCGTGATTAGCGTTACTTTAAATCTTATATACAAGATTGCATTCTTGTTAAAACAAATGAAGAAGCGGCCTTAATTACTTAGCTGTAATCGCCTCGATTACAGCCTGAATCGCCATGCAATTGCCTTTTGCATCTTCAAAAGATAGAAGAGGCGCCAAGTCATGTAAGACGCAATCGCTAAAGTGTTCAATTTCCAAATTGAAATGATTACTCATTGGCAATTTTTCTTCACCACTTTTACCATCATCTGTTTCCCAGCTGATGACGGGCACATCTGTACCATATGCCCAAGCGTTATGACATTTAATCCAACCTTTATCACCGATGATTTCATATTCTGCTTTTCGGCTTCGTTCAAAACTCATCTCAAAATGCCCAAAACGAGCGCGACCTTTTGCATCTTGACCAAAGTCGAATACACCACTGGTAACAACATCCGCACCATGCGCATTCAGCTTGGCGCATGCCACTACTGCCTGTGGGTTGGCAGGCTGACCTTCATGCTGAAAGCACCAGCGTAAACTGTGAATTGCATAGGGCCCAATATCCCATAGTGCACCACCGCCATCGGCCATACTTCTATTAATACGATACATCCGCGATGGTTGCATCAAAAAAGAAAAACTTGAGCGCGCTGAGAGCACATCGCCGATCAAGCCTGTGCTAATCATATTGTGCAATTGGATATGCTGTGGATGAAAACGATACATAAATCCTTCCATCACTTTTACGCCATGCGCATTAGCAGCACGTTCAATCTTCATAATGTCAGCCGAGGTAATGGCCATTGGCTTCTCAATTAACACATGCTTACCTGCTTTAATCGCTGTTAAAGCCCACTTTGCATGCTCCTCATTCGCCATTGGGCAATACACTGCTTCAACATTGTCATCGGCAATCAGGCTGTCCAAATCATCATAGCAAGCGACATCAGAATAGTCAGTGATGGACGCATACTTTTCTAAAGTTGCTTTTGCTGCCCCCGCGCGTCGGCTCGCGATGGCAACCAGCTGTGCATTAGAGGCTTCCATGATCGCTGGCAACAACCGTTGATTCACGCGTGCAGCGCCTAAGATCCCCCAATTTAATTTTTTGTCAGCCATCATCATTTTCCTCTATTCGTTTAATCGATTCATTATACAATGCATCAAATGTCATCGTGCAATGTCGCGTTAGATGACGTTGTACTTTGAAGGCGCATCTCATTTGTCAACTCATGCATTCAATTTTGACTGTCAATCTTGCGGTGCCTGCTGCGCATACTTTCGCGTATCATTTTATTGGTCCGAAACCGATGCGCACCCAGAAGGTGCCGTACCGCAATCCATGACAAAAGCGATTAGCTTGCATCAAGTTGCCATGTTGGGCACCACTCAAAAACCAGAACGATGCGTAGCATTAGCAGGCGAACTTGGACAAGCGGTTCGTTGCACGATTTATGAAAAGCGATCTAGTACTTGCCAAGCATTTGCAATGGGTACCGAAGCATGTCTACAAGCACGAAAATCATATGGCCTTTAAACGGCCTCTTCTCTTGCCCTTATCCCAAATAAAACAGTTAGTTAACTTAGATTGAAATCCTATAAAATTTCTCGTGACTTTCATAAAAAAATAGCTAAAATAGGCGTATTCGTTGATTGAATCAACAGTCGTTAAGTAACACACTCGTGACGATAGCGACGCAACAACCAATTAAAAGGCATCCGTCTCTTTACTTCCTAAATTGTAACAATATGAATATCGTTTTATGCTCACCTCAGAAGTAGACCCGCTTGCGCTTGCTATAGAGGCGATT
>Ga0129324_10001229_pt1 | contig 16881 bp, 11 predicted proteins | sample CPBDNA_7_FD_96879 | JGI IMG/M metagenome (GOLD analysis project Ga0129324, IMG submission 96879) | Freshwater to marine salinity gradient microbial communities from Chesapeake Bay, USA - CPBay_Spr_15_0.2_DNA | ecosystem: Environmental > Aquatic > Marine > Coastal | place: USA: Chesapeake Bay... | reverse complement strand
GTCGTGGTGGCATAACTAAGATTCAAGATACCCTTGCTAATGAAGAAGCGGCAAAAGAAGCTAAAGAAATAGCTAAGAAGAAACTATCACTATTTAAAAAATTGGTTTTAGCGAGCGGTAAAACTATTACTGATACAGTAGAAATCCCAATAACAAGAAAGCTAGATCTTGTATCAGCAGGTAAGAAAGAGTCATATTTTGAGTTTGCGATAGTTGATAGCATGGATAATAAAAACTATCGTATTCATCAAGTCATTAGTGTTCCAGAGGCTGTGGGTGAACAATGGCTCAACTATATTAGCCAAGCAGTATTAGGCAATGACGTAGATTCTATACAGAATAATCTTGATAAACTCCGAGAAAAGCTTGGTATTACTAGTGGTTATGGAATGTTGCCTGGGGATAAAGGATATATAGCCCCTGGCGGCGTTACACAACAACCTGAAAAACAGGTCGAAGAAGAAATTGAGGCAAAAGAATAAAGTTCTTTAATGATGAAAAAGCCACCTTATGCGTTAGGTGGCTTTTTTCTTTATGTATGTCCGAGACTGAAAAGACAAAAAATGAGATAATAGAAGGCTTTAGTAAATTCCTATTTTTAGATTACACATTGTGTAAAACCAAGAAATAGAGAATGTTGATTTTTAACCAAAAAATCAATTAAATCAGATACTTAACAATAAATTGATTACACAAAAGTTACACAGTTTTTATAGGTTATTGATTTTAAATGAAAATAAACAAAAAATTTACTGAGTGGGAGTAGTTTTTAACGATGAGTCGCGGCTTTGTTAAAGAGGATGACTTAGAACATGCTGGGACAGATTTACCAGAGCGGCCAATCAGTTCACATGTTAATTATGTAACGCCTGTTGGTTTACATCAGTTAGAAAATGAAGCAGATGCCTTGGATAAAGAACGGCTTGCTTTGCTGAGTCAGAAAGATAACGAAACAGCAAAGCAAAGACTAGCGGTGATAGACCGCGATTTACGTTATTTATCCGCCCGCCTTGAGCAGGCGATTTTGGTTGAGCCTGCCAATCAAGATAGCAGTACAGTTTTATTTGGTGCCAAGGTTAAGGTAGAGGATGAAGACGGCGCGCTGCTGCAGTTTCATCTTGTGGGTGAGGATGAGGCGGATATTACTCAGCAAAAAGTGAGTTACGTCTCTCCTATTGCCAAAGCGCTAATCGGTAGAAAAGTAGGCGATTGCGTAGTTTGGCAGCGACCTGCTGGCGCGATGACTTTAGATATTATTGAAATTAGTTACTCAATTTAACGCATAGAAAGCATATAAGAGATGAATGTTATTAAAGCCATTGAAGAACGGCGTTCTGTCAAAGCTTATGATCCAAACCACCAGATGTCAGAGCAAGAAATTACAAAACTGATGTCACTTGCGATGTTGTCGCCAACGGCGTTTAATATCCAAAACTGGCGTTTTATTGTGGTTAGCGACCCTGCCCTTCGTCAACAAATTCGTGCAGTCAGCTGGAATCAAGCGCAAGTCGAAGAAGCTTCATTGCTGATTGTACTCGCTGCAGATTTAAAAGCGTGGGGAAAATCACCCGAGCGCTACTGGGTGAATGCCCCTCAGCCAGTGCAAGATTTTCTGGTGCCCGCTATCGGCCAATATTATGAAGGTAATGAGCTGGTGCAGCGTGATGAGGCGATGCGTTCATGTGGCATGGCTGCCACGACGATTATGCTGGCTGCCAAAGAGATGGGTTATGACACTTGTCCCATGGATGGTTTTGATTTTGATGCTGTCAGCCAACTGCTGAACTTACCTGAAGATCATATTCCTACTATGTTTGTTGTAGTGGGTAAAGCGCTAGAACCAGCGCGACCACGTGGCGGACAGTTGAATATGGATGAAGTTGTCATTCATAATCGATTTAAATAAAGCATTTTAGTTTAATCATTTAAGAAATATCAATTAGAGAAATTATGTTAATAGCAAATAATATCACCATGCAATTCGGCTCTAAGCCACTTTTTGAAAACGTTTCAGTTAAGTTTGGCGACGGTAATCGCTATGGCTTAATTGGTGCTAATGGCTGTGGAAAATCCACGTTTATGAAGATTCTAGCTGGGGCTTTGGAGCCAACCAGCGGGAATGTTTCTTTGGATTCTAACGAACGCATGGCTTTTCTGCGCCAAGACCAGTTTGCTTACGAGGACCAACGCGTGCTTGACGTGGTGATGATGGGCCATGAACAAATGTGGGCTGCCATGAAAGAGCGTGATGCGATTTATGCGAACCTAGAAGCCACTGAAGATGACTACATGAAAGCGGCTGAGCTTGAGGGTGTCTTTGCTGAGTATGACGGCTATACAGCAGAAGCACGCGCGGGTGAGCTATTACTTGGCGTGGGTATTCCTATTGAGCAACATAACGGCCCCATGAGCGAAGTGGCGCCCGGTTGGAAGCTACGGGTGTTGCTTGTTCAAGCTTTGTTTGCAAACCCAGATGTATTGCTACTGGATGAGCCAACCAACAACTTGGATATTAATACCATTCGTTGGTTAGAAGATGTCGTGAATAATCGCGATTGTACGATGGTGATTATTTCGCATGATAGACACTTTTTGAATCAGGTGTGTACGCATACCTGTGATATGGACTACGGCAAAATTACTTCTTATCCTGGCAATTACGATGATTATATGGAAGCCAGTATTGCTGCGCGTAATCAACAAGCCAGAGATAATGCCAAGGCGAAACAGCAAATTGCAGAATTGCAAGACTTTGTGCGTCGCTTCTCAGCAAACGCGTCAAAAGCGAAACAAGCAACCAGCCGTGCCAAGCAAATTGATAAAATCAAGGTGGAAGAGTTTAAGCCATCCAGTCGTCAGTATCCGTTCATTCGCTTTGAGTATGACGAAAAAGAAAAGCTACACCGTAATGCGGTTGAACTAAAGAAACTTGGCCATGGCTTCGATGAGCATGACCTGTTTAAAGACTTTGAGGTCATTTTTGAGGCGGGTGAGAAAGTCGCGATTATTGGTGAAAACGGCATGGGTAAAACCACGTTTTTACGCTGTTTAGCCAATGACTTAGCACCAAAGTATGGTGAGATAAAATGGGCAGAAAAAGCGAATATCGGCTATTTTGCGCAAGACCATGAATATGAATTTAAAAAAGGCGACGACTTGTTTGAATGGATGTCGCAATGGCGTAAAGCTGGCGATGACGATAACACTGTGCGTAGCATGCTCGGGCGACTACTTTTCGGTAGTGAAGCAACCAAAAAATCGGTGAATGTTTTGTCTGGCGGTGAAAAAGGTCGCTTGCTTTATGGTCGATTGATGTTAGAAAGAACCAATGTATTACTCATGGATGAGCCAACTAACCATATGGATATGGAATCTATCGAAGCGTTAAATACGGCTTTAGATAAATATAATGGCACCCTCTTCTTTGTAAGCCATGACCGCGAGTTTGTGAGTTCCATCGCGACGCGGATTTTAGAAATCACAAAAGATGGCATCATTGATTTTACAGGCAATTATGAAGATTACCTTGCTAGCCAAGGCCTGAATTAAATTGGCCATTAAAGCAACTGTCTTTAAGGCAAGCCTGCAAATTGCCGATATGGATAGACATTATTATGCTGAACATGCGTTAACTTTATCACGCCATCCTTCTGAAACAGATGAACGCATGATGGTGCGTCTGCTGACCTTTGCGCTCAATGCAGATGAATTTTTAGCGTTTGGTCAAGGTATGACCGATGATGAGTCAGCAGACTTGTGGAAAAAAGATCTTACAGGCGCGATAGTGCTCTGGATTGATGTCGGCTTACCCGATGAAAAGCTGATACGCAAAGCCTGTGGCCGTGCCAATCATGTGATTGTTTATTGCTATGGTGGCAATGCCGCACAACTGTGGTATGAGCAAAATGCTAAGGGCTTTATGCGCCTACATAATCTGAGTGTGGTTAGCTTATCTCAAACCTGTACGCAAGCAATGGTGAAATTAGTAGAACGCACGATGCAATTGCAATGCAACATCCAAGATGGGCAAGTTTGGTTGATGAACAATCAAGATAGCGTCTTGATTGAACAGTCCATCTTAAAAACAGCAACCTCAACCCATTAACAGATTTAACTGCAAACAAAAAAGCCAAACCACTTAAGGTTTGGCTTTTTTTATTTGCCCATCAAAAGCGATGGCAGGCGCAATCAATTTAATCTTTCGACGCTCTCTTACGCTCATGCTCTAGCAAGAAACGTTTACGGATACGGATTGTTTTAGGGGTAATTTCTACCAACTCATCATCATCGATAAACTCAACAGCACTTTCTAGTGTAATCGCAATAGGGGTAATTAAACGCACTGCTTCATCGGTACCAGATGAACGCACGTTCGTTAACTGTTTACCTTTAATTGGGTTAACAACTAAATCGTTATCTCGACTATGAATACCAATCACCATACCTTCGTATAGTTTATCACCTGGGCTAGCAAACATTTTGCCGCGGTCTTGCAATTTCCACAAGGCATATGCCACTGCTTCACCTTTTTCGGATGAAATCAATACACCATTGCGGCGACCTGGCATATCTGCTTTGGTTGGTGCATATTCATCAAAAATATGAGCCATCAAACCAGTTCCACGCGTTAACGTTAAAAACTCACCTTGGAAACCAATCAAACCACGCGCTGGAATTTTGTACTCTAAACGAGTACGACCATTGCCGTCTGATTCCATGTTTTGCATTTCACCTTTACGACGACCTAACTCTTCCATCACTGGCCCTTGATTGTCATCTTCAACGTCAACCGTCAATATTTCATAAGGCTCGCATTTTTCGCCATTAATTTCGCGGAAAACAACTTTTGGTTTACCAACAGCAATTTCAAAACCTTCACGACGCATATTCTCTAATAAAATGGTCAAGTGCAGTTCACCACGTCCAGAAACACGGAAGATATCTGCGTCTTCTGTATCCTCAACCCGTAAAGCTACGTTAACTAATAATTCCTTAGTTAAACGATCACGAATTTGACGTGATGTAATAAATTTACCTTCTGTACCAGCTAGCGGTGAAGTGTTGACCATAAAGTCCATCGTCAAGGTTGGTTCGTCTACACCTAGATGCGGCAGACCAACTGGTTTATCACGGTCGCAAATCGTATAACCAATACCAATTTGATCCAAACCAGCAATAATAATAATATCGCCCGCTTCGGCTTCTGGAATTTCAACACGATTTAAGCCTTCAAATCCAAGCACTTGGCTGATTTTTCCAGTGCCGATTTGTTCATCACCATGCATAACAGCAACAGCTTGGCCAGTCTTGACGCGGCCATTTAATACTCGGCCAACTCCCAAGCGACCTGTGTAAGTAGAGTAATCCAAAGCTGAAACTTGCATTTGCAATGGCGCATTTGCATCGCCTGCTGGCGGTGCCACATGCTTAAGAATCGTTTCAAAAACAGCACGCATATTGTCTGTTTTTTCATTTTCATCTAGCATCGCAAAACCATTCAAGGCTGAAGCGTAAACAATCGGGAAATCCAATTGCTCATCCGTTGCACCTAAGTTAGCAAACAAATCAAAAGTTTGGTCTATCACCCAATCTGTACGTGCACTTGGACGGTCTACTTTATTAATGACAACGATTGGCTTTAAACCCAGTGCTAATGCCTTTTTGGTCACAAAACGCGTTTGTGGCATAGGGCCATCAACGGCATCAACTAATAACAAAACACCATCTACCATTCCCAACACACGTTCAACTTCACCACCAAAGTCAGCATGGCCTGGTGTGTCAACAATATTAATGCGGGTACCTTCATAGGTTAACGCTGTGTTTTTAGCCAGAATAGTAATACCACGTTCTTTTTCTAGGTCATTACTATCCATAGCACGTTCTTCGACCGCTTGATGCGATGCAAAGGTGCCTGATTGTTGTAATAACTTATCCACCATGGTTGTTTTACCATGGTCAACGTGAGCGATAATTGCGATATTTCGTAAATTGCGAGACATTAGTTAAGTTGCCATTGTGTTCAGAAGGGCGGGATTCTAACACAATAACAAGACTTTACTATTTGACATTACAAAATAATTGGTTATACTGCGTCCAAGTTAAAACTTAATCTTAAATATAACTCTATTTATTTAATCAGTTTTAGATTCATCGCCCTGACCTTTCGTAACGCATGAAGTATAGACGTTACCTCTTTTTTTTATCGGTTAGTGGCTATGCCAGCGCGCCGGTAAAAGAAGCTTCTTACAATTGTCTTCTGCGTTTATGTTGATGAATAACATGATGGTCACATCTGTTAATCACGCATTCCGTTATTGCTTGCGCCCTTTTTTGTTATTTTTTAAAGGGACACCACATTGTCTTCAGTTACATTTGAATCATTAAATTTACATCCTTCTATCCTTAAAGCTGTTGCGGAAGCAGGCTATGTCAACCCTACCCCCATTCAAGCACAAGCGATTCCTGCCGTTTTAGATGGTCGTGATCTCTTAGCCTCTGCCCAAACAGGGACAGGCAAAACTGCTGGTTTTACATTACCAGCCCTTAACTTATTAGCCACACCACATGAGTCTAATAGCCGTGGCCCACGTATCTTAGTGTTGGTGCCTACTCGTGAGCTTGCCGCACAGGTGAACGATTCAGCACGCAAATACGGTAAATTCATCCGTGCGCGTACTGTTAGCATTGTTGGTGGTATGCCATACCCACTGCAAAACAAATTGCTATCTCAGCCTTTAGACATCTTAGTGGCAACACCAGGTCGTTTTATTGACCATATGGAGCGCGGCCGTATTGATTTAAGCCGCTTACAGATGTTAATCCTTGATGAGGCCGACCGTATGCTAGACATGGGCTTTATGCCTGATGTACAACGGATATGTGAAGCCTTACCAGCAGAGCGTCAAACTTTGTTGTTCTCTGCCACTCTAGATGGCAATATTGGTCAGATTGCCAAGAGTATTCTTAAAAATCCAGTCACGATTGAAGTAACGGCGCAAAAAGAAAAGCATGAGAATATTGAGCAACGTTTGCATCATGTAGATGACATGAATCATAAGAACAAATTGCTTGAACATTTATTAATTGATCCTGATGTCAATCAAGCCATTATTTTTACAAGCACAAAACGTCATGCTGATTTATTAGCAGAAGACTTATATGCCGCTGGTCATAAAACAGCGGCTTTACATGGTGACATGACCCAAGGTGCGCGTAACCGCACCCTAACAAAACTACGTCACGGCGATGTAAAAGTATTGGTTGCAACCGATGTAGCAGCGCGTGGTATTGATGTCAAAGGCATTAGCCATGTGATTAACTACGATTTACCAAAATTTGCTGAAGATTATGTGCATCGTATTGGTCGTACTGGCCGTGCTGGACAAAAAGGCATTGCCATTGCATTTGCAGGCAATATGGACAGACATGTATTGCGTAAAATTGAGCAATATACGGGGCAACGTCTAGAAGCAACTGTGATTGAAGGTTTTGAGCCTAAGCGCACTTTTAATATGAACGCACCTGAAGAAAAACGCGGTAAAGGTCGTGGCGGTCGCAGTGGCAACGGCGGTAGTCGCACTGGCGGCTACAAAGGTCGTAACGATGGTGATCGAGGTCGCAATGAACGTGGCCGTAACGACAGTGGCCGTAGCTTTGGTGACCGTGCCGCTACAGGTCGTGCTGATGCTGACAAAGGCCGTAGCTTTGGTGACCGCGCCGCAGCAGGTCGCAGCGACAACAGCCGTAGCTTTGGTGACCGTGCAAGCACAAACCGTCCACCAAGAGGTGATTCGAATCAGACACGCTTTAATGACAGACCAGCCAGAAACCATGCCTCACGTGATGACAAAGGTGGCGAAGTCAATGGCAATAGCGTGCACTACACGAAAGACACCAACTTGCAATTTGCAAAAGAAGTGGCCCGTGGTGCTGGCAATGGTCGTAACCAAACTAGTCGCCAGCCTAGCCCATCGAATACCAGCAAACCAGTTGCAAACCGTGGTTCAGCTAAAATATCTCATGAAAAATTTGGCAAACCACGTCCACAGCGTAATGGCAATGAAGCTGGTCATCAAGCCCCCCGTCGCGCCAATACTGACGGTGCTAAACGTTCACGTAACTTCGCTTAGTTTTGCTTATGACCAATAAAAAAGAAACGACTCAAACAGAAACAAGCCCAGCCACCCAAGTGGTTGTTGATTTCAACTCACTTGGGCTGGCAGCACCCTTGCTGCAAGCCGTGGCTGATACTGGCTACACTCAACCAACGCCTATTCAAGCCAAGGCTATTCCACTTGCATTAACTGGGATTGACTTAATGGCGGGCGCACAAACAGGCACAGGTAAAACAGCCGCGTTTACCCTGCCTATTTTGCATAAAATATTGCCATTAGCCAGCACCAGCACGTCACCTGCTAAGCATCCTGTTCGCGCTCTCGTATTAGCACCAACTCGCGAATTAGCCATTCAGGTAGAAGAAAATGTCAAAACCTATGCCAAAAATACAGACTTACGTAGTTTAGTGGTGTTTGGTGGCGTCGACATCAAAAAACAAATCCCAGCATTAAAAACTGGTGTCGAAATTTTAGTCGCCACTCCTGGCCGTTTATTAGATCATATTGAGCAAAAAACAGTACAGTTGAATCAAGTGCAAGTCTTGGTATTAGATGAAGCCGACCGCATGTTAGATATGGGCTTTATGCCTGATTTAAAACGTATTTTGGCTTTATTACCTAAAAATCGTCAAACTTTAATGTTTTCTGCCACTTTTTCTAAAGAGATTAAAACGCTTTCAGATGAGTTTCTAAACAACCCTGTATTGATTGAAGTCGCCCGAAGCAATGCGACTTCAGAAAATGTGCAACAAAAAGCCTATACGGCAGCACAAAATGATAAACAAGCGATTTTGGTATCCTTACTGAAAAATAAAGGCGAAAGTCAGGTGATTATTTTCACCAAAACAAAAGTAACCGCCAGCAAATTAAGTCGCGCGCTTGAGCGCGAGGGCATTAAAGCAGATGCGATTCATGGTGATAAAACGCAAAAAGAACGTATTGCCGCGTTAGATGCCTTTAAGGCTGGCGAGATTACCGCGCTTGTTGCAACCGATGTTGCTGCACGTGGTCTGGATATTAATGATTTACCAATGGTCATCAATTACGAAATCCCATCAGCTCCTGAAGATTACGTGCATCGTATCGGACGTACTGGTCGTGCGGGCGCAAGCGGTGTTGCTATTTCATTAGTCTCTGAAGATGAAGAAAAGTATTTCGTTGAAATCGAGAAGTTGATTAAAAAGACTATTGTTCGTGAAACATTAGCCGTGCCAAAAAACACAAGAGCATCGACGCGGTCAACTGAGCGCACAGCACGTCCGTCAACAGCGAGAAAGCCAAGCAAGAGTAAAGACCCATGGTTTGATCAACCTTATGTGCCAAGTAAACCAAACGGCGAGCAAACCAGCCAAACCAAAAGCGTGTTAGCCAAGCATCGCAAAGCACCTGTTGCCGCATTGCTGGGTGGTCTAAAGCGCCATTAATCCAGGCTACGGAATCGCCCGTTTAAGGGATTGAAAGATTATTGATTGCGCATAAAGTCAGCAACGCCATAAAGTTGCGTTGCTAACTTTGTTAAGATGGGTTCTTTAATCTCAATCTTATGCATGGCGCTAATCATGCAATACATCCACTGGTCTCTTTCTGTCTCACCAATAGCAAACGGCATATGTCTTGCTCGCAACCTTGGATGTCCATAACGTTCAATGTACAACTGCGGCCCACCCGTCCAACCAGTTAAAAACATGAATAACTTTTCACGTGCTTCGGTTAAATCAGCTGCATGAATCGCGCGTAACTGTACGGCTTTACTGTCGGTATCCATAATATCGTAAAAGGTATCAACTAACAGCCGCAACTGTGCAGTGCCTGACGCTTCGCCGCCTAACAGCGCAAAGAAAGTAGTTTGTTCTGAGCTTGTATCTTCAGTTTTATCTAGCATGATTCGCTTTGGGTTTTGACTAGACTTGCTACTTTAGTCGCTTTTGCTCTCGCTGTCAGCACATCGTCGGCTGTCGCTAATGCAACCCCCATGCGCCTATGCGTAAATGACTCTGGTTTACCAAATAAGCGCACATCACTGTCAGCAATGGCTAACGCCGCTGCTAAACCAGCATATCGTAAATGCTTACTCTCCATACCACCATAAATAACTGCGCTAGCGCCAGGCTTTGTTAGTGCGACATCCACTGGCAAGCCTAAGATGGCACGCGCATGTAGTTCAAACTCGTTCAGGCGTTGACTACACATGGTCACCATACCAGTATCATGCGGACGCGGACTCACTTCTGAAAACCAAACTTGATCCCCTTTAACAAAAAGCTCAACGCCAAATAAACCTAAACCACCTAATGCCTCAGTAATCGATTGCGCGACTTGTTGTGCCGCAGCTAATGCAGCGGCCGTCATGGCCTGTGGTTGCCAACTTTCGACATAGTCACCACGCTCTTGTCTATGCCCAATCGGGTCACAAAAATAAGTTTGTATCTCACCTGCTGCATTTTTGGCCCGCACAGTCAGCAAGGTGATTTCAAAGTCAAAATCAATTTGTCCTTCAACAATCACTACGCCATGATTAACACGCCCACCGCTGGCGGCATAATCCCATGCAGCTTTGACCTCGCTGGCTTGCGTAATTCTTGACTGTCCTTTGCCTGAGGAAGACATGGTTGGTTTAATAAAACAGGGATAACCAATGCCAGCATCAATACTGGCTGCTAATTCTATTTCACTGCGTGCAAACGCATAAGGTGAGGTTGGCAATTTCAGGGTTTCAGCAGCTAGACGGCGTATCCCTTCACGATTCATGGTGAGTTGGACAGCTTTTACCGTTGGGATAACGGTTGCAAAGCCAGCTTGCTCAATCTGCGCTAACGCGTCTGTATTGAGGGCTTCAATTTCTGGGACAATCAGGTGGGGACGCTCTTTTTCAACCAATGCTGTTAATGCATCACCATCTGTCATGTCAATGGTATAGGCACGATGTGCCACTTGTTGGCCAGGCGCATTTGCATAGCGGTCAACCGCAATCACTTCTACCCCTAAACGTTGCAAAGCAATAATCACTTCTTTACCAAGTTCACCACTGCCGAGCAGCATCACCTTGGTCGCTGAGGTAGATAAAGGGGTGCCTAAAATGACCGTGTCGCTCATGAATAACTCCAATCTATAATCTTTGAAATCATACCATGACCAAACTAGATGCTATACGTCGATCCCGTGTTTTTCCATACGATAACGCATTTTCATGCGGGTGATGCCTAAATGTCGCGCCGCTTTTGAAACATTTTTATGGCTTAATTCTAGCGCGGCAATTAGCATATTTTTTTCTGCCGCGTCCAATGTTGGCGTCGTTGAATTTTGCTCCACAGCTAACCCAATATCCACAATCCTAACGGACGGCAAAGCTAGGTCATTCGCACTGATATTAGCTTGCGTACTGAGTAATACTGCACGATTAATGAGGTGCCTTAATTCGCGTACATTTCCAGGCCATTGATAGGACTGAATCGCTTCCAGCGCAGTTAATGTAAAGGAATGCGCAATCAAACCATAGCGACGTTCTGTCAAACGCATAAAATGCTTGGCCAACATCACCGCATCGCGCTCGCGCTCGCGCAAAGGCGGCATATGAAGACTTATCACATTTAATCTAAAATACAAATCAGAGCGAAACTGGCCTTGATTGGCCATCGCATGTAAATCGCGATTCGTGGCTGCAATCAGTCTAGCAGGCACATTTCTTTCTTTGGTCGAACCTAAGCGCCTGACTTGTCTTCTTTCTAGCACATTCAGCAGTTTGGCTTGGAGAGGTAATGGGATTTCACCAATCTCATCTAAAAAAAGCGTCCCATCTTCCGCCGCTTCTATTAATCCAGGGCGGCTAGCAATCGCATTGGTAAAAGCGCCCTTTTCGTGTCCAAATAACTCGCTTTCGATTAATTCAGTTGGAAAAGAGGCGCAATCGACATGGATGAAGGGTTTGTCTTTTTTGGCACATAAAGCATGTAACATGCGCGCCGCAACATCTTTACCAGTACCTGTTTCACCACTGATTAAGACGGATGGAGGAACTGCATCCATTAAATTACCCAGCTGCGAGATTCGCTCAATTTGCACCCGAATACTTTCCATCGCAGGGCTATCTCCCAGCAACATTGCAGCTTCACTGTCGTGTGCATTTCGTTGTTTGGCGTAATCTACGCTGGCTTGTAATTCAAATTTTTTTTCATTCTTCTGAATCACCAATAATAATTCATCTAAATCAATTGGCTTTTTAAGATAGTCATCTGCCCCCAACTTGATGGCTTGCACAGCATCGCTCACTTCACCATAGGCTGTCATGACAATAACATTAATCTTTTGGTCGACCAAATCCGCAATTAAATCAAAGCCATTACCATCTGGTAGCCGCATGTCTAAAAGCACCAAATCAGGCTGAAATTGTTTAATCAGTGCGCGTGCATCCGCTAAGTTTTCGGCGCATTCACAATCAAAATCAGCCTTATTTAAGTGTTTGGCGACCGCACGTGCAAACAGGGTTTCATCTTCAACAATTAAAACTTTACTACGTTGAATGATGTGCCTATGTTGTCCATTTGTTTGCAGTGCGTTCATTACCAACTCATTTAATCCAAATCTAAACCCGCTACTGATTGCTTGCCGCCAAATTCATAGCGAACACCAACCCAACCAGCACGTGGCGCACCAGGCATCAACATTAATGATGGTTCATCACCGCCTGAAAAAGTACCATTTTCAAACCAGTTTTCACCTAACATACCGCCAGTTGCATACTCTTTATCAAAAATATTTACCGCTTTTGCAAACAACTGCCAACCCGTATTTCCAAAACGATAACGCGTATCTAAGTTAACAATGGTATAACCAGCAATTTTGCCACTATCAACAACCGCCTCGTTACCGTCGACCGTCGTTCCTACACCCGCTTGATGATCATTGTTTTCGTTACCACGCGCAAACACATCAGAGAAAGTATTGATGGTTGTGCCAATTGACCAATTCGATGTTGCTTGATATTGCAGTCTCAACTTCAAAGCATGCTCTGGAATGTTGGCTAAACGATCCCCTTTTTGCACTCTAATCATACCTCCATTAGCTGTTGAATTGACTTGATTGACTAAATCAATTGGTGTTTGATAAGTCGCATTAACAAAACTATAACCTGCATTCCATGTCAATTTCTCAATCTGACCTGTTAAGCCCAAATCTACACCTTGGCGACGTGTTTTACCAACATTATCAAAATAACCCATACCATTGGTTGCGTTTGTCGCAATAAATTGAATGTCATCATGATTGACAGTGCGATAAGCGGCAGCAGTCCAAGCGATATCATTGGTTAACTGACCGCGGGCACCCACTTCAAACGTCTTAGCAACGACTTTTTTTAGTGGTGGATCCCCTGCCATGGCATTAGGCAATTTACATGGAAGCGCGGGATTGGCACAACCCAACTCCATCGATGTTGGCGCACGCATTCCCTCATTATAGGAACCATACATGGTTATGGTTTTAACAGGACTAAAAGTAACCCCAACAGCTGGATTAAAGCGATTAAAAGTATGGTCACCTGATAGCGTTTCATCTTGTCCATTGATGATTGACGTTCCAGGTGGGTTAATTTTATCTGTATTTTTTACATTAATCCGATTCCAACGTCCAGACAAAGTCAACCCCCACTGGTCGTTAAGCGCAATAGTATCCGTTGCAAATAAACCCCATGTCTTGGTTTTACCTGACAAATTAACCGCTGCTTCATCACTCATGGTGCCTATCGGATCAATACCTCGCGTTGCGTTAACGACACCAAACTCAGTTGATTGGACAAAATCAATATCTGACTGCGCATAACCAGCGCCAGTAATAAACTGATTCTCTTTATTAAATAAAGGTTGATTAAAAGCCAGTTGCGCATTAAAACCATAACCTGTTTGCTCAGTATTACTTCTGTTTACTGCGCCACTACACTGGTCACCCGCTACGGTATCGTTTGCGCCAGGTGCGCAACCTGCCAAAAACACATTCAAATCATTCACAGCAGGGTCGAATGTACCATTACCGTTAAAATCATCATTTACATCACCGTTTAAGGTTTTTCGATTAGAGCGCCGATAATAAGCATTGCCACTCATCTCAACATCATCGCTAAACCAATGACTACCGTTTAAGTTAAGGAATGACATGGTGTTTTTGGTTTGGTCTGGGCGTGTATTAATCGTTTCACGTCCAAATTCATCCATCAACTCTTTTTGAACAAGGCCATTACCAATCATATTATTATCGGCGCCAGTGTAGCTGAGTTCTAGTCGGCTAGTTTCATTTTGCCAGCCCAACTTACCAAATAGTTGTCTTACCGTTGTTGGAGAGTAATCACGCCAACCATCTTCATCAAAATAGTTGCCCGAGATAAAGTAATCAATTGAACCATCTTTAGAGACACCACCAAACTCACCCATGTGGTTTTTACGTCCCCATGAACCAAAACTGGTTTCAATGGCGCCCCCTTGATGGGTACGGCCATTTTTGGTTACAACAGAAATGGCACCACCCAAGGTATTTAAACCAAAAATAGGGTTGGAGCCTGGAATCAGATTCATACCACTAATGGCATTAATCGGGATTAAATCCCAGTTTACCGCATCACCAAAAGGCTCATTAACGCGCACGCCATCGATAAATACCGATAGGCCTTGTGGAGTACCAAGTAGGGGCGATGCCGTGAAGCCGCGGAATAAGATATCAGGTTGATAGGGGTTATTTTGCGTTTCATTAACAGAAACACCCATCAAATTATTATTCATAAAATCAGCAATGCTAGTACTTTTTTGCTCGGCGATTTCTTCCCCTTTGACCGTTTGGATTGCTGAGGGAATCCTGTTTAATGGCAAGCCAACACCTTGTAATGGTGTTGTGCTAATAACTTCAATGGTTTCTGTTTGCGCCGCTTGTGTTTCTGCAAAAGCCGCCGCTGGCATCAGGTTGGCAGATAACACTGCCAAGGTGATTAATTTTGGGTTAAATTTAACAGACATCTAACTTCCTTTGTTTAAGGTTAATTCAATTGATTGAGATTTGCTTTTCTTGTTTGTCCATAATAAAAAAGCAAAATTTGTTCCACTAAACATGCCTTATAAAATAAAGTTTTAAATCAATTAGTTACGTTTTATGCTCGCCTATATATGTTTATCATATTGGATAAACTGGTTAAATACAACCAATTTATTTGGCTGTATTTAACCAGTTAAATACTATTTAAGACTGTCTTGGGTGGCTGATGAAGCGCAGGTCTAATTACTAGCCAAGCAGAAAAAGGAATGAGCAGCAAAGCAAACGTGTAGGCAATAAGATTGACGGTCATATTGATTGAAAAGGCAATTTCGAAGACTTGACTACTTAGATAATAAGCAATCACGTTGGCAATAAACAAAGCGATAGTCACTGCAATCAAGGCGATACCGAGGTATTCTACAATAACAGCTATACCAACTTGATTTTTGGAAGCTCCAAACACTCTTAACAAGGCCGCCTCTTTTGCACGCGCGTCTTTTGTGGCAACTAAAGCAGCGTATAAAACCACCAATCCAGCCACTAGACATAACATAAACACATAAGCGACGGCTAAATGCATTTTATGCATAATGCCCCGCACTTGGTCCATTAAGCTAGCCACGTCAATCATGGTTATATTGGGCAATTGTTTAAGCAAGCCGTCTAACTGTTTGCTCTGCTGCGGCTGAAGATAAAAAGCCGTCATATAGCTTTTAGGAAAGTTAGCCAGCGTTTCTGGCGGTGTAATGGCAAAAAAGTTTGCACGCATACTGTCCCAATCGACTTTTCTGATGCTGGTGACGTTAAGGCGTATTGTCTGGCCCGCTATGTCATAAGTCAGCTGGTCACCAAGCTTGATATCGAGCGCTTCAGCAATGTCTTTTTCAATAGAGACCATTGGCTTGTTCGCTTCTTGTTGGCGCCACCAAACCCCAGCTAATAAACGATTATCTGTTTGCATGTTGGCTGCCATGGATAAATTAAACTCACGTGAAACCAGCCGCTTAGCACGCTCATTTTGATATAAGTCTGGCGTAATGGGATGGCCGTTCTTCTCAATTAATCGACCGCGTATCATGGGGAAAATTTGAGGTTGCTGCACACCCAGCTGACGCAAGAATAGCGTGAGGGTTTCAGTTTGTGTAGGCTGGATATTAATCATAAAGCGATTTGGTGCATCTTGCGGCAATGTGGCTTGCCAAGTATTCAGCAGGTCATTTTTGACGATCATTAACAATACAAGCACCATGGCGCCTAAACTAAAACCAAGCACTTGAACAATGGTTAGCATAGCATTACGCTTTAAATTGCCTAAACCGAGCTTGACCATATTGAACCAACCATATCGGGCTTGATGAAAGCTTTGCGAAAACCGATCAAGCAGTTGGGCAAATAAGTGTGCTAATCCTGTACTCAATAAACAGAGCGTGATAAAGCCAATGATCACGACTGCAGCCAATGTGAGCGATTTGGCCAGCATCAAAATCATGATGGTAATCACTAAGATCACGGGAATTAAACGTAGCCCAGCATGGCGTATGCCTGTCTCAACCTCTGCCCTTAGAATATTAACCACAGCATGGTGTTGAATCGCTTGAATATTAGGCAGCATCAAGGCCAATAGAATGGAAAAACTAATGGCGTAGCCGATCAAAACTGGCTTAAAGCTTGGCGCTGGTAGCGTTTCAAGAAACAAGGTGCCTGCCACGTTAGCCAAGAGGCTTTGCAGTAAATAACCGAATAAACAACCGAT
>Ga0129324_10001228_pt1 | contig 16892 bp, 11 predicted proteins | sample CPBDNA_7_FD_96879 | JGI IMG/M metagenome (GOLD analysis project Ga0129324, IMG submission 96879) | Freshwater to marine salinity gradient microbial communities from Chesapeake Bay, USA - CPBay_Spr_15_0.2_DNA | ecosystem: Environmental > Aquatic > Marine > Coastal | place: USA: Chesapeake Bay... | reverse complement strand
GTCAATCCGCTGCAGAGCGGATTCGCTAACAAGCTTTCTCAACAGCTACTTAATAGCATCAAGCTTTCCGTTCCCTAACCTCAAAGGCTGCGGAAACACGAGCTCTATAAAAAATACTATTAAGAACCATGAATTTCCACATTTGATGCGGAAACTGCTGGAACACTCTCTGTGCTAGTTACCCTCTCTTTCCAGGCGTTCACTTCAGCCGTTGGTATCCAACTAGTGGCGTTTAGGAATATCAAAAAGTAATGAAGCGCCTAATTATTAAGGATTGACTATTCTTAACAATAAAACCAATTTAAGTATGGAAAAGATATAATTAGAGCAAGACTTTATTTTATAATTAAAACAATTCTCTTCTAGATCCTGATAAGTAATTCTATCTTGATCCTTTAAGTCAATAGCTTTTCAATTGACCAATAGCTCCATCCAGCAGCTAAAATCCCTAAAACAAGGCTTAAAACGAGGTGCAAAATAGCAGAAGAATAAGAACCGTTTTTGATCAATAAAAAAAGCTCTGCGCTAAAGGTAGAAAAGGTGGTGAGACCACCACAAAAGCCAACTCCTAGTAACACATACCAGTGATGTGTGAGGTGTTCTTTGTGAAAAGCTGCGAGAAAACCTCCTAATAATAAACAACCCAAGATGTTTACACTAATCGTGGGAATCCACTTCAGACTATTGCTATTTTCTATAATAGAAAAATAAAATCGGAGACTACTTCCCAAGCCGCCGCCAAGAAAAACAAATAAGAATGCTTTCATTTATTGAATAGGTAAGTATATTTCTGTGAGATAATTTGCTGGGTTTGGAGTAAGCATCGGATCTGTTTTATAAACTTCATAGGGTGCTTCTTCAGATCGTACCAATCCGTTTTGATCAATGAACTCTTCTCCTTTTTTTCTTGCTTCTTCTAAATTGCTATAAGCTCCTTTCAGAGTCACCTTTACTGTTTTTCCTGGTTCTTGATAGCTGCACAATATATTGCTGTTAGTAGCGGTAATCTCTCTATTCTGTACAGGTATTGCTGCAGAAAAAATCATATTACCGTTATAAGGATTTATTTTCTCATAGATAACACGAGGCATGCCGTACATATCTATCTTGTTGCGCTGCATATAGGACATGATGTTTTGGAGCATCTGGGTTTTCAATTCTTGAAAATTTTCTTTTTTTGCACTAGAGGACATGTATAAGAAATAACCGCCTCCAGTTTCTATGATGCCGTCAACACTTGAAGAACTTACCTTCATGTTTTTAATGACGATAACTTCTAAGTTTTCTAGTCCTTTTTTATATTTAGGAGTGATCTCCTCTTCCATATGGAAACCAAAAACAGTAGCTATTGCTTTATCTAATAATCCTTGTTCTCCTTTAATATTCCAGCTAACAAGTGTTCCGTCTTTAACTTGTTCTAGCACTATCATCACCTCACTATTAGAACTGGTTATACCGTTATCGTAAAACCTATTCATGCTAATTGACTTATTTGGTTCAAGACCTGTGATGGTTATTTTACCACTGCCATAAGATTCTATAAAAGAATAATTAGCATCCAGACCTTGAGTTGGTATTCCTATTGTGATTTTAATTTCTTCATCTTTAAACCATGGATTCCAGTTCTCCCACTCTTTAAAATCTTCTATTTGCTCGTATATTACCTCTGGAGGTGCGGCTATGACGCGAGTTTGAGTAATATCGTATGTGCCCTCTTTAAGTGAAAAATATACAGCACCTCCTATGATAAGAATCATTAGAAGAATAAAAATATATTTGAAAGCTTTCATATGTAGTAACAATTAGCATATCAAATATACAATTATTGAACTTCATAGTTTTTTTTGTCAGTAAGAGTCATCAGAAAAAAGAAAAATAAAACATAGTTCTAGGTCTACTTAAATACCCTTTAAAGGGTTTATTTTAATACTATGGGCTCCTAAAGGATGCACTAATTTAAATAAAAAGTTAAAAAAAAGCTCTTGGAAGTGAATACCAAGAGCTGTAATGAGTTGAAAACTTGTTTTTTATCTAAAAACGCCACTAGGAAAACTTACCATACTTTCTATACCATCTGTTCCAACCGCTGCTACTCCAAAAAACGAGTTGTCGATCACAATACCTTTTAACGTAAACTCAGATAGATCCCCTACATAACGAGAGTGGTCCCAAGTAGGACTGGTAGTATCTCTCCAATAGATTTTATAACCCACCGCTTCTGTTACTCGATCCCATTGTAATTTCACATCAGCTTCTACAATACCGCCAATTTTTACATTTTGTGGTCGAGTAGGAGCCCATGCCAGTTGTGCCAGGTTGATGGCATTTACTGCTGTTAATTTTTTTGCATACGCAAAGTTGACATGCGCTACAACATCTCCATAGTTGATGCCGTCTTCTGTTCTAATGTCTTGGTGCTGTTGGGTGTAATTTTCATGGGCTTCCATGATTCGAATTCCTGGAAACCCAAGGTCGGCGAAAGGCCTGTGGTGTCCACCACGACCAAAACGATCCAATCGGTACACCATCATGGGTTTCATTTCGGGCATATAATCGGTCACTGATTTGTGTATGTATCTTGCTAATTGTCTTGAGATTCCATCTACTTCACCACCGTAAAAACGTCTTCCGTTTTTTTGTCTTTCTGTTTCTGTAGGATCTGTAGGTTCTGAGAAAATTCTGAATTCGCGGTTATCAATCACTCCATCGACGCCTGTTATATTACCTATCATGTCATTGTTTAAAAAGCCTATGACATTCCATTCTTTTTCCTGCGCATATGCCGCAAGTCCCTTACCGCCAAAAAGCCCTTGTTCCTCACCACTTAATCCCACATAAACAATACTATTGTTCAACTTCCGCTTGCTCAATACCCTCGCTGCTTCAATGGTTCCTGCCATCCCGCTAGCATTGTCGTTTGCTCCAGGGGCATCTGTAGTGAAATCCATGGTGTCACTAGCTCTTGAATCTATATCACCGCTCATCATCACCATATCATTAGGGTTTTTTGTACCGCGTTGAATAGCAACCACATTTACCACCCAAGCATCTTTGGGAATGCGGCTCCCCATTTCTTTAGTTACGTAATCTTTTTGATAAAATACTTCCAGACACCCACCACAATCTGCTGATATTTTATCAAATGCTGCTTTTATCCACCTTCTTGCAGCACCTATTCCTCTGGTGTCAGAGATCGTGTCGGAGAAGGTGTTTCTAGTTCCAAAGCCAGCCAATATTCTGATATCTGTTTCAATACGGTCGGCACTCACTTCTTCAATAATATTGTAAAGGTCCATTTGATGATCTGTAGGCACTTGTGCGATTCCTGAAAAACTCACCAATAAGGCTATAATAATAATTTTCATAGTTAAAATTTGTTTTAAAGATAAGTTATGACTCGCTTTCGCGAAAGCGAGAATAAAAAAAACTACTTTTATCTAACAACTCGCAATACTAGTCAGTCTTCTATTTCTATGTTCACTTCTTTTTTTAAAGCGGTAAAGGCAGCATCATTGATCCAGTAATGTGAAGTAATAATCTCGTATTCATCGTTTTCTAAAGTTTTGAAATACCAAATAATAGCTGCAGCTTCAACAAATTCTTCTTTTCCTGCCAGCTGGTTGTTATACAAACGTTTGATTACTGAATGGTCATTGATAATAGGAGCCAGACATTTAAGTGCAATTGCTTCATCCACTACCATATCAGTTTTATGATGAGGAACGAGTTGTACTTTGATCACACTGGCTTTGGCATGTGGAAATTTTCCATTATAAGCTTTATAGAGCAATTCATTAATATCAAATAATCTAGAATGAAAAGAGATATCAGAGTAATGTTCGGCCACATTCTCTTTGAGCATATCATGAGAAATTTGCTCTATTTGACCTTGATTTAGTTCTTCTCCTAATTGGTGTTGGAGTATAAGTGCAGCAGCTATTTGAGGTTCAAAGTCGCTAATTGCCATATAGAGCAATTCCTTAAGATCCTGATCAGTAGCTTCACCAGGATCTCCAAATTCAAAAACATTTAGTAATGCCATATAATCATCATGCGACCATCTGCCCTCAATTTCATTTATAGAAGTCACATCTAACAAGCTTACATCGTATATCATAAAATCAACTTTTATATAAGTTGTAGAAAGGTAGCCGAACCGTTTCTGACTTTTACTAAATTGATGGTAAATAATACAACAAAATGCCTGCTGATTTCTAGAGCAGGCATTTCATATTTGTATATCGGAACTTTTATTTTCGAATTTCTACTTGGTGCGGATATGGGATCTCCACACCTATGGAGTCCAAGGTAGGTTTAAAGTTTTCTTGCAGGTAAAAGTTGACGGTCCACACATCGGCTGTAAGTGTATAAGGCCGCACTAAAATATTGATAGAACTACTTGCATTTTCTGACACTTGAACAATAGGAGCTGGGTCTTGAAGCACTAATGGATGGTCAGTACATAATTTTGTAAGTGCTTCTAGGGTTTTTGGTATATCTGCATCATAACTAACACCAATCATGGTATCGCATCTTAAAATTCCTTCGGTATCAAAGTTAATGATGTTCCCATTAAGAAGCGGTCCATTAGGAATAATAGCAAGTTTGCGGGAAAAGGTAACTACTTTAGTCTGTAAAATATCTATTTCTTTGATTGTGCCCGTGATTCCTTGTGCTTCAATGGTATCTCCTACTTTAAAGGGTTTGAAGACCAGTAAAAGCACACCACCAGCAAAATTAGAAAGAGACCCTTGTAAGGCCAGCCCTACAGCCAGTCCAGCGGCAGCAAGAATTGCAGCAAAACCGCTGGTTTCAATACCAAGAGTTCCTACAATGGCAACTAGGAGTAGAATCCATAGCGCCCAACTTATGATTTTATTAAGGAATTTTTGAAGTGTCAATTCAAATTCACGAGCCTCCATAACTTTGCTGGTTATCTTAGCTATCCTTTTAATAAGCCAGCTGCCTATGATATAAATTGCAAGCGCCTTAAATAAAGGGATTCCGTATTCTAGTACGAGTTCAAATCCTTTTTCTAAATTAAAGTTTTCTAGTAGTTGTATCATAATTACAAAGTTAAAGTAAGCTGCTAATTTCCTTCTTTAGGATATGTTAAGAATTAAGGTGTATGAGGTAATTCTCAGTTGCTCTATCACACTTCTATAGTTTTCCTATCAATTTATATGTTGACACACATTAGAAAGCAACATAAAAAAGCCGCTTTACTAATGCTAGTAAGCGGCTTTTTATTCACAATGACTTCAATTTCTAAAATGGATATTTATTAGTTGCGGTTACTTTATCGGCAATAGTATTTCTTAAATCTACGACATTAGGAAGATTTACATATTTTGTAAATCGCTTTAATCCCAAAAGCATCATGCGTTGTTCATCTCCTTCAGCAAAACTTGAAATTCCTTCTTCAGCTCTTGCTTGTACGATTTTTGAAGCACTGTACAAATACAATTTAGACATCGCCATTTGCTCTTTTTGCTCTTTAATACTAGTACGTGCGATGTTCTTTTGGGTTCTAAGAATAGCGCTTTCGGCCATATAGATTTCAATTAAGATATCAGATGCAGCTAGGAGTAACTGTTGGTGCTCTTCTAATTCAGGTCCAAATTTTTGAACAGCGCTTCCTGCAACCATTAGAAATACTTTTTTAAGTTTTTTTACCATATCCATTTCTTCTGATAAGGGCTCAGAGAAGTCTGGGGTATCAAAGGAAGGTATAGAAGTCAATTCATTTCCTACTGCCATAGCTGGCTCTAGCAGGTTGACATGGCCTTTCATTGCTTTTTTAACAAGCATTCCTACAGCTAGCATGCGATTGATTTCATTGGTACCTTCATAAATACGTGAGATACGGGCATCTCTCCAAGCTGCTTCCATCGGAGCGTCTGCACTAAATCCCATTCCGCCATAAATTTGGATGCCTTCATCTGCGCAAGCTTGCATGTCTTCAGATACGGCTACTTTAAGGATGGAACATTCAATAGCAAATTCTTCTACGCCTTTCAATTCGGCCTCGGCAAACGTGGCTCCTGCTTCTTGACGCAAGTGAATTCTGTTTTCAATATCCTTTGCGGCACGGTAAGAAGCACTTTCGCCCACATAAGCATTGGTTGCCATTTCAGCTAGTTTTTTTCTTATGGCTCCAAATTTTGCGATAGGAGTATTGAATTGTTCGCGTTCATTTGCGTACTGTGTTGCAAGAGAAATCACTCGACGTTGAGCATCTAGACAAGCTGCCGCAAGTTTAATGCGGCCTACGTTTAATGCATTCATAGCGATTTTAAACCCTTCCCCACGACCGGCAAGCATGTTTTCTACTGGGACCATACAATCGTTAAAGAATACTTGACGAGTAGAGGAGGAGTGTATACCTAATTTGTGTTCTTCTTCACCCATAGAGATACCATTACTTGCATCATTATCTACGATAAAACCAGTAATATTTTTATCATCTCCTAAACGAGCAAATACTATAAATACGTTACAGAAACCAGCGTTTGAGATCCACATTTTTTGGCCGTTGATTTTGTAATGTTTGCCGTCTTCGGTAAGTTCTGCTTTGGTTTTACCAGAGTTGGCATCAGAACCTGCCCCGGGCTCTGTAAGACAATAGGCGCCAAACCATTCACCAGTAGCAAGTTTAGGTACATATTGTTTTTTTTGAGCTTCAGTTCCATATAAAGTTATAGGCATGGTACCTATTCCTGTATGAGCTCCAAATGCCGTTGCAATGGAACCTGTGGCACCAGATATGTAATCACATACCAACATGGTAGAAACAAATCCCATTCCTAACCCATCGTACTCTTCAGGAACAGCGACTCCCAAGAATCCCATTTCACCAGCTTTGCGCATAACTTCTTCAGTAAGGGCATAGTCTTTCTTTTCAAAGCGCTCTTTATGAGGAATGATTTCCTTATCTACAAATTCTTGTACACTTTCCCGCATCATCTTTTGCTCGTCCGTAAAGTCTTCAGGGCTGAACACATCTTGTGGATTGGTTTCTGTCACGATGAATTGACCACCGCGTATCATTTTTGCTTGATTAATTGTTCCTATTGACATAATATATAGTGTTATCTCGTTTTGTAAAAGCCTTTTTTTTAATTTAAAAACTCAAATATTCCAGCTGCCCCTTGCCCAGTTCCAACACACATGGTTACCATACAATGTTTTCCCTGATGACCTCTTTTGCGCATTTCGTCAAAGATTTGTACCGATAATTTAGCTCCTGAGCATCCCAGAGGATGACCTAGTGCTATAGCTCCACCATTTACATTAACAATATCCTTGTTGAGTCCAAGTTCTCTTACCACAGCAACTGATTGACTGGCAAAAGCTTCGTTCAATTCAATAAGAGCCATATCTTCTTTTTTAAGTCCTGCTTGTTTAAGGGCTTTAGGAATGGCTATAATCGGGGCGATCCCCATTATTTTGGGCTCAACAGCTGCGACAGCAAAACTGACTAATTTTGCAATAGGTGTAATACCTAATTCTTTAACCATTTCTTCGCTCATTACAAGGGTAAAAGCAGCCCCATCACTCGTCTGTGAAGAATTACCAGCGGTTACACTACCACCAGCAGCAAAAACAGGACGCAGTTTTGCAAGTGCTTCAATACTGGTACCTTGCCTAGGACCTTCATCCTTAGTTACCGTATAAGTTCTAGTTTTTTTCTTTCCGTTCTCGTCTAGATAGGTCTCTTCCACATCAATAGGTACAATTTGATCTTGAAAACGATTTTCGGCTTGAGCTTTTAAAGCCTTCCTGTGAGAGTCATAAGCAAACTGATCTTGCTCTTCTCTAGAAATTTTATATGCATTAGCAACTTCTTCTGCTGTAAGTCCCATTCCCCAGTAGTAATCTTCATGACCTTGTATAGCTAAGCTATATGCTGGAGCAGGCTTGTATCCACCCATAGGAACATAGCTCATACTTTCAACACCACCGGCTACTATACATTGAGCCATTCCAGATTGTATCCTTGCCACAGCTGCACCGATAGCATCAAGTCCAGAAGCGCACCATCTATTGATACTGATTCCGGGAACATCTACTCTGTCCAGTGCCAGGAGTGAAATTTGACGTGCCATATTAAGCCCTTGCTCAGCTTCGGGCATAGCATTTCCAATAATCATGTCATCAATGCGTCCTTTGTCAAATTCAGGAAGATCTTTCAACATTCCTTGAATTGTTTCTGCTGCTAGTTCGTCTGGTCTTTTAAATCTAAAAACACCACGACCTGATTTTCCTACTGCCGTTCTTTTTGCGGCAACTATATATGCGTTTGTCATTTTCTTAATTTCTTAAAGGTTTACCTTTTTGGATCATGTGTTGTAACCTCTCTAAAGTCTTACGTTCTCCTGCAAGGCTTAAGAAAGCTTCACGCTCTAAGTCTAGTAAGTATTGTTCGGTAACTAGTGTAGGAGCACTTAAATCACCACCTGCCATAACATAGGCAAGTTTATTAGCTATTTTCAAATCATGGTCACTAATGTATTTCCCAGCTTTCATAGCATCTGTTCCTACAAGAAACATTCCTAAAGCTTGCTTTCCTAATACTTTTATATCGGTACGTTTCACAGGTTGTGTGTAACCTTTATCAGCTAATAATCTTGCTTGCGCTTTCGCGAAAGCGATACGTCTATGATCATTAACCACTACATGGTCAATTCCTTTTCTAAGGATACCTAGGTCAAATGCCTCGTAAGCACTAGTGGCCACTTTTGCCATACCTATAGTTAAGAAGTATTCTTGCAGTCTGTTCAATTCTACATCGTTTTTCTCAAATGTGTCGCTAGCGCGTAAGGCCATCTCTTTAGATCCACCACCACCAGGAATTACACCTACACCAAATTCTACTAAGCCTATGTACGTTTCTGCACTGGCAACAGCCACGTCTGAGTGCATGGTCATCTCACATCCTCCACCTAAAGCCATTTGATGTGGCGCCACTACAGTAGGAATACTACTGTAACGCAATCTCATCACTGTGTTTTGGAATTGTTTGATTGCCATGTTCAATTCGTCATACTCTTGTTCAACGGCCATCATAAATATCATACCTATGTTTGCTCCTACAGAGAAGTTGGTACCGTTATTTGCTACCACTAGACCATCAAAACGGTCTTCGGCAATATCAATAGCTTTGTTGAGCCCAGCGAGAACGTCTCCACCTATAGAATTCATCTTAGACGTAAATTCTACATTTAGAATACCATCACCTATATCATGAACAGTCACTCCAGAGTTTTTAAATACTGGAGCATTAGCACGCAAGTTATCTAGAATAATAAACCCATCTTGGCCGGGTTTCTTTACATAATCTTTATCTGGAATGGAGTAGTAGTAAGTCGCACCGTCTTTTACGGTGTAAAAAGATTCAAAACCTTTTTCAAGCATTTCTACAACCCAAGCTGCTGGTTCTTTACCAATAGCTTTCATGAGTTCTATACCTTTTGTAACGCCTACAGCGTCCCAAACTTGATAGGGGCCATGTTCCCATCCAAAACCTGCACTCATCGCATCATCGATGCGGTATAGTTCGTCAGATATTTCAGGAATTCTATGTTGCACGTAGGCAAACAAGGAGGCAAATGATTTTCTGTAAAAATCACCAGCTTTATCGTTCCCTTTAATTAAAACTGGAAAACGGTCGGTAACGGTATCAATTGATTTGGTCAATTCTAGTGTAGCAAACTTAGCTTTAGGTTGAATCTCGTATTCCATGGAATCAAGGTTCAAGGCTAGAATTTGTTTCTGTCCATCCTTAGAAACATTCTTTTTATAAAAACCTTGACCGGTTTTAGAACCTAACCATTTCTTTTCCAACATGGTATTGATGAAATCAGGAAGTTTAAAGGTGTCTTTATGCTCGTCATTTGGACAGTTTTCATAAACACCATTAGCAACATGTACCAATGTGTCTAATCCTACTACATCTACTGTTCTAAAAGTAGCTGACTTTGCACGACCTATAACAGGACCCGTTAATTGATCAACCTCAGAAACGGTCAATCCCATTTCTTTTACGGTATGGAACAAGCTTTGTATAGAGAAAATACCCACTCGGTTTCCAATAAACGCTGGAGTATCCTTTGCAAGAACAGAGGTCTTTCCTAAGTATTTTTCACCATATTTCATTAAAAAGTCAGTCACTTTAGGATCACAATTAGGACCTGGGACTACTTCAAATAATTTTAAATATCTCGGCGGATTGAAAAAGTGAGTGACTGCAAAGTGCTTCTGGAAATCTTCACTACGTCCTTCATTCATAAAAGAAATAGGAATTCCAGAAGTGTTTGAAGTAATTAAAGTTCCTGGTTTGCGGTACTTTTCAATTTGTTCAAAAACAGACTTTTTAATGTCCAGTCGCTCTACAACCACCTCAATAATCCAGTCGGTATCTTTTACTTTGACAAGATCATCTTCTAAGTTTCCAGTGGAAATTCTACGGGCAAAGGATTGATTGTACAAAGGCGCCGGCTTACTGTTAATAGAAGCTGTTAATTGATCATTAACCATACGGTTACGAACGACTTGGTCTTCTAAATGAAGACCAGTTGCTTTTTCTTTATCCGTAAGTTCTCTAGGAATGATGTCCAAAAGAAGAACTTCACAACCTATGTTTGCAAAATGGCAGGCAATACCGCTTCCCATAATTCCTGAACCTATAACAGTTACATGTTTTATTCTACGTTTTTCCATTTTATTTTTGAACTACTAGAGTTTGTTTTTTGAATATCTTTTTAGAATTAACTATTTCATTGATTTTGAAGGCAACTTCTAGAAAAGTTTCTAATTTTTCAGGTTCAATTTCATCTTTAACCACTTGGTCAAATGTTTTAACCACTGATTTAGAAAAATTGCGCATTTCCATTCCGAAATCGGTTAGATGTATCAAAACACTTCTCCCATCTTCCGGGTTTTTGCGCCTTTCTATAAGTCCTTTATTCTCCATCATTTTAAGAGTACGCGATAAAGAAGTAGCTTCCATTCCCATCTTTGGACCTAAAGAAGTGCTAGGTGTTCCCGTTTCTGGATCAATACTGATAAGTGCAAACCCTGTAGACATGGTACTGCCTTTTACAGAAGCCTGTTCATTATACATTTTTGATACAGACATCCATGTGGCCCGTAAAATGTAATCAATAGTTTTATCTCTCATGGTTTCAATTATACTGCAATATACATTTTTTTGTTATGCACGCATAATAAAAAGCTAATTATTTCAATCGATATAGTGTATTGGGTGCGCTTTCGCGAAAGCTTAAAATGTAAGACAAAAAAGATCCCAGTTGATACAACTGAGATCCTTTAAATTAGAGCAGGGAACCTTTAATAGTTGATGTATACCCAACTAGCGGAGTCTGGGGTATCAGCATCATTATATTGGATCACATAGAAGTAAACACCGGTTGGCAGCAATCCGTTGCCAGCTAATACTCCTGTATTAGGTATTCCAGCAAATTCTTGATAGTTAGAAGCGGTTGTTTCATAAACTACCGAACCATTGCGATTAAATACCTTTAGGATAAAGTTATTGTACTGTTCTGCAAGACCAGGTATGGAAAAGGTGTCGTTAATCCCGTCATTATTAGGGCTAAAACCTTCGGGGAAAATAATTTCACATCTTTCAAAAATGATTGTAAAAGCAGACGTATTGAAACATCCAGTAGTATTGTTTTCCAGTCTAGCAAACAATAAATCGGTGGTCACTCCCGCCTGAAAAGGAACTACATAAGTGATGGGAAGTGCATTTGTTCCTGCTTGAGCATCAGCATCTGTAGTGTGGTAGGTTATAGTAACATCTGCTGGATTAGCACCATTAAGTATGATTGCATCTTGAACGCTTAGTTCAAATAGGTTTTGATTAAGGTCTACACTATCATCGCAAATATTAGTTAGATCAGGTGCATTTCCTATAGAAGGAGCTTCTTGCACAGTGATCATAAAACTTGTGGTATTGTAACATCCCTCTAGTGTTTCAGATCTTACAAACAGTTCTTCCGTTCCTGCAACGGAGTAAGGAGAGCTTAGAGGATTGTTTCCAGAATTAGCATCATTTAAGTTGTTGTAATAGCTTACGGTATTTAATCCAGAAGGATCGACTTCAAGATCTAGATCCTCAAGTATAAAATCGTTGCTTCCATCCAAAGGCGCATCATCACAAACTTCAATAGCTACAGGAGTTGAAATAGGAGGAACGTCTCGTACTACCAAGTTAAATGGAGCGGTACCAAAACAGTCTGCATCATTGGTATTTTGAAGTCTTACATAAATTACTTGAGGATTTGTAGTGTTTGTAAAAGGTACACTTGTATCTATAGCAGCCATATTCATGTCTGCATCCGATTGAGAATTATGAAGAGTATAAGCCACATCGGTAGGGTTGCCAGCAGTATTGTCAATGACCGATAGGTAACCTGCTAGGTCAAAATCTTCTAAACCATCTTGACTAGAGTCGTCGCATACTTCAAAGTCAGGAATATTTGAAACACTAGGTGTGGTGCTTACCGTTAAGTCAAATGAAGCAATAGCGCTACAACCGTCATCAATAGGTGAGGTATTATTTGAGATACGCACCCATATTTGAATGGTGCCTACAGCCACATCATAGTTATCAGGTAATGGATTGGTATCCATTTCTGCGTCCATCATCGTTGGGTGGTAACTGATGTCAAATGTAGCGGCATCTTGAGTACCTAACACATCTGCAGTAAATTGGGTTAAATCAATTATTTCAGATCCAGAATTATCATCATCACAGTAATCTAATAAAGTCGTATCAATAGGATCAACAATTCCATTTTCAAAAATCGTGATGTCTTGAGTAAAATTTCTTACGTCACCAGATACGTTGGTGACGTTAACAGTTACAGTATAAGTTCCCGCGGTTGCATAGCTATTTTGTACAATTCCAGGTCCAGTAACCGATAAGGTATTTCCATCCCCAAAATCCCACATAGAAGCAGCAACTTGTGGTAAACAAGCGAGCTGAAAATCAGTTATGTCACCCTGACACTGATCACTTACCGTAAAGAAACTTTGAAAATTGGATTGTATAAATACGGGTAAACCTTGCTTACCTATTCCTGGACTGATGTCAAATGCCGTTGGGTTATATGTAGCAGTAGCCGTTTCAGAGTTTTCAATTTTACCTATGGTGGTTTGGTCAAATCGTGATACGTATATATCACCATCTTTTGCAAGTTGTAAAGTGCTTCTTCCTTCAGAAACATTGGCTATTTGAGTTTTGGAAGAAAGTATATTGGCATCATCACATAATTCGTATTGAAAAATCAATTTAGTGCCATTAAAACCATAGGTCGAACTATCGTCGTGATACAGGTATTGAGAAGAGGCAGAGAACTCAGCTCCGTAAACAGGACCTGTATGAAGGGTTAATCCAGCGCCACTTACCTGGCCATTACCAGGATTGAATTCATATAAATATGCTCCAGTAGAGGTCGTACCTCCAAAACCACCGTTTTGATTACAGATTACTAGCTTAGTACCATCAGGGGAAATACGTAACATACCACGGTCACCACTTGTAACACCTACTGGAGTAGGGAACCATCCTTGGTTGGCATTAGAAGATTGTGGAATAGGGGTCGGGAAAACGAAAGATACATTAGGGCCAGGAATACCTCTTACTTCCCAAGTAAAAAGTGCATTAAAATCTCCAGTTCCATTGTTTTGTGCAGTTGCATTACTCTCTGCAAAGGTCATGACATAGGCATTATTAGAGTTGGTTTTGATCGTAGCAGCAACTTTTTCTGCACAACTTTGAAGTAAAACAATATTTTTAATTCCTCCAACGACATCACCTAAGCCACCGTTTAATGCCATTTCAACTCTTGAATAAGATAAAGGACCTCCGCCAGCTGCACCTACGGTAAATATAAAATAGACACCTGGAGTTTCTGGAGCTTTAACTACTATAGCCGATTGAGTCGAAGAAAAATTTCCGTCGAGTCCAGTTCCATTTGGCATAATGGCTCCATTACTATTCCAAACGTTAGATCCATCTGTAAAAAACAACAGGTTGCCATTGTCATCTGATATTACTGCTACACCTTCATCGGTATCATATCCAGAAGTTAGTACTGCGGGGCTATTGGATCTGTTTTGAGGGTTAGGAGTAAATTCTATACCAGCTCCATCACCAAAAATCCACCAAGAAGATTCATTTTGGGCTGAGAGCGATAAACTAAGAGTTAAAGTTAAGGTAAGAAGTAAAAGTCTTTTCATCTTTACATGTAATTGTTTCAGGCTTATCTTAGATAAACATAGCCTGATTTAGGGTTGATATTTGGTTCGTTTAATTCTAATACATAAAAATAGGTTCCGGTTGGAAGCTTTTCTCTCGAGTGGAATAAACCACTGTTAGAAGTGCCATCCCAACCGCCAGAATTGTTATCTCCTTCCCATATTTTTTGTCCGTACCTGCTAAATATATACATTTTATGGTTAGCATAGATATTATAAAGACCAGAAACGATAAACGTATCATTTAATCCATCACCGTTAGGAGTAACCACATTAAAAACCTCTACAGGACAATTTTTTATCTGTATCAAAAAGGAATAAATCTGGAAGCAATTTGGATTGGATACGCGCACAAAAATTTCTTGAGTAGGAAACAGATTGGTGTAATTAGAAGGATTTAAAATAGAGTTTTGATCTTCTAGCGCATCTACCTCTAATTCATAAAAACGTATTGTTTGATTGTTATTGGTAGAAATAATCCCACCAATTTCCGTCAAGTCAAATACAGCTTTATCAAAACCCTCCTCACAAACTTCTAATAGAGGGGGAAAGCTATTGATAGCAACCTGTTCCAATACTTCTATAGTCTTTGTAATAGTAAAGACTTGAACTAAGGTGTCTACTGTTGCTGAGATGGTATAAACTCCTGGAGCTGAGAATAGATGAAAAGGGTTGAGTTCATTGGAGCTATTAGCAGCTCCTGAGGCAGCATCTCCAAAATCCCAAACTACAGAAACTAAGTTTGCAGAGCTATTGATACTAAAAGATTGTTCTTCACCAAAGCAATGATCTAGTGCTTCAATCTCTCCATTTAGTAAAAAGGATTGCACAAAAATAGGCAACCCATACCATGCTGTGGTATTTTGAGTTAAAGGAAAAGAGTTAAAAGTATAAGTTGCATTGGTTCCTGCGTCATCCGGATTATTAATTACACTCAATGCATTTTGTTGAAATCTAGAATGGTAGATTTTATTGTCCAGCCCCAATTGAAGCGCACCTCTAAAAGGCGTGATGTTATCCTGATGAATAACTGTAGCACTAGTGGCAATATTAGAAGCTGTTAAGTCATATTGAACAATTTCGCCTCTTATTAATTCAAATATTTGAGTAGTGGAGGCATTCATATAATCCACTTCTGCATATAAAAATTGTCCATTTCCAGAAAATTCTACGCCATAAATGGACCCACCATCTTGTCTAGTCAACAAGGGTTGCGGATTTGAAACAACACCTGTAGCATTATCAAAGTCGTATAGGTATAACTCGCCACCGTTAGCATAAGCAGCGCTACGTGCCGTTAAAATATCTGTAATTCCAGCAAACTCTGCTGTGGTATTATTTGAAAAATGAGCGGCAACCAGTCTATTACCTCTAGCGTTGACCTTAATATACCCTCGCATGGCAGCTACATCAACATTTGTTATAGGTGAAGTAATCAACTCTACAAAAGGAGCCACTTGAGAAATAACAGGACTCGTACTTAAACCACTGGCGGTTAATTCAAAAGAATAAAACAAATCTTGAAACTGCGAAATGATCCAAAATCCATCACCCGTATCGTTTGAAATAGCGGTTAGTTTTTCTGAAGTTATTGGGAGTAAATTGATATTCTTATTAAGTGGATCTATATCTCCGGTGCCTCCATTTAATGACATATCTACGATAGAATAGTGCAGTCCTTCTGTATTGCGGTAGACCAAATCATCAGTATCTACGGTAAAGACATAATATAAATTAGGAGTTCCAGGTAATGGAACGATGATAGCGCTGCTGGTACTGGAAGAGTTTCCTTTTAGACCAGTTCCGTTGGGCATTACGATATGAGCAGCGTCATAAACTAATGAGCCGTCTGTATAGAATAATAAATTACCGAATTCATCAGAGATTGTAGCACAACCTTCTCCAGTTATTAATTGGCCATCATTAATAGCTACAGCACTCCCGGTATTAAAATCAATCCCTGCGTTGATCCCAAAATACCAGAAGGAGGATTCTAGTTGTGCTTTCGCGAAAGCGGAACAAACAAAAACGAAAAAATATAAAATATACTTCATTGCTCAATTCTACGGTAAAAATAGGCAATCTGAATTTATCTTTTTAAAGCAAAGTGAGAAGAAAAGATTGTTCCGTCTATTAACGTAGCTTTGAACCAATAATCGCTGGAAGGTAAAGGAATGCCGTTATAGGTTCCATCCCAGCCCGGACCTTGCGGGGAAACTTGCTTTAACATTTTTCCGTATCGGTCAAAAATAAAAATTTCAGAATTGGGTTCAAAAACTACAGAAACACCTATTAATTGCCAGTAATCATTATATCCATCATTATTAGGAGTAAAAAAACGAGGATACCCCACAATACTGAAATCTTGAGTGGTAGTACCACATCCGTTTTTATCCCTTACATAAGCGGTATAAAATCCAGGCGCAATGTTGTTAAAAATAGGGCTGTCTTGATAAGAGGCTTCTAAATTGATGCGGTATTCATAATCACCCAATCCAGTTACATTAATGGTTGCAGATCCACCACTTCCCGTACCTGCATTTATAGTTTCTATACTAGTAATAGTTGCAGGCTCACTTATGATTACCGTAATCAGTCTATCT
>Ga0129324_10001227_pt1 | contig 16892 bp, 15 predicted proteins | sample CPBDNA_7_FD_96879 | JGI IMG/M metagenome (GOLD analysis project Ga0129324, IMG submission 96879) | Freshwater to marine salinity gradient microbial communities from Chesapeake Bay, USA - CPBay_Spr_15_0.2_DNA | ecosystem: Environmental > Aquatic > Marine > Coastal | place: USA: Chesapeake Bay... | reverse complement strand
CCTGTCTCAATGTCGGGAACGCCAGTACCCTTGCCCGTCAGAACCAGATCGGTGTCAGTCCCGGTTGCTGCCTCAATGGCGTCTGCTTTAATGGTACTCATAGTTTTGCTCTTTCAACGGCAATTAGTGCGCGGTTATTTGCTAGCCACGTTTTACCTTCAGTGGTCAAGACAGCCTCCGCAAGACGGCGAGGAGTTTCTAATGCTTCAAGGTCTTTAATGGCAATCAATGCCTGACGCCGGGACAAGTTGCTTTGCTTCGCCGCCCGCTTTGCATCAATTACCGCTTGTTCTTCATCTGTTAGGAAAACCTTGGTTCCGTTTTCCCATCGAAAGTCGTTAGGCATGAAGGTCTCCTACCAGTAGAAAATTCTGACGATACCTGCGCTCAGTGTATCACCGTCATTTGTTGTAAATCGGATGCGGTCAAGTTCACCTGACAGAGATTTTTCCCCCAAACCAAAGCCCCCGTTTGCGCCGTTTTTAGCTTGCGACCCCCAAAACGACCATGTATTGCTTGCGGGATTAACTAGACGAAGGCTTCCAGCCATAGATGCAACATTACCTGCATTCATCCCATTGCTATCACTCATAAAGATAAAGTTGTCGGTCTGGTTCTCTACCGCAGATGTAGTCATCCTATATGCGTTACTGTCATACCCAGTTGTCTCTATGCCCCCGCTGTCACCAATTTGAACAACGGGACCGTGCGCTGCCGTGCTGCATGAGTAATCCGACCAGAAGAAATCAATCGCTACTGTTCCAGACGGGATGCCTGTGAAATCTACTGCTGTTCCAGAAGTCGATGCCTGTGCTGTCGGCGCAGTAATTCCTGCAATGCCCGTCAACGCCGAACCGTCAACCGCTGGCATATTTCCAGAACCATCAAGTTGCACAAGATTGTTGGCAGATGTCCCAGCGTTTAATGTTGCCGCAGTGCCAAAAGCAGTGCCGTTTAACTTCGACCCGCTTTCAAGATTAGGAACGCCAGTGCCACGAGCCTGTATCTCAAGGTCCGTGTTATCCGTGGCGGATGTAATTGTGTCTGCGCGTAATTCACTCATCAGATTATCACCAATGTTCCAGAGACTGTAAGGGTGACACCAGAGGCCACACCAAGCGGGCCAGTGGCAGATGCGTTCTCAGCGGCGTCAATCGTCACATCAGTATTAAGTTCGGCTTCATTAATTCTGAAGATGTCACCAGCAGATGAACCCACGGTTCCGTTCTCGCCTTTAAAATAACCCGCTCCGCCGCCGATCTGCCCCCAAGCCCCGCTGATATAGCCTTCAATTTGATTGTCGTCGCTGTTGTAGCGGAGGTAGCCATTCACGGGTGAGCCGTCACGCTGTGCAGTTGACCCAGCAGGTAGAATAGCCGAGCCTGTGCCTGACGTTTTAGATACAAAATCATCAGCAGATAAGGCAGCGGCTTGCCAGCTTGACCCATTCCAGATTTTTAACACATTGTCTGAAGTGTTAAAATACTGGTCCCCAGTAGTTAGCGGGTTTCCGTCGTTGTCGACCGTGGGGTCACTAGCCTTCGCCCCAAGATATGTATCGGTAAACTCATCGAGTGCAGCTTCTGCGGCAGCTTGTGCAACGACCGCTGCGTCCTTTGCTGCTTCCGCATTTGTTTCCGACGTGGATGCGTTTGATGCGCTGGTAGACGCTGCGCTGGCGCTAGTAGCTGCGTTGCTTTCAGAGGTTGACGCGGCACTTGCCGACGCTGCTGCGGCCACTGAAGTTGCATTATTTGACACCGTAACCCAAGCGGTTCCGCCAAGGTCATATACGTACATGTTGTTGTCGGTGGTGTTCCAATACAACGCACCGTCAATTAGCGCATCACCATCGTTGTCAAGAGTTGGGTCGCTTGCCTTTGAACCAAGGTAACGATCATCAAAAGCGTCATAGCTTGCCGCTGCGTTTGTTTCAGATACGCCCGCTGCGGTTTCAGATGCTGCTGCCGCCGCCGCGCTGGCAGCCGCTGCTGTGGCGTTACTTGCGGCGTTGCTAATCTCGCTGGTGGTGGGACCATTTTCTAAGGCGGTGCCGCCAGAGTTCCAGGCTAAAACTGTCTCCGCACTAGGCTCCGGCATTTCTGTAGAGGCGCCGCCAGAGTATGTTGCGGGGTATTTAAACGAATCTCCAAGATCCCGCTCTTGCTCTTGGGAAATCATTGTTAAACGATCTAGAGCAGACTCATGTGTTTCTGCTGGAAATGCGTCGTTTTCAACGTAATCTGTTTCTTGCGTTTGCGCCGTGTTGCGTCTAATAACCCATTGCACTGTGTCTGCCGGAGCGGTTGTCGCTGTAACAGTGCCTGTTGCATTGTTGCCGCCGGACACTGTAAAATCAGTTCCATTGATCTTTGTCGCCTCTGCGCCTGTGGCAATGGTCCGCTCAATAACCTCTAGCTCTGCCCCCGTGCCAGAGCCAAAAAAAGCAAACGTCACAGGAAAAGCAGTTGTCCCGCCATCTCCAATATACGATACTTCTGTAGTAGTGCTTGATACAGTCATGTTATTTTCCTCTGCCGCATAATATCAGGTTATCTTCCCGGAATCCATAGCTCTTGTCCGTATTCAGATTGGAGTCTAGATTGCATTCTAGACATGTACCCAGGGTTCATGTCGTTGCTTAAATCCCAAAAAATGTAATGGTTTAAAGCCAAGCCAACAAACGGCAGATTTTGCCCAGGCGCGTTGTCTTTAAGAAACTTAATTAAATCTGTATCAATTTCATCACCGCGAATTGCTTGATGGAAAAGATCTACAATAGTCCCCACCTGCCCTGCCACTGGACCTGCAATATTAACAATTGGGTTTTGCCCATATCCTTTTCTTAGGTCATCAAAAAGTAAGTCCCCAATAAATCCTAGGGCGCCGCCCTGAAGCATCGACTGCACTAAAACTTGTCCTGGATTTTCTTCAATGTCTTTTGGAGTTTTGCCTTTTAAAAGATCTCGGACGGTCATTGCAAAATATCCAGCAATGGTCGTGCTAACAATTAATTTAGCCATACCAGCCATTTCGCCATTGCCATTGGTTAACAAATTTTTAACAATTTGTTTGGGGTCGCGCGAGTCAGTTCTCCCCAAGATTTCCCTACCAATAACTTTTTGAACAATTGCAATTGGAAAGCTTTTAAATAACATAAAGGCGCGGAGAACTTCGCCCATAGCCGTTCCCGGAGCATACCCCTGCAGCATCCAACTTCTAGTTTTAGCGTCGGTCTCTAAGGAGGCATGAGTAGAACGGTCATGGTAATAAGACTTTAATTGGTCTTGAAGCTCTTCTTTTAAATCACTTATTTTTCTAGCTGTAGGCTTTGTGCCCTGTTCTTTTAAATAAGTGGAAAATTCTGCATCATCTATTTTGGCAATAGATTCTGCTGTCAAATAAGTTCTGTCATCCATTTCTTTAGTGGAGGCTTTGCGAATTAAATTCCACCGTCCTTCGTCAATACCAAACAAGCCAAGAACCCTAGCAAGCTCTGGGTTAAGCTCGCTGTGCGCTTTTTGTGCATTTTGGCCAAGCCTGTGAGACGCTCCTAAGGCAAACGACACCCTTAATCTGTCTGTCATAAACTGCAGTGCGTTTGCCTTCATAAATAAAGCAGTTAGCTTTTGCAGTTGTCCGGGGTCGTTGGATGATATGTCGTATCTTGGAGACACAGCTTCTGCCATGGCTTCTGCAATAACCCCCATCTCAGATAAAATTTCTATTTCTTCAGCAGTAAAGCTTTTTCTAGTTAAGCCTTTAAATGCTTGAGCAATCCCGCCTAAATACCCGCCCCCTTGATAGCTGACCTCTGATGCATACAACGGAATGTCACCTATAGCCGCAACGCCAGCTAACCCTAGCTTTGAAGTTATTTGAGTAAACCGGACAAAAGCCCCCACTGTTGCAGCAGTTTCAGAGCCAGGAATGCGAGCGGAGCCATCTAAATTAGGCATCATTTTTTCTAATGCCCATGTTCTTATTTTTTGCACTGCAACGCGATTTTTTTCGTCACCTTCGTTTCTTAACTTTTTTTCGACATTGTCTAATGCGTTTGCAAGATTTTGTTTTGCATTTGGACCTAGCCTTCTCATAAGGCCAACATTTTCTCCGCCTCGCATTAAGCCACCCATTACAACGTCGGCGACTGACCCGCTACCAAATTTTTTATGATATTCATAAGCTGCTTCGGCGTTTGCAAAATGCAAGACTCTAGATTTACCCATATTTTTTGCTACGTTTTTTACGCCTCGGGCAGAGCCTTGGGGTGGGCCGTCAAACTTTAGATGACTTCCCGTATAGAAGTCTGAATATATTCTTGCCAGGGTGTCTGCACGATCAGCGGGATCTAGCCCCGGCATTGTAATATCCCAGTCTAACCTTTCGCTAACAAAAGCAATCCATTCTTCCTTCGTAGCTTTTCGTATTTTATATCTATCATGAGTTTGCTGTATAAAGCGATTTTGCAATTTTCCAATGTCAGCGCCCGCTCGGTTTAAATCTTTTCTGACAGCTTCAGTAACCTCATTAATAATTTCCGCTGTTCTAACAACCTCTCGTGTCATTTTTGATGTGTCTTCGTTGCGAGATAATTTTTCTGATGCAAGAAATAATTCTTTTTCAAATTTTTTAGAACTCAAGATGGACATTAAGTCTTCTTTAGTTAACTTAGAAATAAATCCGCCAATGTATTGATTGACCAATTGCCTTTGGGCCGAGTCCACAGATAGCCTTGAGTTTGTCCGAGTTGAATTAACGCCGCCGACAAAGGCTTCAAACCCAACAGACGGGTCATCTGCCCACGTATTTAAAACATAATCTTCTAAACGTTTCGTCGCCAAATAATCCTTGGCCGAATTTCGTTTCCTAATTGCCGCTTGACGCTTTAAGCGATCAGCAATTTTTTGAACGGCATCTTTAATGGTGGCGTCAAAGTCCTCACCTTTGCGTTCGGCAACAGCTAGCCTTGCCTGTATCTCCTGTGCCAAATCTTTAGCAACTTTATCTGAGATATTAGGAAGTGTTTTTTTCAGCGCTATTACGCATTGATCTTTCATGTCAATCCACTCTTGCAATCAAGTAACGTTCTTGCCGCCTCTAAGGCTTCGTCTATGTCGACATCAAAACCTACAGGCTCATAAATTTCATTATTTCTAATTGCCCTAGCTTGAGCCTCTGCCTCAATCTCCTCAGCATCCAGAATTAATGAATCAAGATCATCCAATCCGTCCGCCTCGACAGAACTTTCAACCGCATTAATATCTTCTTGATCAAAAATTCTAGAGTTCTCTGGCATCATTGCATCTGCTTGCTCGGCAATCGCCGCTCTATTAAGCTCGTTTAGCCGATTGGTATTTCCAGAAACATCTTTTTTGGGGTCAATAACAGATTTTTCTGCTGGATGCAGGTCATTAATCTGTTTGGTTAACCGCCTTTGCTCTTGCTGTAATTTTGCTATCATTTGCGTTTTGTTAGTAAGAGCTGATTTAACTTGAGTTTTTTTGGCGCGAGAGATAATTTTGTTGTATTCAATCTGCGCTTTCTTTTTCTCTGCCCGAGAAAGCCTAGAGTTTGTAAATTTTTCCTGCAAATTTTTTACTGTTTGTTTTTGTTGTTCCGGCATTTGAGCAATAACAAAGTCGTCTGTATCTGACGTTGCCATTTGAATGGCTTGTAAGTCTTCAATTACCGTAGCTCGCTGGTTTTTAAGCTCTTGTATTCTATTTAAAATTTCTGGAGCAGTGTCCGCTGGCAATGGTGCTTTTTCTACCGCTGCAGTTTTTGCATCTAATTCTGCTACTTTGGCTGCAATTAACGCCTGAACGTTGGCCTTCTGGCCTACCCCTTCTAATTCAATAGCGCGAGTCATGATTTGAATTTTGTCTTGCTTGGAAAGCCTTAAAAAATCCCCTTCTATTCCTTTAATTGCTTCCCTTGTTTTTGTAACAACAGGCAGTCCTTCAGCGTCTAGTCGAACATTATATTTATCTTTTAAAAAACCTGCGGCTGGGTGAAGACCTGCGCCTAGCACCGACCCAAACGCTACGTTAATTAAGCTGTCATACATGTCATAGTCGGCTTGCTCTGATTGAGCTACTCCATAAACAATAGGCTCTACTAAGGCGGCGCCAACTGCACCTTCTGCTAATCCAACTCTTGCCCTTACCCCGGCGCGTCCAACCGCACCAGAGGCCCTAGCAATCATGTTGGCATATCGCGCTTGCCCTACTACTGGAATAAACGCAGAAGCAATGTTAACTGGATCTAATGCAGATCCAGCAAGGCCAGTTAAAAACTGACCTGCGCCAAGCGCAAACCCGCCCTTGCTTCTTGCCATAATGTTTTGCAGAGAAACTTCTTTTCGTTTTCGCTGCCTAAGGACATCAAAATATGCCTGTGATATTCCCTGGTCTGGAATTGTTAAATTAAGGCCTTCTTCTTCAAGTTCTTGGCGAGCTAAATTTGCGTCAATAATCTCTCCTTCATCTGGATCGGGAGTATCAAACAAATAACGATATAGGCTAGGTGTAGGGTTTCTGGTTAAAGTATCGTCAAGTGTGGCGCGCAACACTTCAGCATCGCTTGCGGGAAGCAATTCTAATGGCGTTAGCTCTGCGCTAGTTGTTGGGCCAAGGTTGGCTAATGGTTCAACCACTGTGCATTTTTCCTACGGGTTCCTGGGGACAACACGCTCATACAAGCTTTCCGAGGGTGCAGAAGGAATGTCTTGTGGGCGTTTTGGCTTGGCAGTTCGAACAATTTCTGCGCCCGCCATTAATGAGCCTACTGGAGCCTGTCTGCCAATAGATTCCAACTCAGACCATGAAAAATAAAACGGCTGCACTTTCCCGTTAACATTTTTTTGTATTGGCCGCCCAACAGCGTCCACGTATACAACGCCAGAATCTCCTGCTGCCATTACCCATTGGCCGCTATCGGCGTAAGAGTCCATAGCTAACCTAAGAGCCTCTTCTGGATCTTCAGGCCCAGAATACGGAGGAGCAACTACATTGTACAATTGAAGATTGTTTTTAACATACTCTAAAGCAATTCGCGTGTGTGGAATATCAGCGCCAGCGCTTTTAGGTATTCTTACGCTTCCTGCATAATCATAATAGTTGTCAAACAAATCGGCAGCAGCAAGGCGGGCCGCTTGAGACACCGACATATCTTTTTTAAGTATATAATATTGAGTTAAAGTTTTTGCAGCATCAATGTTAGCCTGAGTTGTAGGGTCTTCTATTTCAACGGTGCTTAAAAAGCTTTCCATTTTATCAAAAACTTCTTTAGCAACATCAGCATCCTTAATTCCTTTTTCGTTCTTAATTCGAACTTTAAGGTCTGGAGTAGATGCGGCAGTAAGGATATTTCTAGAAATCAATCCGTCTCCAACACTCATAACGCGAGATGCTGCAGCTTGTGCCGGGGTTAATGCTTTTTCTTTGATTAACTGGTTTTGAGCGTAGCGCCAGTACTTGCCAAATTTAAGCCGCTCGCTTGCAAGAACTTGAAACGCCTTGTCTACACCCGCCGGGTCAGCCCCTATGCCCTCTAAACTTCTTTGGACTGCCGCCGTTTCTGCAGATGTCATAATTTTAATCTCTCCGCTCCCCAAGCCTAAACGCTCCATCTCCTTAATTGCTGTGCTTAAGTACTCCTCCCTGTTGGCGTCGGCTGAATCGGGGTCATCCGAAAGAGAATTAATCCACTGATCCCTTAAGGATTTAATCCCAGGGTTGTTGTTATTAATATAGTTAACAGGATCGTCTTTGAGGGCTTGCACTCTAGCATTGTAAGCAGAAGATAAGGCGTTCGCTTTTGATACAGCTTCGTCGTAGTTCAAAGGATCAGCGGTTTTAACTGCTGCTTGCGCTTCTAGCACAATAGACAAAGCCTCTGAACCAGTGGCATCTTTTAAAGTATTAACTGCCGCCCCCACGTTTACAGAATGATTAAATTGCTCTAAGGCTTTGTCTCTGGTGTATTCGTCTGTAATACTGTTAACAATTGTTTCGCGACTCATTCCAGATGGATTTTGCCCCGTAGCAGCAATTTGTCGATTTATTTCTCCAAGGTCATCAATAAACCTGCGCTCTTCTAAATTGCCAAACTTATCAACTTGCTTGTCTGCAAAATCTAATGCTGTTTCATATGACTGACGCGACATAGACTTTTGAATATCCGGTCGCTCCAAAAGTCTGCGATAGTTTTTTGCTTGATCCAGCGTTTGAATAGTTCTTTGCTGACCTTGTAGCATAGAATTTGTTACAATCTCGGCGGCAGATTTTTTTTGCTCTTCTTGCATAGATGGTGGCAAAAATTCAGCCATAGATTCTGCAATTTGCAATCCGCTTTGATAGGCGTTTGGGTTTGCAGCGACGGTATTTGCAATGTTATCAAGGGCAGTTGTAAAATCAGATACTTGTTTTTTGCCCACAGCTTGAGCTTCAAATCTCATTCCCTTTGAAATGTGTTGGCTAGCTATACCAGCATACAAAGCTGAAAACTCAGGCTCAAACCTGCTAGGCATATCCTGAAAAGTTTGCGAGCGGTACTTATTTACAATGGCGCGAACGCCTTCTGTATGGTTTGGCGCTCCAGGAGGAGCGTTTTTTTCTAAGTCAATAATTTCTTGAGTTATGCTTAACTCGTCTTCTGTCATTTTTCGGCGCATATCTAGTTTATATGCTTTATCCCTTTGCTCCATAATTTGTGGAGCAACTTTGGCTGCTGTTTCAAAGGCCGCCCCCACTGGGGATTTAAAGTCTTCCGCTCTAAAAGAAGGCGTCAGCAACGGCCCCGCCGTGCCGCGAGTTGCAGGAAGAGTTTGGCTTCTTTCGTAAACTTGTATTTTTGCCATTTTTTAAACTCCCAGCATTCCATACGGCAAGTTACTGCCGCCAGTTCCAAACCTAACGCCTCCATACGGCGTCAAAGTTCCCGGGCCAGACAGCGACTTCAAGGCTCCAGACTTTACTGCTGTAGAGGTAGTTTTTGTAGTTGCAGTAGATGCAGCGCTAAATTGGGCAAACCCAGCCCCCACCAGAGAAACTCCAGCACTAATTAAACCGCTTTTAAACGCTTGGTTGCCTTGCTGAATTGCCAACCTCGCTTGGTATTCCTGTCCTCTAGCTTGGTTTTCCAGAGCTAAAGATTCTAATTCACCTTTGTATAAAGTATTTAGCTCATCTAGCTTTAAGTCAGCGGACATTGAACCCAAAACTTCAACAGGGCTTCCAGCCACTTCAACGCCAGACTTTAAATATTTTGTCCCTGCTGTCGCTATAACCTTTTGGCCCCTCTCCCTTAATAGTTCCGCTTCACTTTTAGCCGCTTGCTCTTTAATGTCTGCGTCCCGTCGCAAGACAGCGGCGTTGTATTGATTAACAGCAGCGTTTGCTTTTCCGGCAGATCTTGCGGACAGCCCGTTCATTACGGATGAGGCTGCGCTGGCGATCATCATTAGTGTAAGTGGATCGGCACTCATAATATTATCCGTTCGTCTTCATGTGAGCAAACACGCCCAGAACAGTTAACGGCAAAGGCTGTGTTTGTTTAAAGTATACAGTACCTTTGCGATCAAATCCTTCAGAAAAATCAACGCGCAAATCTTCTGTAAATAAAGCTGGTGCAGCGTCCATGGGATCTGAGCTATCCCTAAATGGTATTTGATCTAAGTTGCTGTCAATTTTTCCAACTGTAATTCCTAAGGATCGATAAAGCCGCAAAATAAGTTCATGAATGCGTCTTATTTTTCCCTGCGACGTACCGTCAGCGGACCCCCCTTCTAGGCGTTGCGTTTCTACTTCGCTGACAAAATTTAACCCAACATGGACGATTGAAGCCCTTGTCGGAAGAGTGATTGAACCACTAGAAACTGTTTGATTAGATTGAACAGCCCCGTTCCCCAAAATAACCACAGACTCCCCCTCTAAGTGGTCAAGGTTGCTTATGGTTGTTACGGCCTTTCTAGCGGTGCCGCCAGAAATGTATGTAGCAAAAGCCGTGCTATTTATATTGGTTCCAGAGAGATCTGTAAGCTCAAACGTATTTGTTGCAACGTTAGCCACAATGTAACGATTTCCGTTTAGCTCAGTCATTCCGGCAACGTCTCGAATATCGACATAATCTCCATTGCTAAGGCCATGCAATGCAGCCGTCACCACTGCAGGGTTAGCTTTAGAGACTCCAGTAATTGTTATTGGCACGTCCAGGGTAAGGCCGCTGTCCACATAAAAGGCTTGCTCACTTGATGCCGTGTCTTCCAAACCTACTTTTAGGCGCTCAATATACCTAACCACCCCTCCGTTAATATAGCGCTGCACTGCCACCCAGACTTCGTCCTGTTCGGACCCAGGAATGCTAGCAACACTTTCTACTTTTGCAAAAGCTCCAGCGGCATTGGAAACTCCACCTATTTCGTGCTGATGCCATGCTACAACTTTTTGATCTCTTTGGTATGTTAAGGCAACTAATTTCCCAGTGTTTAAAACGCACCACAAAATGCTATCGGGTTCTTGCTGATGCTCAATCTCAACAATCCCACCTTCAGTTATGTGTTCAGCAAGAAGCGTAAGATCTGGGGACACATATGCATCAGAGGCAAACTCGTACACAAACTCTCTTACTTTGCGCCCCGCCCTTTGAATGTATAAGACAACAGACCCAATCCGCTGTGGAGGTATTGCCGCTGACCCAAAGCTTGTTTCTCTAGCCACACGAACGTTAGTTGGGGTAAGTGCTTCTTCATTGGTGGATGCGGAAACTTTAAACTCACCGCCCGCTGTGCCAACTGCCAACACTTTCCCTGGCGATAGCCATTGAATTGCATTTACTTGGTCTGTGGCAATGGTGTAGGTAACGCCATCGTCATCTAGAGATCCAGGTGTAAAGTTTGTGTAGTCCCCGCTTTTTGACCCCCACAAAGTTTGAGGGTTGTCTGTTGACCCAGCAAAAAACAATCTTTGTTCGTAAAAGGCCACACAACGCGGATAGCTACCGCCATAGTAAGCACCTAGGCGCCAAGAGGTTTCAGCAGAGGTTCCTGCAAATGTATTTTGCACAGTGGCGTTTACATTAGTAGTGCTATTAATAGCTGTTATTTTGGCGTAACCATAATAAACTCCGCCATCAGCAACATATTTCCACGTTACTGTGTTGTCTACAATTGCATCTCCTTCGCCAGACGGCCCGCCTGAACCAGCAGATGTCCCGGCCCTGGTAGCTTCGTACACGTTGTTGTTATTTCTAACAATATCTCCAACAGAAAACGCCGTGCTGGCTGCCCACGCGGATGCCACATGACCAATCCGGACAAGCCTACCAACGTCCGTAGAAACAAACCCATCTCCGCCGTTGATCCCTGTAACGGCAGATGCAGAAATAGTAATGCTGCCCGTGGTGCCGCTGGGAGTTAAAGTTGTGTCTGTAATGTTTTCTTCAATGTATGGGCCATCCTCAAAAACAATGTCGGCCAAAGTCCATGATGTTGCCGATTGCCGCGACAGAATTGCAGGGTCATGCTCGGGGTGAGTGATGTAAAGAATGTCAGCAGATTGGGCAAACTGCAAATCAAATAGCTGGTCTTCAGTGTATGTAGTGGCAACTTCTAGGGGCGCGGATGGCGAGCCTGTAACAACTTGAGCTTGATTGGCATAAAACCGAATATAATTTTCGCCAAACTCAAGGACATAAGCCTGAGTGACAGAAAACTCAAATGGCACCAGCCTGACCTTTTTAGAGGGCGTTTTGACGCTAGCAATATACTCTGTTCCTCCTCGACGGTACACTCCGCCTTGAGGGTGTATTAAGAAGTTCTTAACTGTCCGGCACCCGTTTTGGTATTGAGCAAGATCGACACGCGCCTCCATCAGTGGAGATAGCTCACCTGCCGTAAAGTTTGTAAGAGCTATTGATGCTTGTGGCATTAGTCTACCGGATTAGTATAAGAGAGACGCGAACCCAACCAAAGATCTGCAGTAATGTTATCTGGCGTACCCTCTTGGGCGTCAATGCTTCTTGCCTCAGCTAATTTAGAAACGTACAGGTTAAACAAATCAACTGACAATGTTCTGTTGTCTGTTATTGCTATGGATAGCTCGGCAGATATTCGCGCTGCTAGCGCCTCTATAAATAACGAATCAAATTCGTTTGGGTCTGTAACTTTAGAGACATAGCGAATTTTAACGGCAGACGAATGTGCAAGAAGAAACTTTCCTTCAATTTTGTATTGTTCATCGTTAAGAAGATCTGTCGAAATAATCCGCAAAAAATCTGTCGGCAAAGCAAATTGCGCTGTGTAATCAAAGGCGGGGATGTCGGCTGATTTTGCTAAAGCAGTTCGTTTAATTGCAAAGTTCCATGGGTGCGCTCTTAGCACAGAATCACGAAAAGACTCATACACAAGATTGCAGAGTCTAGCAGATTTAGAATTGTCTGTAAGAGAGGTAATTTGTTCGTCGCCAATTTTAGCTAAAGCCAAATTACAAATTTGAACTTCGGAAGCCATCAACCCCTCCAAATTAAAAGGTATGGGGCGGCAGTTTCCTACCGCCCCTTACCATTAGGTAGCTGAGAAATACAGATCAACAACCAACGTGCCGGATGCCGGAAGAGAGGCAACAGCAATGGTGATGAAGATTTCTTCGTCAGCAGTCAGCTTGGTCATCGCAGCAACAGGACCGAAAACTTCCGGCGTGGTGCTGGTTTTAACCGCTGCAGCACGGTATTTCCCGGTCGTCCCGGTAACGCCGATAGCAACGGTTGCAGTGCCAAGCGTGGCGCTGTTATTCATTACGCCGTACAAGAAGTTTTCGCCAGCTTTTGCTTTGGCGATAACAATCGTGTCTGACGTAGTTTGGGTATCAAGGGTAATGGTGGCCCGCTTAACGCGAACGTTGCCATCAACCTTGCTGCCATCTGCAACTTCTGAAGGAACGGTGTTAAGCAACCCGTTCATTTCTGCACTATAAAGAACAGTCATTTTAAGCCTCCTTAGCTAGGGTCGCATTCAATGTAGCCGACCTTCTTTTCTTCCATGCGGGTTGCCCCAATGCACATGGAATAGAAGACCTGCGTTGCATGGTTTTTGTCGGCACGTTCCGAAATACGAGCCATTGGGTTTGAGCCAACAGCAAGCTTAATGCCTTCCTGCCCAAAGAAAAGAACCTTTTGGTCAGCGTTGCTATCAACACCAATAAGTTCAGTGCGAATAAATTTGAAACCCATGAAGGTATCAACTTCACCTTGAACCAAGGCCTTTACCACGTTGAAATCGGAGCTTGTAACTTCCGTTTCAGCCAACAGGTTTTTAAGCTGCTTTGCGTTCAAAACGATAAAGCGGCTTTCTTCAGGGTTTACTTCGTTTGCGTCAAGAATTTCCTTAGCAGCGCGAAGTTTAGCAACGTTAAGACCTACGTCTGCTGCTGGGGAACCGGAGCCAACTTGCACATCAACAATATTGCTAGTGTCAAATGCAGTGGCCGTCGAGCCATCAACGCCAGTATAAGCCGTGCCGTCAGCGGCGGAAATGATCAGCTCATCCATTGCGCGACCCATGGCAAAGCCAGCAGCCTGGGCGTAAGGAGAAGTCGGATCAATCAACATGCGAACACGATCTTCATTGTCAATCAAGTCTGCCCAGTCATAGTCAACAAGGGAAACTCGGCGACGAGCGTGAGGCGTGTCAATTTGCGGAGTGTCGGCATGGCGCGACGGGCGAACGCGAGCGGTGGTCGAACCGATCTGTTCAAAAAATGCGTTTTTGCCAGTAACCGTTTCAGAGCTAACAGCAGGGCGCAAGCGCGAACCTTTCTGCTGCGAAAGGTGCATAACGTTAGCAGAATACTGCTCAACGAATGCCGTGGTAATTTGAATGGACATTTGTCCCTCCATCAAAGTTAAGACGAATTAAAACAAAACCCGCTTGGCAATAGGGTATCGGATTAATCCGGCCTAACCTGATGCGAGACTAAAGCGCTTGGGCGACAATAGTCGGTATCCTAGCCTTTTGGACTTTTGCTAGGCGCTTTCACCGTTCTCCTCGCGGGAGGTTTAATGGTTCTTGCATCCATACAGAAGTCAGAAAGTATTCTAACTTTTTCTGCCAAATTGTCAACATCTCTCCAATCAGTTGTACTAGCATGTCGCCCCAATATATCTAGGACGCGCAATCTTACCTCAGTAACGTCCGACAGTGTACTCACCGATAATATCCCTTCCATGAAGTTCTTCCATTAAAGCTTGCATTTTTTGCACCATCGCTGGTCGCTCAAGGTTTTCAGCATCATAAAACGCTGGATCACTTTGAATTTTGGCAATTTGAGCTTTAAGTTCTGCTGGAGTTCTGCCGCCCTCATTGTCGCCCGCAAGATTTTTGTCGCCCATAATCCGGCTTCCGGCTTCTGCGAAAGCCTTAATAAGCGCAGTATTATTCCCAACTCCGGCTTCCTCTAAAGAATCTACGAGATCTTGCCCGCCAAACTCGCGCACGGCTCGCATTGCTTGGTTTAATTTGTTGTCATAGGCACTGCCCCACTCCTTTCGAAGGGCGTTTTGCGCTTCAGTCATTTCTTGTTCTGAGCTTTGAACCATGCTTTCAAATTGTTCACCCATTTGCCCAAAATACCATTTTTGCAATTCGTTTGCTTGTTTTGTTGTCAAGCCAGCTTGATGCGCCATTTCTTTAAAGTTGCTCATCATAGTTTCGTCAATTGGCATCTCTTCGGGCATTTGTGGGGATTCAAACTCATACCCGTCAGGAGATTCGGGTCGGCCTATTTTATTGTAAAAGTCTCCCCACTCTTCGTCGCTTTTAGGCATATTTAGTTTATCCCGGCCCAACATTGACGATGCGTTAATGTAAGCCTTAGCCAAGGACTCAACTGATGAATACTTTTCTAGGTTAGGATTAGATTGCAATTCTTCAGGCAAAGCAGAGCGCCAGTTTTCTTGCGTAGTAGAAGGCGTTTCTGGCGTAAGTGTAGCCTCGGAAGAAGCGTCTTCTTGTTCAATTTCTTCAGACATCTGAATCAATCTCCTTTGGTAATTGTAAAAAATCAACTGGTGAATAATGAAGAATAGACATAATTCTTAATGCAGAATTACGCATTCCTTCATTAAAAGCGGTAGCTTCGGGTGTTTCGGCTATAGTTGTATCCAGAACAAAACAATGTCCAACAATGTCATTCAAGACACGTTTTCCTTCAGGCGTTCCAAATGTTATTTTATAGTCGCTGGCCCGTTGCGTTAACTTTGAACGGTTTGTCATGCACCTTGTGTGAGTTTTTGGAGGACATCCGCACCTTGACCTGCGGCTTGTAACCCTTGCTGCATCTGCATCATCTCTTGCTGCTGCTGCTTAATCTGCGCCATTTCCTCCGGCGATTTGAACAGACTGTTTGGCACGCCAAACAAATCTCCCAAATATCGGATCGTGTCCTCTCCATTAATAATTTGTGCAGATTCGGGTTGTAATTGAATAATGGGGTTGCCAATCTCAAACACACGAAGAAGCCCATTAGCTTCAGATTGTCGTTGTGCTCTTGCAAGAGGCGAAACGTATTCAACATCATACTCAGCGCCGTCTAAAATTTCTGGCGCAGGTGGAAACTTATTGTTTCGATTTAAGATATTAAACACTCGCTCGACCATGGGGCCTAGCATTTCAGATTGCAGTCGACCCAACACTGGACCCATCATGCGAAGTTTTTCTTCCTGCCGTTGAAGAACTTCTGTGGCCGTCATTTGTGGGCCTTGCTGGAGTTGCAGTTGGTCAATGTAAAATGCCGAACGAATACGCAAACGCACTTCGTTCATCATCTCCATGCCAATAGGTATATTGCCGCCAGTCTGCAAAGGCGTAATAGGGTCAGACCCAGAACGGCGGAAATTAAGGCCACCAGGAACTGTGCGAACAGGATTTAATGCACCGTCATCAGGAACTAACAGCGGCGGGTCAACAATTTTTTGTGCAGCCTTGATGACAGTCTTAGCCATTTGTTGTAACATTTTAACATCAGGCAAAGATGAAACGCCGGGGCCGCGTCCATAAATTTCACCAGAAACTTTAGACCAGCGTGGCGCAACATACGGCATTTCTTCAAAGCCGCCTTCGTCAAGAATAACTTCGCCTTCTGCCAACATATACACAGACGCAACTGGCATTTGAGAACGGTCAAGTGAATTAGGATCTCTATCCTTGCGAGGTTGAACTGCATGGATGACATCATATTTCTCATCAAATTTCCCTTCGTCATATTTTTTTTGCACCGCCCTGCCAGCTTTATCGTATCCCCATTTTTGCACAATCTGACGAACAGTGTATTCAAATTTTCTGTAAACCGTATCAATAAAACCCTGCATATCTTCTGCAAGGTAACACTCTTTCAAATGTTTAGTAGAAAACAACAATTCTCCGTCTTTTTCGCCCTCCCCAATAAACATAACCCCCGTGCCAAAGGCAGTAAGATCTAAATATAATTCATGCATATGTGATGCAAAAGACGCCCTAGGCGAGTTTAAAGACAGATAAATTAATCGCTCAACTTCCTCTAGCCACAAAACAACATTAGCGTCCTCCATTAAACGGGGGTCGCTAAGGCGCAGTTTAAACCATTTTGACGCTGGGTTGGTCAGCATACCATGCAAGCCAGCACCGAGAAGTTCGTTAGCAAAAACAGCAGTAGAGTCCACGATTTTAGTGTTTTTGCGCTCGCCGCGCACAACCGATGTGACAAAATCAGAGCGGCGGGGGAATACAACCTCTGCAATTTCTTGCCAATGATATTCCCAGTTGCGCCTGTCTGACTCTAGCGACTCTAATCTTGCTAAATATTTTTTTGGTTCCATGCTATTTTATCCGTTATTTCTACAAATTTTTCAAGTTAATT
>Ga0129324_10001225_pt1 | contig 16902 bp, 14 predicted proteins | sample CPBDNA_7_FD_96879 | JGI IMG/M metagenome (GOLD analysis project Ga0129324, IMG submission 96879) | Freshwater to marine salinity gradient microbial communities from Chesapeake Bay, USA - CPBay_Spr_15_0.2_DNA | ecosystem: Environmental > Aquatic > Marine > Coastal | place: USA: Chesapeake Bay... | reverse complement strand
CGAACCTCATCAGGATAGGCACGTGGCATTAAACTAGCCTTTCATTAAGGCCGAAAATCAACACCAAAATAGGAAACTTTCTCTGGGGCAGGTCATGATGTCAACCAAACCGGGGGCAGACCCATTAGTACAACATGAACTCCCGCGTTCGGGGTCTTGTGTCATTCGTGATGGGTTTCTTACGTTCTTCAATTCTTCACAATCCGCTGAGCCTCACAAGTCGAGTTGCCGCTCGTCATCGCGCCTGGTTGGAGCCCCCTCCAGGGGTGATCCAGCTTTCGCGGTCAGCACCACTAGGGTAGGATGGTGTGCGGCATTGCAGGCTACCTAGGACCCACACCTCCGAGCGACGAACGAATCGATGCCTGTCTTGATCTGATGACTCGGCGCGGACCAGATGGCGCGGGTTCCACAAGGCTGACCTCCCTGCACGGAATGGACATTGTTCTCATACACTCTCGGCTCGCAATTCTAGATCTGACGACGCACGCTGATCAGCCTTTCATGACCGATGAGGGCGCGCTGGTCTTCAACGGCGAAATCTACAACTACAAGGAGCTTCAAGCAACATTACGTGACTCGGGTATCGGAACTCGATCGTTAGGTGACACAGAAACGCTTGCGAGAATTATCTCCCTTCAGGGTATGGCAGCCTTGGAGAGTTGTGAGGGTATGTGGGCGTTGGCTTGGTTTGACGCGCGAGAAGGTTCACTACTACTTGCCCGGGACCGCTTTGGTGAGAAGCCCCTCTATGTCTTGCGACAGGAAGATGGAAGCGTTTTTTTCGGCTCGGAGCCGAAATTCATCTTTGCTATGCGGGGTAGAAATTCCCCGATCAATATGCGGCAAGTTCGAAGGTTCCTCGTAAACGGTTACAAGTCTCTGTATAAGTCGCGCGAGACTTTTTTTGAAGGAATGGAAGAACTGCCAGCAGGCCACTTGGCTCGCGTGAGTAGCGGCCGCGACTACGTTGAAGCCCCGTACTGGTCGCCTCCCTACGGTCAGTCACCGCAGGATATGACTTTCGATGCAGCAGTCTCTGGGACCAAGACTCTCCTTACTCGGTCGGTCGAGTTGAGACTCCGTTCAGATGTTCCGCTCGCTTTTTGCCTTTCAGGAGGCATTGACTCCAATGTTCTTGTCGGGATTGCAAAACGCGAGTTGAATCAGGATGTTCATGGGTTCACTATCGTCAATACAGATGCACGCTACGAGGAACTTGACATGGTCATGGCAACCGTGAACGAATTAAAACTTGATCACACAACTATCCCCGTCGACACACTCGACTTCCTACCGCGGCTTCGAAACCTCATCAAATACCATGATGCTCCGGTCTTCACAATCACTTACTTCGCACAATGGCTCCTAATGGAGGCGGTGGCTGAGACCGGGTACAAGGTCTCAGTGAGCGGCACAGGCGCTGATGAACTTTTCAGTGGTTACTTCGATCACCACAATGCCTACCTCGCTTATCTCAGCGCATCAAAATCGCCCCACTACACGGCTGCTTTGAATGACTGGACGCGCGATGTGTCACCTCTGGTGCGCAACCCCCACTTGGGAAATCCTGATTACTTTGTTGACCACCCGCTTAGTCGCAAGCACATCTATCTTGATGCTCACTACTTTTCGACGTTTCTCGTCAAGCCGTTCATTGAGCCGTTCACGGAACTGCTGATCGCAGAGCCGTTGCTGAGGAACCGAATGGCGAATGAACTCCTGGCCGAGAGCGTGCCTGTAATCTTGCATGAAGACGATCTGAACGCCATGTACTTTTCTGTCGAGAACCGATCCCCTTACCTTGACTCCGACTTGCTTAATTGGAGCGCCTTGATCCCGACAGAGCACCTGGTCAAGCGTGGTAGGGCCAAAGCTGTTCTTCGAGAGGCGGGCCGTGGGCTCGTACCCGATCAAGTCCTTGACAATCCAAGAAAGGTAGGTTTTAACGCCCCTATTGAAGACTACCTTGATATAAAAAGTGAGTCAGTCCGATCGGATTTACTTTCTGATAGCCCCATTTTTGATGTGGTTCGCAGAGATCGGATTGCCGAACTGTTGGATAGCGAATCCCTGTCTAATAGTCGGAGCAAGTTCTTATTCAATTTCATCTCATGCAAAATCTTTCTTGAGGAATTTCAATGACCCGCATGAAGTGGTGCCAGAGCTGTGTCCTTCCTGACACCCGACCAAATCTTGAATTAGATGAGGAAGGTGTATGTAACGCATGTCGAATGCATGGGTCGAAGCATCAAATTCCATGGGAGACAAGGAGCGAAGAGTTGCGCGGCGTTGTCGCGCACGCTAAGGCAAGTGGCGCTCGGTACGACTGTGTCATCCCGGTTTCGGGAGGTAAGGACAGTACGTGGCAGACGATTAAGTGCCTAGAGCTCGGTTTAAGACCTTTGGCTGTCACATGGCGACCTCCTGGCCGCACTCCGCTTGGCCAGAAAAATCTCGACAACCTTCGTAAATTGGGTGTGGATCATATTGACTTCTCGATCAACCCAACCATCGAGCGAACGTTCATGAAGAAGACTTTCATTGAGGCTGGATCCCCAGCCATTCCGATGCACTTGGCAATATTCGCGATCCCACCATCGCTGGCGATAGCGTTCGATATCCCATTAGTCGTTTGGGGAGAAAACTCCGCATTCGAATACGGTTATGTATCTGATTCACATGTTGGCGCAAAACTCACTACGGAGTGGTTGCGGACTTATGGAGTGACTGGCGGCACTACTGCGCGGGAATGGGTGGGACCAGACCTACCCCTTGAATTTATGGGCCCTTATCTTGGCCCATCGGAGCGCGAGCTACAGGATCACAATTTACGAGCGGTCTTTCTTGGGTACTATTTGGAGTGGGACCCAAAGATGACCGCGGAAACGGCGATGCGTTACGGCTTCCAAGCCGACGGCGACGGTCCCCGAACTGGGGTATATGACTTTGCCGACATCGATGATGAGTTTATCTCAATCCACCATTGGATGAAATGGTTCAAGTTTGGATTCACCCGGACATTTGACAACCTCTCCATAGAGATACGCAACGGCCGGATCACCCGCGAGGAAGCCCTCGCTTACATTCGATCGCACGGAATCTCTGAACCTACGCGTGACATTATTTCCCTCTGTAGCCACCTTGGAATGACTCGCCATGAATTCGATAACGTATGTGACTCATGGCGGAATCCGGGCATGTGGGAGAAAGGACCTGACGGACGCTGGCACCTGTCCGGCTTCTTGTTGCCGGATGTTTCGCTTCCCTAGTAAGGAACTTAAAAACCGTTTTTCTGACCATGCTCTCATTCAAGGTGGGGGCTGAAGGGAGATTTTTCTTGTCTATTCACCCGACTCTTCGTTGCCCCTGTGGTGAACTTCAGACCACGAACTCCATGGAGTATCGTCAACGACCCTTGGGCGAGACCGCCTTTGAACTGGGATCAGGGCAGTACTTTCGAGGCTTTCGGAGTTGCGACACCTGCTCCCATTTCTTCGGATGGCACGATCTAGATCTCAAGGACATATACCGCGGAAATTATTCAGACAGCACTTACGGGGCAGAGATTACAGCAAATTACGAGCGCATAATGAGCCTGCCACCAGAACGTTCTGATAATTCCGGCCGAGTGGATCGGATTAACGCTTTCATGACTGGAAGGGTCAAGTTAGACGAACCAAGAAACCTTCTTGATGTCGGGTCTGGTCTTGGAGTTTTTCCTGCCCGAATGTGGCAGCTGGGTTGGACCTGTACCATTATTGACCCCGATCAACGTGCCGTGGACCACTCCGTTGCAAAATTTGAGGCAATCGGTGTCCAAGGGGAGTTCCTTGAGGTCTGCGGCCAGCTGGAGGGCAATTATGATCTAGTTTCCTTTAACAAGGTTCTTGAGCACCTCGAGGATCCAAGCGAGGTGCTCGCACCCGTGCATGAACTGCTCGTACCTACCGGCATCCTTTATGTAGAGGTTCCTGACGGCGTCGGCGCGGAGACTGCCGGACCCGACCGAGAGGAGTTTTTCGTGGAGCACCACCATGCATTTAGTGCTGAGTCTTTGGCCGGACTGCTGCATCGTGGAGGATTCACGGTCCTCCAACTTGAAACACTCATCGAAGTGAGCGGGAAGTTCACACTGTGTGCGTTCGCTCAGAGGTCACGCTCAACAAACACCCAAAGGAGTTAACATGTGGCAGCGCCTACTTCCGTCATTGCCCGCAGATCGCCAAGATCATGACGAGACATGGATTGATAGTCGCAATCGATTGAGCCCCTTCCCTGTTCGTGTTAAGTACGGTAAGCAATTGGACGTACTGAGACTCAAAGGCTTCTCAGTCGAACGGAGTCGAGACGAGGCCAAGCAACTTGAGACCTCCATACAGGCTTTCTACTCATCCGACGACCTTGCGCAGATTGCGAGTTGCCCAGCCTGCGCAGAGGAGCTCCACATTGGGCCCGCTGAATCCTTTCTCATCCACGACATTCCTTATCTCTTATGTCAAAGTTGCGGCCATGGGACAGTAGCAACAAGACCGAGCACAAGTGCATTTACTCAGCGCTTCACGACGTCAGAAGAGTTGTCGGCCGTGTACACGGATCGAGCTGCCGGAAAAACACGCATCGACGAAATAGTGTCTCCCAAGCTAGATTGGGTGATCGAAGAGTACCGAAGACATTTTGAAAGGACCCCAACGTCATTCCTCGACGTCGGTGCAGGCGGTGGCCACTTCGTTCAGGCTTGCCACGACAGGGAACTCGGGGCTGATGGATACGAAATTTCTCAATCTTCACGCGACTTTGCCAGCAGGACATTCGGGATCAACCTATTCTCAGAGGGTTTCCTGACGGGTCCCAGGACTCCAGGGTTAGTTGATATAATCACATTCTGGGGACTCCTTGAGTACGTTCCGAGCCCGGCTGAGTTCGTGCTGGCGGCTCGCGAGCGACTGTCTCCGGAAAATGGGATGCTGGTCGTAGAGGTCCCGCGAATAGACTCACTTAGCACCGCGATTCAAAAAGTGTTCCCACACCAAGTCGTCCGTCACCTTGATCCTGCATCGCATATCAACGTGTTCTCTGACACAGCATTGATTGAGCTCCTCGTGCGATGTGGTTTTCGACCAATCGGGGCCTGGTACTTCGGAATGGACATCTATGAGTTTTTATGCCAGGTGTCAGTGGCTTCAGGTTCAGAAGAGTTCTTCTCGCACGCAGACACATTCCTGCCGTCTCTGCAGGCGATGACCGATCGCGCACAACTGTGCGACGATATTGTTGTGGCTGCCGTTCCTCGATGACGACAGGGGCCAAGCACCTTTTCATCTTCGGCATTGCGCGGGGCGGAACAAACTTGGTGGCTCGAATGCTGCGCCAGCACTCCCTCGTCACTGTCGGTCTCGATGCCATACTGCCTATCCTGAACGCTTGGCGAACCGAGATCCTCATTCGAACGTCCTACCGTGGGGAACCACAAAGTCGCGTCCCAGCGCATCCCGACTACTACTTCTCCCGGCGCGCTCACGAATCACTATCGTCGGTTTTAAACTGGCACGAAGACGTTCTTTTTCCTCAGAACCTTCGTAAGGATGTCAAGAACGCTGCGGAGTCGCGGGCGCGACTCGAGAACCAGCTACTCCGCGGCGCATTCGAGCAAGTGGATGTCAGTTCCGCGAGGCGCGCGGTTGAGTCCGTGATGCGTGCGACAGGCGGTTCTGGGATGCCAGTATGGTTGGGGACCAAAGAGGTTTGGGCAGTTGACATGATTCCGACCCTCGCTGCAAACTTTCCAGACGCTCGTTTCATCGTGATAAACCGAGATCCGCGAGCCATTATCAACTCTCTCTTCAAGCTATCGGAGGTTGATCCGACGCAGTGGGCACATGTCCCGAGTTACTTGCGGCATTGGCGAAAGCAAGTCGCCATCTTGCACGAGATCATTGCAATGCGGACAGACCTGAGAGATCGCCTGATGGTGGTCCGCTATGAGGATCTACTAGAGCAACCCGAACCGACAGCACGTCAAATGGTGGGCCACCTGGGCCTCTCTTGGGAAGAGGCTGTGCTTTACCCTGACGGAGATCAACTTTGGCTGGGGAACAGTTCAGATGGACCGCTAAAAGGCATGATTGATCCTCGCAGGGCAGCGGGGTGGCAATCTACACTCGAAACCAATTGCCAGCACTTTGTGGAGGCCCTAGTCAAACCTGAAATGCGCCTCGCCGGATACCAAACTTCGTTGCAGGAAATTGGCGCTGTTACCTCGCTGGTAGCCGAACAACTGCGGCTTTACGATTCGAATCCCGGACGATGGCGCAGTGACTCAGGAAATACGGCGAATGAAACGCTAAGTGAAATTGACAGAATTAACGTACTTGATTCAAAAGATTTAGAAATCTCACGAGTTCGCGCTGCCGAGTTGTTCCTGTTCCCGAGGGTCCTTACCGATGCTAGGTCAACGCCTCACTCTCGGTAACCTTGCGACATGACAATAATAAGTGGCGTCGTGAGAGATCCAACTAGTCTCCCAAACACAGCCTATCTGCCAAATCTCAGAGAATCATGACTGTCGAATGCAGTGGCCCCCAGGACGCCGGCTATGGCGACCTAATTAGCGATCTTTGTCGGCCGAGGACTGCCATTGTGGCGGATGGAAACGAGGCGCTATTTGCACGGGTAGCACAAGAACTTCCTATAGAGCTTCTCAGAATTCCTTCCGGGTCCCAACACAACGGTTGGGTGGTACCGGATAACTGGCGGGTGGTGTCTTGCCAGATCTGGCAAGATGGTCATCTGATCTTTGACGGGGCAGGACAAAGTCTTTGTGTTGGGTACTATTCGAAGTCCTTCAAGGGTGATTTATCGTGGGAAGAGTTGGATCAACATCTCGTCACGAATCCTGACTTGCCCGACGGTTACATGTTTCATTGTGAGTGGCAGTATCGTCCCTGGGCTGCGGAGTGGATCATCTCAATGCCCTACTCGATCTACTCCACCCTGGGCGAGGGCATTTACCATGTGGAGCTCCGAACGGAGACTTCTGTTGGGGAGATGCTCATGGGCGTATGTGACAAGCGGGGTAGCAGCACGAAAACCATAGTTCTGAACTCGAATAACTGTCATCCTCACATGGCTAACGATGGATTCGCTGGAACCGCAGTGCTCATACGCCTCATGCAGTGGCTCATGAAGATGGAGACTTATTACTCCTATCGTTTTCTAATCGCCCCCGAGCATTTGGGCTCGGTGTTCTACCTCGCTCAACTGAGTGTCAAGGACCTTGACGACATCGTTGCATGCATCTTCGAGGAGATGCCTGGTACGCAAGGTCCCCTTGTTGCGACGTCCACGTTTCTCGGTGGCTCCGATCTCGATTTGGCGGTAGCTAATGCATTGAAACACCACACCAACGCGTTTGAAATTGCTGCCTGGCGAAAGGGAGCGGGCAATGACGAAACCGTTTGGGAAGCTCCCGGGTACGAGATACCCTGCGTTGAACTAACCCGTAGGGAGAGCCAATTCGCGCCCTACCGTGAGTATCACTCGAGCCTGGATCGGCCAGAGCTCATGGATGAAGCTCGTCTCAACGAAGTATTCGTTGTCCTCCAAGAGACCATCCAATCGCTGGAGAACAATGTATCTGTAACCCGGACATTCGACGGGCTTCCTTGTCTTTCAAATCCCCAATACGATTTGTACATGGAACGATTTGATCCGACCGTAAACAAGGCCCTACCCGAGGACTCGGAAAAATGGGGTCACCTACTCGACTCTTTGCTGCGCTATTTCGACGGGAAAATCAGCATCCTTGAAATCGCGGAACGGCACGAACTGCCCTTCACTGAATTACGTGAATACGTACAAAAATTGGTCGAATCGGGTCTCACACACGTTCACCGCGTCGAGCTTGAACCACCACGGCCAGCTAGGGTCACAAAATGATCTGTATCGTTGATTCTGGAGTGGCCAATCTCGGCTCATTAGTTAACGCGTTCGCCGTTATTGGGAGTGCCGTTCAGGTCACGCAGGACCCCAAAATTGTGGAACGATCCTCTGCGATCGTCCTGCCCGGAGTAGGAGCCTTTGCGGATGCGATGAAAGTGTTGAGGGACAATCAACTAGACGAGGCCATCCGAAGGGGGGTATCAAACGGCGCGTCCATTTTGGGGATCTGCTTGGGAGTGCAGTTACTAATGCAGACCAGCCATGAGTTTGGAGAGCACGAAGGACTAGCCCTCATTGATGGGAGCGTTGAGAGACTGCCCGCAGATCGGCCAGGGAAACGGGTACCAAACATTGGGTGGTGCAAGACGAATTGGAACGAACGTGCCAGTTTGCGTCCCGGCAAAACCGAAGAATACAATCCCTACTATTACTACGTGCACGGCTATCACGTCCTTCCAGCAGACCCAGAATGCACAGTTGCCACCACTGATTTCGGTGGACTTCCCGTCGTGGTCGCAGTGGAATCCGACCGAATTATGGGCGTCCAGTTCCACCCCGAAAAAAGCCAGTCCGCCGGCCTCAGGCTTCTAGAGCAATTTTCCCTTAGGGTCTTGGCATGAATGCACAGGTATCTCGCTTGATCCCAGTGCTTCTTTTAAAGGATGGGCTGATCGTCCGAAGCCAAACCTTTTCGGTTCACCAAGTCATCGGCAACCCAATGAGCACTGTCGCTCGTCTCTCTGACTGGAACGTTGATGAGTTACTTATCCTGAGTATTGGGTCAGGATTACTCTCGGACCTGCGGCGAGACGATCTCCACCAAGCCTACGTTGGCACCAGCACTATTAATGTTTTGGCGGAAATCGCAAAGGTTTGCTTCATGCCCCTCACGTTCGGAGGCGGGATCAGGACCTTGCAAGATATCGAGGATCGACTTATTAATGGAGCCGACAAGATCACCTTAAACACGGAAGCTGTGCGGAACCCAACATTCATTTCTGAAGCGGCCAGGCGATTTGGTGAGCAGGCTATCGTCGTGTCAATTGACGCATTCAAAAATGCAACGGGTGCGTACGAGGTCGCTGTTGATGGTGGCAAGGTCGGTACCGGATGGGACCCTGCGAACTGGGCGCGGGAAGCTCAGGAACGAGGCGCGGGTGAAATCTTTCTCAACTCGATAGACAGGGACGGAACCGCACGAGGTTTCGACCTGGAGTTGAGTCAGAGTGTGACGTTGGCCGTTAACTTGCCGGTTATCCTTTGTGGCGGAGTAGGAAGCTACGAAGACTTGGCACCCGGGCTCCTTGAGGGAGGTGCGGCTGCCGTCGCTGCCGCCAATATTTTCCACTTCCGCGAGCTTAGCTACATCCATGCAAAAGAGGCATGTCTTGCGGCTGGGGTGGAGATGCGGCCCACATCATTGGGGATGCATTACATCGAGCGGGAACCGCGATACGACCGTGGATCTGAGAACGCCAGGTTGACTTCTCGACTGGAACGGGCAGAGGCGTTTAAGCCCGAAGGGGGGGTGGTGGTCGGGAGTTTGCCGTCTGTCGAAGTCAGATGGTGCACGGAGTGCGTGTACCCCTCACTGTCGGCGGCTCCTATGGAGTTCGATTCTGACGGGGTGTGCACCGGGTGCCAGATGGCGCGCGTCAAGTCGGCAATCCCTACAAGTGCCTGGGAGGCGCGCAGGGAAATCCTCATCGATCTGGTCGACGCCTACAGAGACAAATCGGGAGGTCGGTATGACTGCATAGTAGCCGTTTCCGGTGGTAAGGACAGTTACTTCCAAGTCCATGTGTTAAAGGAAGAGCTGGGTCTGAATCCTCTGTTAGTGACTTACGATGGGAACAATTGGACTGAAGTCGGATGGAGAAATTTGCTCCGAATGCGTGAGGTCTTTCATGTTGACCACGTGATTGTCCAGCCTTCGGTGCGCACACTGGTTTCTCTCAACCGACAAGCGTTTGTGACTATGGGTGATATGAACTGGCACGCCCACGTTGGCATCATGACAACACCAATGCGGGTAGCGGTGGAGCATGGGATACCGCTTGTCTTCTACGGCGAACACGGGTATCTTGACGTCTCGGGTCAGTTCTCCATGGACGATTTTCCTGAGGTCACTTATCGTGACCGTCTCGAGCATTTTGGGCGAGGCTATGAGTGGTCCTACTTTGAGGGAAGGGAGGGCTTGGAAAAGCGTGACCTCATTACGTGGATGTACCCCACTGATGAAGAGATCCAGCGAATCGGTCTTCGGGGCATCTTCTTGGGAAACTATATTGAGTGGGAGGCCAACACACACACGCCCTTGATGATCGAACGGTATGGTTTTGAGGTTAACTCCGAGCCATTCGATCGGACTTATCGCCTTATGTCGAATCTTGACGACATGCACGAAAACGGTGTACATGACTACCTTAAATACGTGAAGTTCGGATACGGACGAGCAACCGACCATGCATCAAAGGACATTAGAGCTGGCATTATCTCGCGAGCCGAGGCTATCGAATTAGTCAGACACTATGACCCAATCAAGCCAAGGGACCTAACTCGTTGGCTGGATTACGTGGGTATGTCCGAGGTGGAGTTCGACGCGATTTCAGATACATTCCGCGATCATCGCGTGTGGGGACACGACAATAAGGGTTGGCTACGTCAGGAAATCACTTAATGGTCAGCGGCCCCTAATTACGTCTTTCCGCCATTTCTCCCACCGGACGAGATTGGTGAACTGCCAAAGAAACATCATGTGGTTCTCTCGGTTCGCTCCGCTTGCCACGATTTCTTCATGCTCGGTCAGGGTTGCGATTACTGCCTTGCTGTCATAGATGCCCAGTGACCGGAAGGCTTCCGACGAGACAAGGTCTCGGACAGCGTCAGCTCCGCTACCGGTAAACCACAGGTGAGCGGGAGCGTTCCATCCTGTCTTCTTGATTCGTGTCCGTGTCGAGTCAGGAAGCACCCCTTGGGTTGCCATCCGAAGAAGTTGCTTCGTCACACCCTTTTGAGTCTTGAGGTCAAATGACACGCGGTACATGAACTCAACCAGGGGCCGGTCGAGGAATGGAAGTACCGGAGGCAGCCCGTAATTTGCACCATGCCGATCCTCTGCACGAAGGCAACATGGGATCGTTTCACGTGTAAGGTCTTGCCAAGTCCGGTTCTTCAGGTAAGAAGTAGAGGGACTCTCCATAATCGGACGAAAATCCGCCCAATGATGCAATTCCGGGACCAAAGTTGAGGTGTACTTAAGCATTCGATCCAGATCCGGGCGGCACAAGCCTGGAGCCGACTCGTCGGTGAGTAGGTCCATGGACGAGAAGGCTCCTTCCCTGGTCTTCCGAAAGATTGGATGGTCATGATGTCCAATCCACGACGAAATCTCTGACTCAAGCACTGCGGGATCACGCCCTGCTTGAACGTCTGCAAAGAAATATGGGAAGTATTCGTACTCCCCTGCGTTTAACTCGTCACCCCCGAGACCACCGAACAGGGAGTCGAAGCCCATACCGCTGACTGCCTCGCAAATGTGCTTGTGTGACAGCCAGGTCGCAGTCGCAACCGGCTCATCATGCATAGCAATCAATGAATCAACTTCGTCGATGATCGACAGTTGACTGCCTAAAGTGATGGGGATCCACGAAGGCTCGAAAGCTGCAAGCATGTCAGCGATCTCTGTGCGCTCGTCGTATGTGGGATCGTCGTAAACACCGGAGAGCGCCACTTGTGGCGCCCCGTCCATTCTCGAGGCTAAAGCGAGCACACTTGACGAGTCCATCCCTCCAGAGAGGGTGAAAGCTCGTCGGGGGTACCGGGTCAGTCTTCGGGAGACTGCTGCCTGTAATAGTTCCCGATACCGTTCGGCAAGTTCAGTGGTTGTGGATGTAGTCGAAAAGTCACTGAAGTCCGGGACTGTCCAGTACCTGTAAGTGTGTTGGGTGCCATCTGGCATCAGGTGGAGTGTCGTCGCGGCGGGCACTTGTTTGATATCCCTAAACGGAGATCCTTCGGGATCGTTGTCAATCATTCGATAGTGCATCGAACCGAAACGCACCACGTACGAGGGGTCGGCCTCCCCAGACACCTCAGGAATCCTGAGGATCATGCCGGGCTGAGATGCAACCGCCCATCCGTCCTTGAGTCGCGTAAAGTAAAGTGGTCTCATTCCAAAGTGATCCCGTGCGAGCCACAAACTGCCATCGCGAGAATCGAACCACACCATTGAGAAGTCGCCCACGACCTTCTTAATGAAGGACACTAATCCGTCGCTTCTTAACTCGGAAAGGGCCAAACCGGCATCGTCTCCTCCTTGAGCGATCACGGAAGCGAGCCCTTCTGACTCGTAAAACACCCCGTCTAGTGCCAGTATCTGATTCCCGTGCTGTGAGATGCCGCCTGGACCCTGTTTCAACAGGCCAGCAGCGAAACCATTGGCAGTCTTAACTTGGATATCTTCATCTCCACCACGGAACATTCGAGTGACATCGGCGACAAGCTCGTGAGCAACTCCCGAAAATCGGATGGTGGCTGCGAGACGTGTCATCTGATATTTTCTTTCCGAGCTAGGATAAAAGTCCAGTAGTGGGGATAGTCAATCACTAATTCTGGCACCCCTCGCGTCCGCTCATCTGGCACCGCTTGGACGGAAAATCCGCGGTCTCGGAGGAACGCGGATACCTCGTCGACGGAATACCGGTTGACATGGACGTTAAGGTCCACTCCCTCGTCTAGATAGTCATCTCTTACCAATGAATAGTGAGATGTTGAACCCAAGGACTCACGGATTATTAAACTTTTACGCGCGCGCGCGGCTAGGCGATCAAGCGGGACGTGCCAGTTCGGAATGTTGGAAAGAACATTCATACAGACAACGTGATCGAAAGACCCTTCCACGTGTTCAATCATGCCTAACTGGATCTGTTGTGCCGGCTGACCGAATCTGACAAGTTCTTCGTGTGCGATTTCAACGAATGCACTGGTTGAGTCGAAGGCCCAATACTCGAGGTCTAGGTTCCTTTTGCGAATTGAGTGAAGAAACCACCCGGCTCCGGCTCCGGCATCAAGGACCGAATCCCCCGGGCTCGAGATGGAAACTAGAAGTTCAGCTGCCTGGGCCGCACAATCCATTTCCGGATCTTCATTTCGAGCCCGCCTGCGATACAAGTCCGCGACATGTTCAGAGTGGCTCCAGATGTTTGACTGCTCAGCATTCGCGAAGGAAAGCACTACGCGTGCCCCGTAACAAGGAATGTGGATGCCATGAACAATCCCCGCCAGTCATCTGGTGACTCCATCTGGAGGCTGGCTTCACGGCTGGATATAGGGGCATAAGTTGCTAACTGCGGAGGCAGTGAATGAAAATGTGCGAACTTGAGTTTCACATCGCGCCACCCGGCATCTTCGGCTGCCTCTTTTAGGAGGAAGGGCACGTGGGTACGAGAAAGGATCTCGTCATATCCCTGTTCGCCTGACTTGCCTCTCCGCGTAGGAGGGAGGTCCATAGCAAGTAACTGCGCCAGGCGTTTCTCGATGGCCTTGGGTGCCTCGGGTGTCTCCAGTGCCACATACACCTTAAGTGCGTCCCAACCGATCAGCTCTTGGAGCACGAATTCATAAGTCGGGCGGTTAAAGGTGAATAAACTGAAGAGGGCATTACGAGCCTCCGCTACCAGGAGCCCTCCTGGAGTAATCGCTGAGCGCATTCGGCTGAGAACCTGAACATCGGCGGCAACTGGAATGTGGGGGAGCACCCCAACGAGCACTGCCGAGTCAAAGATCAGACCAGGCTCAGGAGACGTGAATGCTGCGTCGTCTAAGACACTGCCGAGCCAGACACGCGAATGAGAACGCCCGAGTTGATCAATAACCCGCTCGGCTTCTTCGACCATTTCCGGGGTTAAGTCGAAACCGTGCCATTCGATGCTTGATGATGCGATGTGCTTTAGGAAGCTCGCGGGGCCACACCCAGCGTCAAGGACGGACTCGCTACCCGACTCAAGAAGAAGTTTGAGTATGAGATCGGAGTGCACAGGTGGATAAGTGGCGGAATCACCGTAAAAATTCTCGAAGTAATCGTGCGCCCAAGTTGAGTAGCAATCAGCAACCTGTATTTCGACGCGAGCGTTAAGATTATCAGTCATCCGATCTGCGACCCCACTTCGGATTGTCATCTTGTGTCAACTCATCGAGCCAACCTACTAGCTCTTGTCTCTCATCGGCCATGTAGCTTTGCCAGTCGTCAAGTGCGTTGTCGCGAACAAGCACAACGAAGCAATGACGTGTATCTATGTTCCGCATCAGCCCTGCCCTTAACCCGTATGCAGGCAGTCGCTTGTCTACGGAGGGTGTTGCGTAATATCCCCAACTCTTTTTGACAACGTCATACTCGTGTGCGTCTGGACCCGTGAACGTAATCATCTCGTCCGCCCCCAGCTCAATATCTGCCACATGAGAGACCACAATTGATCGAATGCCTACAGAGAATTCTCTCGCCGGCGATTTAGATGCATACATCATGCCAGTAGCCGTTCCAGGGTTTCTCTGACAGTTCTAGCCATTGCCACTGCCTGTTCCGCCTGCACCTGTGGGCCCACAGGAAGAGAAATTGTGCCACTTGCGAGCCATTCCGCCACAGGAAACTGTCCTTTCACGTACCCATACTTTTCGCGGTAGTAAGTGAATTGTGGGACCGCGGAAGGATAGTGTATCGAGGTTCCTATTCCTGCGGTGCTTAGCTTGTCCTGAATCGCGTCCCGTAGGTGAATGTGTTCTGATGAAAGGACTATATTGAAGCAATAGTGGGACGCTTGCCCGCGCCCGTGCTTAGTTGGGAAGGTCTTCACGCCATCGACCTGGTCAATCTCGGCAGCGAGAAACTCGTAGTTTCTTCGTCGAAGGTCCAAAATTAGATCCAATTTGTCCATCTGGACGAGCCCGACAGCCGCTTCCACCTCGCTCATTCGGTAATTGAAGCCCAACTGATTTACATCGTATTGGCCAGGGCGTGACCTTTCTTCCAGAGACTTGCTGTACCCGAATGCTCGAACCTTGCGAAGGGTTGCCGCAAATGCGGCATCGTTAGTTACGACCATCCCACCTTCAATCGATGTCATCTGCTTTGTCGGATAGAAAGAGAAGCTTCCGCAGAGACCAGCAGTTCCTACTGGCCGCCCCTCGTATGTGGATCCGACTGCTAGGGCGCAATCCTCTATGACCGCGGCTCCCAAACTATCGGCGTAGGAACAAATCGCCGTCATTTCGCACGGCAGACCTAAGTAGTGAACCGGCATGATTGCACGCAGGTTGGGGATGTTTGCTGAGTGGAGTAGTTCAACGTCGATGTTTCCGGTTTTAGCATCAACATCCACGAAGTAGGGTCGAGCTCCGACTAATTCGACCGCGTGGGCAGTAGCCACATGAGTCATGGCAGGCACGGCGACTCGGTCACCCGGCCCAATCCCCAGAGCGAAGAGGGAAAGGTGGAGACCGGCAGTGCAGCTGGATACGGCTACCGCTTCCAGCGCATCTGACCTGGCTGCAAAAGCCCTCTCAAAGGCTACGGTATGTGGACCGTGCACCAGAGTTCCTGACTTCAGGACTCCGAGCACCGCTTCCGCTTCACGCTCATCGATAAAGGGTCGGCCAAATGGGATCAAATCGCTCATGAGGCAACCTCCACTAGTGCCTTCTTCCTAGCAATCGTCCACATGTGAGATGATAGTCCAGACTCAGCCAGGAAGCATTGAAACGCCCATCCGAGGTTATCCCAATCGTCGATGAGCACCCTTTGGAGGAACACATCGAGCTGAATCGTGCCTTCTAAACCAGCCTCCCGGACAAACTCTGCATCAAGACGTCCCGGTGTAGTGGACACGATTACTTCTAGGCCACACCGATCTAGGAGCAAAGACATGCTCTGTGGGTTGAAGAGGTTTACGTGTTCTGCATCGACCGCCAGAGCGTCCGCTCCTAAAAGCGAAATATCGAAGCCTTCGCCATTAGGACAAGAGAGAAACAGGAGTCCGCTGGGCCGAAGCAGGGCGGACAGGCCCATTAGAAACTGATCTGGTGAAAATAGGTGTTCAATTACCTCAAAGGCGACAACAACGTCGGCCGGTGGAAGGTCTTTTTCAACCACGTCCTCGATACGCTTCTCAACTACTCGGATCCCCCGGCGACGGCATGCGTCAGCCAATTCGGGGGTCGGCTCTACAACGTGTACGTTTGAGAATAAGCCTGAAGTATGTGCGACCTCAGCGAATGTGCCAAACCCCGGACCTATCTCTACCAGGGTGCCTTTCTCAACAGCGAGCTCGTCACAGTAGTGGATTATGCGCTCTAGCCACGGGCGGTAGACCTTCTCGCGCCGGACGCCCTCCGAGGCGGGGAAGATGTATTTTGCCCAGATTGCGTAATTCTCAGAGTTCGAGTAATAGTCCGCGAGGACTTCCTCGGATGGCCGGGGATTCATGTAAATCGTGCGGCAGTCACTGCACCGATCGAAGTGAAAGCCATACTTCACAAATTCCGATTGTGCGGTCGTCGACAGGCACGCAGGGCAGCGCACGGAAACAAACTCCCCCCTGCGAGCCAGAATCCTCTCGATATCGCGGCTAAATGCCTCTTCCTGAATTGTCAACAAATGAGGGGGACACAACTCCCCTTCGCTCAACGTTTCGCCGATGTCCATGGGGCTGTTCCTCTTGTAGGGTGCGCGTGGGATTCTTGATCAACGAACCAAGTATCAATAGGTGAGAAACAGTACCCCCATCGCCATCTCTCCCCTTGAAGACGGTCCAATGTCCTAGCCAAGCGCTGGATGAGACGCGAGGTGTTTTACCCACTTTAAGCGCGTGAGGATTGTGGGCTAATTGATGGGTTGTAGTCATCGGATTGATTTTTCTAACAATGTCATGTCTAGTTTTCGGCTCTCGAAGAGTACTCGTGTTTTCT
>Ga0129324_10001224_pt1 | contig 16924 bp, 14 predicted proteins | sample CPBDNA_7_FD_96879 | JGI IMG/M metagenome (GOLD analysis project Ga0129324, IMG submission 96879) | Freshwater to marine salinity gradient microbial communities from Chesapeake Bay, USA - CPBay_Spr_15_0.2_DNA | ecosystem: Environmental > Aquatic > Marine > Coastal | place: USA: Chesapeake Bay... | reverse complement strand
GCAGAAGAAATGAACAGACACCGAGGATTTTGGTGGTCGCCCACCAGCGATGCACTCGCAATTGAACGAGTAGACAACTCACCCATCACACTCATCACCATTGCTGACCCTGCACAGCCGAAGGCCAGCCCACAAACACGCCGCTACCCATTTGCCGGAACATCTAACGCAAGCACGTCCCTGCATCTTGTCGATCTGTTCGGCACAACTATTCCTGTTGTCTGGAATGCACATGATTATGAATACCTCGCCTCTGTGCAATGGAATTCTTTTGGGCTCGTTATTTCTGTGATGTCACGGGATCAACGACTACTCGATATCCGCAAAGTGCAATGCACCACAGGTGAAACCGAATCGCTGCATGTTGAACGCGATGATCAGTGGGTCGAACTGGTTGCTGGTGGTCCATCACTGATCTCTGAGAATCAGGTGATGTGGTGTGGTGAGCGAAACGGAGCACGAGCAGTACTTGTCAACAATGTCGCCATCACACCTGCACACATTCAGGTTCGCGGCATCATCAGCGCCACATCTGAAGATGTGTGTTTTTCGGGCAACACACTCGACCAGCCAACCACGCTTCATGCTTGGAAGGCACATATTGCAACCAACACGCTTACTCAGCTCACGCAAGGCGATGGAGTCTTCACTGTTTCTGTTGGGGGAAACACCACGGTTATCCGCAGTGCAACCATGCAACAACGCCGCTCACAAACGCTGGTCAATAGTCGTCACGAACTAACAAATAACGCCGAAGAACCGCTGCTCAATGTCAATGTCGCATTCCACAGAGTCGGCCCTCGCGGTATCAGCACTGCCATCGTGTTGCCTGAACATCACGATGGTTCACCGCTGCCTGTGTTGTTTGATCCATATGGTGGGCCACACGCGCAACGAGTGATGCACAGCAGCCTGGCGTTTACGGCGGCACAGTGGTTTGCTAACCAAGGGTTTTGTGTTGTCATTGCCGATGGCAGCGGAACACCTGGTCGTGGCAGTGCATGGGAACGCGAAGTCCACAATGACCTTGCAACATCTGTTCTCAATGATCAAATCGAGGTTCTCAATCACCTCGGCGAAATTGCCCCGTGTGCCGACACGTCGCGAGTTGCGATTCGCGGCTGGAGCTTTGGTGGCTACCTTGCAGCACTAGCGGTGCTTCGCGCTCCACAACATTTTCATGCAGCAATCGCCGGTGCACCGGTCACTGATTGGCGGTTGTACGACACGTTTTATACCGAGCGATATCTTGGCAACCCCACGCTCGATGATGCGCCATACGAAGCCTCGTCGCTGCTGCCCGATGCAAAGCAACTTACTCGCCCACTCTTGATCATTCATGGGCTCGCCGATGACAACGTGCTTGCGGCCCATTCGCTCGAGTTGTCGACAGCACTCCTGCATGCAGGAAAGCCACACGAATTTCTGCCGCTCGTTGGAGTGACGCACATGACTCCACAAGAAGTCGTTGCCGAAAACTTGCTGTTACATCAGCTGAGTTTTTTACGCAGAAGCTTGGTGCTGGGCTAACGCAATTCGATCACGACCAGCAAGGTCTTGGCGAATTTCAATATTGACGAGGCCGGCATTCTGTAACAAGTCACGAACTTCATTGCCTTGGCGATACCCGATCTCCATGACGATCCAACCGCTGTGCGCTAGCCACGTCGGTGCACCACTCACTACAGAACGGATGTCCGCCATGCCATTGTCTGGTGCATACAAAGCAGAGTGTGGCTCCCATGCATGAACATCGCTTGCTACTTCTTCATCATCATGGGCAATATATGGCGGGTTACACAATGCAATATCGATGGCGCCTTTCAGTGATACATCTAATGCTTTCCACCAATCGCCAAGTGCCAGTCGAACACCACCACCTTTTTGCCCAACACCAACCAGGTTTCCGCGTGCAACATCAAGTGCGTCTGCGGATCGGTCCGTGAGCCACACATTGGACTTTCCGAGCGGCAACTCGTGTGCCATGCTGAGCCCAATCACGCCGCTTCCCGTGCCCAGGTCGACAATGTTGAGTGGTCGATCAATTTCTTTTAATCGTGCATTTGCAAGTGTGAGCGCTACGTCAACCAGCAGTTCGGTTTCGGACCGCGGTATGAGTACCCGTTGATCAACGAACACATCTAAATGACGAAACGCCCAACGCTTCATCACGTATTGCAATGGTTCGCCTGCCAGGCGGCGGCGCACCATGTCGTGTAGTTGTTTTGCCATGGCAGAAGTGACGTAATCACTAAATGCCGCGCGAAACTCGTCGCCATCTACTCCACTTGCGTGCTCACATAGCCAACGTGCTTCCTTTGCATCACCTAGTTGTTCAGTCGTTTCGGCGAGCATCTCGCTCCATGTCACCGCGTCTTCGGGTGTCATGTTGGGGTTAGTCGTTTGCGGCGCCAGCCAACTGCTCAATCTGGAATTGCGTTGTGAGCGCATCCACGACTGGGTCAACGTTGCCCGCCAAGAAGTCTTGTAATTGATACAAAGTGAAGCCAATGCGGTGATCGGTAATGCGGTTTTCTTTGAAGTTGTACGTGCGAATTTTTTCGCCTCGACCGCCCTTGCCAACCTGGGCTTTACGCTCGGCCGACATCTTTTCGGCTTGCTCTTCTTCGCGCTGTTTCAACAATCGCGATCGCAACACGGTCATGGCGCGCAGACGGTTTTGTAACTGCGAACGCTCATCTTGCATGGCCACCACAATTCCTGACGGCTTATGGGTAATACGTACGGCCGAGTCGGTGGTGTTTACGCCCTGACCACCCGGACCACTTGCGCGATACACGTCGATTTGCAAATCTTTTTCGTCAATCGACACGTCAACTTCTTCGGCTTCTGGCATCACCATCACGGTTGCCGACGACGTGTGGATACGACCCTGTGCTTCAGTAACCGGCACGCGTTGTACGCGATGTGGGCCACCCTCAAAACGCATGCGCGTCCACACCGTGTCACCCTTAAACAACATGGTCACTTGGTTGATACCACCCATTGGTGACTTGTCAAGCGACAGCACTTCAACCGACCAACCGTTGCGCAGTGCCCACGCGCTGTACATATCGAACAGATCGTGTGCAAACAAGTTGGCTTCTTCGCCACCTTCTGCACCACGAATTTCAACGATGATGTTCTTTCCATCGTTTGGATCCGCAGGAAGCAAGAGCACTTTTAGATTGGCTTCAAGTTCGGCAATGCGTGCAACTGCGCCATCAAGTTCGGCCTGCAATTGTTCGCGCTCTGCACCTTTTGCATCGGTCATCAATTCACGAGCCGCTTCGGCATTGCCTTCTGCATCTTTGTATTCACGAATGCATTGCACAAGGGGTGTTTGCTGCTTGTACCTGCGCGACGCATCACGCAATTTGTTTTGATCGTTTAATACCTCGGGTGTGCCAAGGCTTTCCTCAAGAGCCACATATTCGGCTTCAATCTGGGAAAGGCGTTCAAACACGATGCTTAGGCTACGGGCTAATCAACGACGAACTGGGGAAACTTCAACGAAACGCGCTGGATTACGCAGTGACTGTGCCAATTTATGCAGCGATGGAGTGACATTGTTTGCATGAGTTGCAATGAATAGTTCTGCATCGGGCGCGGCACGCAATCGTGCATCTGCGCCAAACGCCACCACGTCTACATCAATTGATGCAGTACACACAACCACCACTGGGGTGCCATTTGCCAATGTTCCTAACGCAACGCACGGCATCTCGTCTTTCACATTCATTCGTCTTACCGGTGGTTCGACGGGTTGAAGATGTGCTGCCCCAATGAGCTCTGGCGAAGCAACAATTCGATGACGAAGCAATCGCTCTGGTGCCAGACGATTTAACGGGTGTGGAACCGACCCTTCATTGCGATGATCGCGAACAATGCCTGCAACACGAGCAAGCGACTCAACTGTTGCATCTCGACCGTGCACCAACTGAAATGTTTCACGATCATGTGCGCCAACGCCGATTTCAAGTCGTGCACCGTCGCCAGCATCGTCATTCACCACGCGACACACTTCAAGACCCAACACTTCACCGGTTAATAGCCCGTGTTCACGAACAACATCTGCACCAGAAGTTTCAATCATGAGTGCAAATTGCTCGTGTGTGTCGCGCACTTTGACTGACGGCAACGGCCCTGACGCTGCTGCACGAGTTACGCGACCATTAGCGACACCCCAAATGGAAATGTCGGAATCAAACAGTTGCGCACGACGCGCAAGCACGTCTGCATCGGTTTCGGTCAAGACATTGAGCGAGATAATTTCGTTCTTGCCTGCCCACAACAACGCCGGGCTTAAAGCTCGAGCGTGTTGCTCGGTAACATAAATCCAACCAATCGATCCCTGTAACGCTGCGTGACCAAAAGGAAATTCAACCGACTCAAATGAAGTCGTATCGGCGCCGCATTGCGACGCCGCCATGCGCAGGCGTGCGTCAGACACTTACGTGGTTGGCTGCTTGGCGATTTCGTTCAAGAAGTCGTCGTTGTTCTTGAACGTCTTCAACCGATCGATCAACAACTCGAGCCCTGGAGCAGCATTTCCATCTGCTGCAAGTCCACTGAGCACACGGCGTAGCTTCCACACCATCTGCAATTGCTTGCGCTCGAAGAGCAACTCTTCGTGACGCGTGCTCGATGCATCAACATCGATTGCTGGGTAGATGCGGCGTTCTGCAACTTTGCGGTCGAGGCGAAGCTCCATGTTTCCGGTTCCCTTGAATTCTTCAAAGATGGCATCGTCCATGCGGCTATTTGTTTCCACAAGCGCAGTTGCCAAAATGGTCAAACTGCCACCCTCTTCAATGTTGCGCGCCGCACCAAAGAATTTCTTTGGTGGGTACAAGGCACCAGCATCAATACCACCCGACATAATTCGTCCGGTTGCAGGAGCAGCCAAGTTGTACGCACGTGACAAACGCGTAATTCCGTCCAAAATAATGACGACGTCTTCACCCATTTCCACCATGCGCTTTGCCTTCTCGATGGTGAGCTCTGCAATATGCGTGTGCTCTTCCGACGGACGGTCGAATGTTGACGCAATGACTTCGCCCTTTACGGTGCGACGCATGTCGGTTACTTCTTCAGGACGCTCGTCAATCAGCAACACGATCAATTTCACTTCTGGGTGATTCTTTTCAATGCTGGTTGCAATGGTCTTCATCACTGTCGTCTTGCCTGCCTTTGGAGGCGACACGATGATTCCACGTTGCCCCTTACCAATTGGCGCAATGAGGTCGATGATTCGTGCGGTCATGTTGTTTGGATCTGCTGCGTTTTCTAGACCCAACTTCGAGTCAGGGAACAACGGAGTGAGATCTTCGAAACGAGGACGATTCTTCACCTGGTCGGCGGCAACGTTGTTGATCGTTTCCACGTCGAGCATTGCTGGGTTTTTCTCGTTACGGCCTGCAGGCTTTGACATTCCTGAAACATGGTCGCCTTTTCGCAAACCATATTGACGGGTCAGTCGAACCGAAATGTATGAGTCCTCGCGGCTTGGCAAGTAACCATTGACACGCAAGAAGCCGTAGCCCTCATCGCGCAAGTCGACATAACCCGACACCTTTACTGGCTCGGTGCTGATTGGCTCATTGCTCTCTGGTTCGATTGTTTCGTAACGATCGTTGCCCTGTGGACCTTCGTCGCGCAGGCCTTTGCCACGGCGGCGACGGTTGCGATTGCGGTTGCGGTTGTTGTCGAACCCGCCACCATCAGTGCGATTGTTATCGCGCTCGCCGCGGTCACCGGCATTGCGGTCGTTGTTGTTGCGATTGTTGTTATGACGATTGCTGTTGCGATCGCCACGATCATTGTTGTTGCGATTGGCATTGCGGTCGCCACGATCTTGCTCACTTGCACGTCGTGCATCTGGCGCAACAGGCGTGCCTTCATGTTCGGCTAATTCAATTTCCCAATCGGCAAGCGGCTCGCCATCGGCGCCAAGAACTGGGCCAGCAGGTGCAGGCGATTTCGCGGCTGGCTTTTCAGCCTTCGGCGCGTCTTCCTTCTTCGCTGGCTTTGATGCAACTTCGGCTGGCTTCGTCTGCTCAAGAATCATCTCGATCAGTTCGGCTTTTTTGGCACGCGATGCCGACTTCACGCCAAGTGCGCCGGCAATGGCTACAAGTTGTTCGCGGTCTTTTGCTTCGAGTGCTGATTGTTCAAGGGCTCCACTGGCCACAAGGTCCTACTTTCAGGTTTAACGGGCGTTCACATAAAAGTGAGTTGCCCTAACAACCGCAACTGCGTTACGCGAAACTCAAAATTTCGAGACGCTGAGTGCGGGGGCTGTGCTCGGGATTCCGAGACGTCTATAACCATAGCCCTTTATTGGGCAACTGGCAACTCGCCACACCGTTCTCGTTAGTGGCACGAGGCAACAAAAGCCTCAACTGCTTGCAGATCATTTGGCAAGTTGATGATGCGTTCCTGACGATCGAACAAGTCAGCAACATGATCGGGCAACGCTGGGTGCACCCCTGTTGCCTGTTTCACGGCATCAGGGAACTTGGCCGGGTGTGCAGTCGCAAGCGTGATCGTGGGTACACCAGGTTCGGCACATGCCTCTGCCGAAGCAATACCTATGGCCGTGTGTGGGTCGACCAACATTCCCCTTTCGCTGTGAATGCGCTTCATCACTGCCAGAGTTTCTTCGTCGCTTGCTCGATGTGCACGGAACGTTGGTTCAATCCATCGTGCGAATTGATCGGGCTTAACCGACAAGTTGCCGTTTTGGCGAAACGTGTTTAACTGCTCGGTCGTTGCACCACCGTCGCGATTGTTCATTTCAAACAACAAACGCTCAAAGTTTGAGGAGATCTGAATATCCATACTTGGGCTAAGCGTTGGCACGACGGGCAACATATCCATGCTGTGCGTTTCAAAGAAGCGCGTCAAAATGTCGTTGCTGTTCGAACCGACAATGAGTTTTTCGATATCGGCACCCATTTGCTTGGCAATCCAGCCAGCTAGGACATTGCCAAAGTTTCCTGTTGGCACGCTGAACGATGCTGAGCGACCAAGGGTTTCGAGCGCAGTGAAGTAGTACACCGTCTGTGCCATCACACGTGCCCAGTTAATGGAGTTGACTGCTGACAAGTTGTTTGCTTCGCGGAATGGAGCATCGTTGAACATTGCCTTCACTAGGTCTTGGCAGTCATCAAAGGTTCCGTCGATAGCAACCGTGTGCACATTTGGCGAAGTGACGGTGGTCATTTGCCTGCGTTGCACATCGCTGACACGACCATTGGGATACAAAATAACGATGTCAACGTTCTTGCAGCCTTTTACGCCATCAATTGCTGCACTACCCGTGTCGCCACTGGTTGCTCCAACGATCATCACCCGTTGGTTGCGTTGTGTTAATACATAATCAAAAAGCTGGCCAATCAATTGCAGCGCGACATCTTTAAACGCAAGCGTGGGTCCATGAAATAGTTCGAGGAGGTAATGCTCTGGCGCAATTTGCACCAACGGCACTACAGCAGGATCGCGAAAGGTGGAGTATGCGGTCTTGCACAGTTGTGCAAATACGTCTTGTGGTATCTCGCCTTCCACATATGGCGCCATCAATGAAGCAGCCTTTTCGGAATAGGTTGTGCCAACCGCCTTGGGTTGCGACGGCCATGTTTGTGGCACATACAGACCGCCATCCGTTGCCAGGCCAGCAAGCAATGCATCGCAAAAGCCAAGCTCTGGTGCGCGACCGCGCGTGGAGACATACCGCATAATGACTACAGGTTAGTTAGTCGGCAATCACGCGCAGAAGTGCGCCAACATGCATCACCACATCGAGAGTCTTCAACTTGGCAAGGCATGTCTGAACTGCAGCCTCATTTGCGTTGTGCGTGAGAAAGACCAGGCGAGCTCCATTGCCGATTCCGTCCTGTTCGGCCGCCCGGATGCTCACATCGTTGCGGGCAAAAACACCCGTTACGGCGTGCAGTACGCCAGGTTTGTCGGCCACTTCAAGTGGAATCAAATACTCACACGATGTATCGGCCATGCGCTTTAATCGCGGAGCGCTGAGCACACCAAGTGTTGCGTGGGCACCTTTGTTCAAGTTGATGGAAGCATCAATCACGTCACCAAGTACCGAGCTTGCGGTTGGGTCGCCGCCTGCACCGCGTCCGTAAAACATCAGTGAACCCGATGCTTCACCATCAACAACAACGGCGTTGAAACTGTCGCGCACAGATGCAAGTGGATGATGCATCGGAACCATCGCGGGATGTACGCGAACCGAGATCTCGTCTTGTGCTTTATCGTGCTCGGCAATTGCAAGCAGCTTCACCGCATAACCAAGACGACGAGCAATTGCAATGTCGGCAGGAGAAATCTTGCTGATGCCCTCGCTGTACACATCACTCGCCACCACATTGCAACCAAATGCGATACTGGCGATGATCGAGACTTTTGCTGCTGCGTCTAATCCTTCAACATCTGCAGTTGGGTCGGCTTCGGCATAACCCAGTGCCTGTGCACCAGCGAGTGCGTCGGCGTAACTCTGACCCTCTTCACTCATCTTTGTGAGGATGTAGTTCGTTGTGCCATTAACAATGCCAAGAATGCGCTTAATGGGCTCGCCACGCAAACTTTCGCGCAATGGGCGAATGAGTGGAATGCCACCACACACTGCTGCCTCAAACAACAAGTCGATACCTGCATCGTCTGCTGCAGCAAACAGCTCAGCACCATGTTGTGCAAGAAGTGCCTTATTTGCCGTGACCACCGGCTTGCCGTTTTTTAGTGCAGCAAGAATCAGTTTGCGAGGGAGTTCTACCCCACCCATTAACTCGACCACCAAGTCAACAGTTGGGTCATTGACGACAAACTCGGCATCGGTAGTCATGACATCGGCAGCAACCGAGCCTGAATGCGCTGCAGTGTTTCGAACAGCAACACGGGCAACTTCAAGGCGAACACCGCTACGCGCCGCGATGGTGTCGGACTGTTGTTTCACCAAGCGCACAAATGCGGCGCCAACGGTTCCGTGTCCAATAACTCCAAGACGTACGAGGTGTTCTGTCATACCCTTCACGCTATTGGCTATTGGCTCACATCCAATCGAACTAAGTCCTCGTATGTTTCGCGTCGCACAACGAGTCGTGCATTGCCATTACGTACAAATACCACCGGTGGACGCGTCACTTTGTTGTAGTTGGAACCCATTGAATGCCCATATGCACCTGTGACTGGTGTTGCCACCAAGTCGCCAACTTTTAGGCCTTCAGGCACCATTGCTTCATTAATCAACACATCACCACTTTCGCAGTGTTTGCCCACTAATCGAATTGGTTGCGTGCGATCTGCGCTGGCATTTGCTGGCATGAACAACTCGTATCCACTTCCATACATCACAGGTCGTGGATTATCGCTCATTCCACCATCTACAGACACATAGGTGCGCACACCAGGAATTGGCTTCACTGTTCCCACTTCATACAGGGTTACTGCTGCCGAAGCGACAATTGAGCGTCCTGGCTCGACAAATACTTGCGTTGGTTTACGCAGTTGTTCGGCAGCCGAAATCAGATGAGTTGACCATTCGGTAATTGATGAAGCATGCTCGCTTTCGACATAGGCAACACCTAAGCCACCACCAAACGTAAGTTGTTCGACTTCTAATTCGTTTGCTAGATCAACCATGATTTTTGCTGCGTGAGCAAAGTTTTCGACTGCAAATACATTTGATCCAATGTGACAGTGCACGCCAACGAAACTGACCGACTTTGCATTGCGCGCGCGCTCGGCAGCGCGATGCGCATCACCATTCCCCAAATTGAATCCAAACTTCGAGTCGTTTTGACCCGTCGAGATGTATTCATGTGTGTGCACAGAAACACCCGGGGTGATGCGCAACTGCACTCTCGGCACTGGCAGGCCTTCGGCGTGCAGTGCATCCAAGCGATCAAGTTCGTCAAAACTGTCGACAACAATGTGATGCACTTCGGCATTGATCGCCATGCGCAGTTCGTCCATGCTCTTGTTATTGCCATGCATCACGCAACTGCTTCCGGGCACGCCCGCTTGAAGCGCTATAAACAGTTCGCCACCCGTTGCAACGTCGAGCATTAACCCTTCGTCATATGCCAACTTTGCCATTGCAGTGCAAAAGAATGCCTTCGTTGCATAGATCACTCGGTTTTGACCAAAGGCCTTAACAGCTTCATGGCATCGTGCGCGCAAATGATCTTCGTCGTAAACAAACACAGGTGTGCCAAACGTGCCAGCAACCTCTACAAGTGAGCAACCGCCAACGCTCATCACACCTTGTGCGTTAATGACTGCGTTGTCAGGAAGTAGGTGCTTGGAAATGGTGCTCACATTTGCTCCGGAGATTCGATACCCAATAGTGACAGACCTTGCTCCATCACTCGCGCAGTGAAATCGCACAGCGCCAATCGGCTCATCTTTTGTGCTTCCGAATCTGCACGTAACACAGGGCAATGCTCGTAGAACGCGCTGAACTCGCTGGCCAACTCATATAAATAGGTGCACAGGCGATGCGGGCTGTACTTCTCGAGCGTGTCCCAAACTGCTGTATCAAACTGCAAAAGCCGCAGGGCCAATGCCCGCTCTGCAACGTGATCAAGCGTTGGCGTAAGGGTTCTCACGGCTACGCGATCAATGCCTGCTCTGCGAAAAATCGAGCAAATGCGTGCATGCGCGTACTGCAGATATGGCGACGTGTTGCCTTCAAATGCGAGCATTCGCTCCCAATCAAATACGTAGTCCTTTATACGGTCAGTGGAGAGGTCGGCATACTTCACCGCACCAATTCCAATCTGGCGCGCAACTTCAGCCTGTTGTGCTGCAGACAACTCGGCATTCTTTTCCTTCACGGCAACTGCTGCGCGCTCTACCGATTCGGTAAGCAATGCATCAAGTTTCACTACTTCACCACTGCGACTCTTCAAAATCTTGCGATCGGCTCCAAGCACATTGCCAAAAGCCACATGCGTCAACTCGGTTCCTTCAGGAACCCATCCAGCCATCCGCGACACCGCTGCGACCATTTCAAGATGCTGTGCTTGTGGCGCACCCACCACGTACAACACAACATGAGCACCAATGCGCTCGACACGATCGATCACACACGCAAGATCGCTCGTTGCATAGTTATAGCCACCATCGGTTTTGCGAATGATGAGTGGCAGTGGTTCGTTTTCGCGATTAACGAACCCTTTCGGAAATACCACCTCTGCACCATCGCTCGTGACAAGCAATTCTGTAGCGCGCAACCTGTCGACAACTGGGGCGAGTAACGGGTTGTACACACTTTCACCCATTAAGTCATCTGTGGTAAGCAACACCCCTAGTGTTTGATACACCCTGTCGAAATATCGCGTGCTTTCTGCAACGAGCAACTTCCACATGCGCAGCGTTTCTTCGTCACCACCTTGCAGCAACACCACTCGCGCACGAGCACGCTCTTTGAATTCGTCATTCGAATCAAACTTGGTACGTGCTTGTCGATAAAACGAATCAAGATCACCAACCGACAATTCGTTCGCCGCTTCTGTTTCACCTAAATCAATGAGGTGTTCAATCAACATGCCAAACGGGGTGCCCCAGTCGCCAATGTGATTCTCGCGAACAACACGGTGCCCAACAAACTCCAACATGCGCACCAACGCATCACCAATCACGGTGCTCCGCAAGTGACCCACATGCATTTCTTTTGCCACGTTTGGCGCCGAATAGTCGATCACCACTTTTTTTGAAGTTGGCGCATTGCGCACACCAAGTCGCGAATCAGCTGCAGCGGCGGCAATCTCGCGCGCCAAAAACTCACTTGCAAAGGTGATGTTGATAAATCCCGGCCCAGCAATTTCGGTTGCGCTGCACACATCCGACAAATTGGCGGCATCCAACACCATCTGCGCAACTTCGCGCGGTGTCTTGCCCAATACTTTTGCCAGTGCAAGCGATCCGTTTACTTGGGCATCTGCCCGATCACTTCTGCGCACCACTGGGTCACTATCTATGCCGCCCGCAATATGAGTAAACGTCGGTCGCAGCAACTCTGCAACAGTGAGGACCGGGTCAGCCATAGTCCTTCTATTGTTGCCGACCGAACGCGCAGAACCGTACCCAATTCAAAATCTTGTCAATCACCAGAGCGATAGCCTGACGGTTTACAGGCCCTCGTAGCTCAGTGGATAGAGCGTCGGTTTCCGGAACCGCAGGTCGTAGGTTCGATTCCTATCGAGGGCACTTAGCCAAGCGCCGATTTAACCAAGGCTGCGATTTTCCCACCGTCTGCACCAGAGCCAACACGATCACGCACTGCTTTCACCACAGCGCCCATTGCTTTGCCACCGGTTTGCCCGGCGGCGGCTGCTTTTGCAATTTCATCGGCCACGATTGCTGCAACTTCGTCATCGCTCATCGCTGCAGGAAGATACGCCTCGATCACAACTAGCTCTGCTCGTTCTTTTGCTGCGGCATCGGCGCGACCGGCATCGGCATAAATCTGAGCCGCCTCAGCGCGCTTTTTCGCTTCGCTTTGCAACACTTTGATCGCTTGATCATCGGTCAGCACGATTGCTTCGTCGCCTGCAACCTCGGCATTTTGAATGGCCGAAAGCAGCATGCGCAAGGTGGACAGTTTCGCTTCCTCACGAGCCTTCATCGCTTCGGTGATATCTGCCTTAATGCGGTCTTTAAATGTTGTCACCCTTCTATTCTGCCCTTCTCATCTTGGGCTTGACGAGCCTTAGCCCAAGACTGGTCTCTACACTGAGATCGCGCATGAATAACGAGACCTTCGAACTGTTTTTTGCTCTGCTGAGCGTGGCCCTCCTGGCCGGCACCGTCATCATTTTCGCTGCCCGCCTACTTGCTCCGCGGCACGCAGGCGCTCATTCAATTGTTTCGGGTTTTAGCCCTCTTGCCTTACCGCTTGCGGCCGCGGTAACCACTACGTGCACGCTCGGAAGTTTGTATTTCTCCGAAATCGTCAATTACAAGCCGTGCATTATGTGCTGGTATCAGCGAATCATGATGTACCCACTTGCAATCATCTTGATTGTCGCGATCATCACTAAAGACGCAAAGGTGTGGCGCTACGCCACTCCGCTTGCGGCAATCGGCATCATGATTTCTGCGTACCACTGGTTTCTAGAGCGCTTCCCAAACCTCGAAACCGGCGTATGCGACGCAGATGTACCGTGCGAGTTCATCTGGTTTGAACACTTTGGGTTTGTCACATTGCCCTTTATGGCATTCACCGGTTTTCTCGCAGTTCTCGTATTCACCACACTTCCCACACAAAAATCGGAGTAATCATGAGCAAGAAATCAAGCGGAAACGCAAAATACATCATCGGTGCAGTGATCGCCGTCATCATTGCAATTGCTGCAATTGTTGCCATCTCGCAAAACGGATCAACTGAACCAACCACCGAAGGCATTTCTCAGTTCAGTGAAATCACCGTGTCAGGTGATGCACTTCCGTCATTTGACTCAGCATCGGCTGCTGGCGACCCAGCGATCGGTCTTACGGCCCCCGTTGTCACGGGCAAAGGATTTACCGGCAACACCGTCACTACCGAAAGTGCGGGCACGCCTACACTGTTGGTTTTCCTCGCTCACTGGTGCCAATTCTGCCAACGCGAAGTTCCGCTGCTTGTCGAATGGGAAAAGTCAGGACAAGTACCAACTGGCGTTGACGTGATAGCTATCGCCACCGGCACCGACCCAGCAAACCCCAACTATCCGCCTTCAGATTGGCTCGTGCGTGAAGAGTTCCCCGCCTTATGGCCAGTGCTCGCCGACTCGGCCGACACAAAGGCAAGTCAGGCATTTGGTCTTTCCGGCTATCCCTTCTTCGTGCTCGTTGATGCTGAAGGAAAAGTATCTAGGCGCTTAAGCGGCGAGATCCCAATGGATGAGCTCACCGTCATCATCAACCAAATGATTGGTGCATAACGCCAATTCTGAGGTTGAGAATCATTCTCATTTGCTGCTATGGTGGCTAAATGAGAATGATTCCTAAAAGTTTCCTGATTGGTAGCAGTTTCCTCGTTGTTCTGATGGGTTGCGGTTCAACGCCTGACGCCAACTCCAATCCAACCGATGGTTCCCGCAGAATCGTGGTCACCTATTCGGTGCTCGGTTCGGTCGTCGAACAACTAGTTGGCGACCTCGCCACCGTAAGTGTGATCATTCCCGATGGCCAGGACCCACACGAGTTCGAGCCATCAGCAAAAGACATTGAGTCACTCAACAACGCAGATCTCGTTGTTGCTAACGGTCTTGATTTTGAGGAAGGCCTTGAGCAGACCATCGATCGAGCAATTGACTCTGGGGTGAACGTATTTATGGTTGGCGACCACATCACGGTTCGCGAAATGAGCAAAGACGAAGATCACGGCCATGATGAGGACCATGCAGAAGAAGTGTCAACTGAAACCACAGTTGAGTCCGAAGAAGAGCACGCGCATGGTGCATACGACCCACACCTGTGGTTGTCGCCTGCAGCAATGCTTGAAATGCTTCCCGCACTTGCTGATGCAATCAGCACCGCCACGGGTGCCGACCTCACGTCACAATTGGCTGCACTTCAGTCCGAACTCACCGCGCTCGATGCACAAATCACAGAAACCATTGACGGAATCACTTGCGAACTTGTCAGTGGACACGACGAGTTGGGCTACTTTGCCGACCAGTATGGCTGCGAAGTGATCGGTGCAATCATTCCATCACTGTCCACAACGTCGGAAGCAAGTGCAGGTGAACTTGCCGCACTTAAAGTCGAAGTGGAAGAGCACGGTGTGCCTGCAATCTTTACAGGGCTTGGTACTTCACAAGATGTAGCCGACCAACTTGCTTCCGAACTTGGCGTGAAGGCAGTAACGCTGAGCACGCACTTTCTTGATGGCGCGGTCAACTACCGTGAATTCATGCTTCGACTTACCCAGCAGATTGCAGATGCTCTGCAGTGAGTTTCCTTGTCGACCCGTTCATCAATAACGAATTCCTGCGGTTTGCATTAGCCGCAGGAATCCTCGTTGCACTCACCTGTGCAGTGGCGGGAACATTTGTTGTGTTGCGTGGCTTGGCATTCGTTGGCGATGCACTTGCCCACGGCGTATTACCCGGAATCGCCACTGCCCTACTACTCGGCGTTTCAGGAATGATCGGAGCTGCAGTGGGTGCTGTGGTGATGATGGGTGGAGTCAGCGTTGTCACACGACGATTCCGGCTATCCGGCGACACCGCAATCGGACTTCTTTTTGTTGGCATGTTGGCACTTGGCGTGATCATCACATCTCGAAGCGACGCCTTTGTTGGCGATCTCACCCGGATTCTGTTTGGTGAATTGCTCGGAGTAGGCACTGCAGATTTATTGCAGCAGGCAATTGCATTAGCAGTTGTTGCAGCCATTGCGTTTTTTGGTCGACGTCCGTTTCTGTTGCTCTCCGTTGATGAAGGGCTCGCGAGCACTTCGGGTTTCTCCGTGCGTTTCTTCCACAATGCAATGCTGACCATGGTGGCAATCACCGTTGTCGCCAGCTTTCAAACAGTGGGCACGTTGCTTGTGTTGGGAATGTTGATTGCGCCAGCAGCAACGGGGGCATTGTTCGCTCGTCGCATTTCAAGCATGATGCTGATTGCAGCGGTTGTCGGATCTCTTGCAACGTACGTCGGGTTATTGCTCAGTTATCACTTCGATTTAGCGGCAGGTGCAACCATTGTGTTTACCGCCGTCAGCATGTTTGCTCTCGCAGCGTTCTATACCGAGGTTCGCAAATCGCTGAAATCATCCGAACACGAAACGCACGAGCACCCACACGCTCACGGACCAGTGCACATTTAATGACTGCCTCAACAATCTCTGCAGACCACCTGTGCGTTGGCTATGGCAAGCACCCCGTCGTCAGTGGAGTCAATCTCGAATTGCAACCGGGCTCACTGCTCGTGCTTATCGGAACAAACGGTTCGGGTAAATCAACGTTGCTTAAGACACTCGCCGGCCTGATTACACCAGTGCATGGCGACTTGCATGTGCTTGGCGAACATGCCGGGAAACTTCCCACACGTGTTGCCTACTTGCCACAACATCCCGTTTCATCGCACACACTGCCGTTGCGAGTACAAGATGTCGTTGCAATGGGTCGATTCGCTCATCTGGGTTTGCTGAAGCGTGCATCGTCTGTAGATCGCGAAATCGTCATTACCTCAATGCGACGAACCGGTATTCACGAACATTCGGAAAAACCAATTCGTGATCTGTCTGGTGGTCAACAACAACGCACACACCTTGCCCAGGTGCTTGCTCGCCAAGCAGAAATCTTGTTGCTCGATGAACCAACTGCCGGACTTGATATCAACGGTCGTACAGCAGTCGCCGACTTGATCGCAAGTGAACGTGCTCGTGGTGTCACTGTAGTGATGGCCACGCACGAACTTGCCGATGCCGAGCAGGCCACTTCGGTGATGTTGCTTGCACAACGCGTTGTTGCAATGGGAACACCACAGGAAGCACTACGCGACGAATATTTACGCGAGTGTTTCGGCTTTACTCAGCCGCACTGATTCCTTCTAGTTTCATCAGTTTTCGCTTCATCGCTAGGCCAAGCGAATAACCACCAAGTCCGCCATCACTGGCAATCACCCGATGACACGGAACGATGATCGGAATTGGATTCTTTCCGTTAGCCGAACCAACCGCGCGAAACGCTTTGCCTTTGCGCATTGCTCGTGCCTGTTCGCCATACGAAATGGTTTTGCCATAGGGAATGCGAGTGAGTGTCTTCCATGCCTTCACCTGAAATGGTGTGCCATGCAGGTCGAGTGGAATATCAAACTTCTTTCGGTCTCCCGCAAAATACTGCGCCAACTGTTTACGCGTTTCAGCCAGAATCTGCTGCGCTCGCCCATCAGGCTTTGTCGCATCTTTGCTG
>Ga0129324_10001223_pt1 | contig 16932 bp, 16 predicted proteins | sample CPBDNA_7_FD_96879 | JGI IMG/M metagenome (GOLD analysis project Ga0129324, IMG submission 96879) | Freshwater to marine salinity gradient microbial communities from Chesapeake Bay, USA - CPBay_Spr_15_0.2_DNA | ecosystem: Environmental > Aquatic > Marine > Coastal | place: USA: Chesapeake Bay... | reverse complement strand
TTCGGATGTAAGTGTGTACTTTCCAGGATTAACTCTTAACTTCTCTCGCTGTTGGGCAACACCAACAACGGCGCTTTGCGCAAACTTTTCAGAGAGCCCACCATTTATTGATGGAGAGAGAAGAATCGCTAATCGTGCACGAAAGAGTTCGAGCTCAGGAGCCGTCACTACAGTAGAGAGCCGTGAGATCGCCTGTCTATTAATAGTGTAGTTTTTTCTAAGCGGGCCACTAATTTTTGCGCTTTTACGGTTAGTGTACGACTTATCAATTTCTATCGTTCTGCCAGTATGGAAAGATACTCTCTCTGCTCCGTAGGAAAAGTAAAAGAGCAGTTCACTTGGGGCAAGTTCTTTTGCTATAGCAAGATCAGGATTTCCATAAGCAATGGGCGTGATCTGGGCCCCGGCGGTAGCAATCTTTAATTGATCGAGGAAAGCAATAGCAACTTCGACCCCCTGCCCATCTGATTCATCTACCAGTTCATAACCACTTGCCATAGCTGCGACTTCATCTAGAAAAGCGCCATCAATAATCCAGCGAGTTTGAACAGGTAAAGGAGTAAAAATAAGAGAGCCAAGCCTGCCTTCTGGGGCGAGCAAGGTCGCTAAGTCATCGCTAATAAAGCGACCATCAATGAGTTGATGTGGTTGCTCAATAAGTTCAACTGTACGCACTGCAGATGCAGCTGTTTGGGGGAGAGAAATTCCACATAAAGTGAGGAAGAGAAGCAGAAAAGAGAACTTTTTCACTGGCTCACCTCAGTCGCCTTAGTGCGGGCGATCAATTTTTTCTCATCGGGATATGCTAAGAGCCCAATAATTTCGTTGAGTGGAAACCAGCCCACTTCATCAACTTCAGATTCCTGTCGCGCCAAAATCCCACCAGTTTCTCTAAACTGGAAATGGTGAACTGTTTTATGGATCCGTTTACCACCTGCCATAAACCAGAAATCGATCACACCGAGAGATCTTTCAATTTCGGAGCGTATTCCAGTCTCTTCGGCAACTTCACGAATAGCTGCCTGTTCTGGAGTTTCCCCATCTTCAATATGGCCTTTAGGGAGCGACCAAAGAATGCGTGAGCCCGTTGAATCTTTATGATCTCGCCGACCAATCAGCAGACCCTTTGTCTTGCTTCCATCAATAACAAGTCCTCCAGCGCTGACTTCATCCACACGCTTTGCATAAGGAGGTCGCGGGGCTCCTGGTTTACCTTTTTTTGCGGGTGCTTGTACAGCCACCTCGCCAGAGGATTGATTCTGTGGGGCGCGATGTGCAGGTCGCTTACGCCTGCGCTTCTTCTTAATGCCTTCGCTGCCCGCACTAGGTGCCGGGTTCATGACATAAGGGTAGTGCTCGGGACTAGCCTTAGCCATTATGTCTTCGTCTGAGATGCCCACAGCCTCACCAGCGGGGTTAAGCGCTGCCAGCGAGATGGCTCTCGCCTCGTTGATCCAGCGCGTACCGCTTGCGAGTTCGCTCGCCACCATCTTTAAGGAGAACGGTTTTACCCTCGCCCTTGTGGGTGGTCCTGTGCGCGATGCTCTTCTCGGACGACTAGGCAACGATCTAGATTTTACAACCAGCGCCCCTGCCCTTGAGAGTAAGAAAATATTGCAGAAATGGGCGGATAACGTCTGGGATACAGGAATTGAATTTGGAACAGTTGCAGGAATACGTGGAGATACAACGGTAGAAGTAACAACATATCGAAGTGATGACTACTCACGTGATTCAAGAAAACCACACGTTCATTTTGGGACCTCAATCGAAGGTGATTTGTCACGCAGAGATTTCACTGTCAATTCGATGGCCCTTGAGTTAACTGGAGAAGCACCTATTTTTATCGATCCATTTGGTGGCCTTGTTGATTTATCAAAGAAAATTCTGCGAACCCCCGGAAAGCCAGAAGATTCATTTAGTGATGACCCACTGCGAATGTTGCGCGCAGCCAGATTTGCAAGCCAGTTGAATTTTGAAATTTCACCAGAAGTTCTTGCTGCGATGAAAGAGATGACAGATCGGCTCGGAATAATTTCTGCCGAGCGCATCCGTGATGAGATTACAAAACTTTTAATGTCGGACAATCCACGCCTTGGTATAACAATTCTTGTCGACACAGGACTTGCTGCCAAAGTTATTCCGGAAATACCCCAACTGCGGCTAGAAGTAGATGAACACCACCACCATAAAGATGTATACGAACACTCCATCACCGTCCTAGAGCAAGCTATCGCTCTTGAAGATCGCTTGGGTGGAGTCAACCTTGTTATTCGTTTAGCTGCCTTATTACACGACATTGGAAAACCTAAGACCCGTGCGCTCATCCCAGGAGGTGGAGTCTCTTTCCATCATCACGAAGTAGTGGGTGCGCGGTTGGCGAAATCTCGCCTTAAAGCTCTGCGATTTAGTGGAGAGATTGTTGATCAGGTAGAGACTCTCATCGCGCTGCATCTGCGCTTTCACGGATATGGGGACGGTGAATGGACTGACTCCGCCGTACGAAGATATGTGCGCGATGCTGGGCCACTACTAGATCATCTCCATGTGCTCACGCGCGCCGATTGCACAACTCGCAACGCTCGCAAGGCGGCGCGCCTTGCGGCAACATATGACGGCCTAGAAGATCGCATCGCCATTTTAATGGAAGAAGAAGAGTTATCGAAGATTCGCCCAGATCTAGATGGTGATGAAGTGATGCAACTACTGAATTTAAAGCCTGGAGCGATGGTGGGTAAAGCGCTCGCTTTTCTCCTGGAACTCAGGATGGAGCAAGGGCCGCTCGGGAAAGAGAGAGCGACAGGGCTATTACAAGAGTGGTGGGCTAAGCAGAACGAATAAAGAATTTACTTGGCCGCAAAATAGTGAGCGCTGTGAGGAGATATCCAACTCCGACGACGGTAGGCAAGGTCCATGTATCACCATTTGCCGGAAGCAAGAGCGCAGCTAATAGCGCCCCACTCACAATCGAGAAATTTACAACTACGTCATAGACCGCAAAGACGCGACCACGATATATATCATTAATTTTTGATTGCACCAGTGCATCATTTGTTACTTTTACACTCTGCCCACATAGAGCTGTGAAGAATGCCGTGAGAGCTAATGTGAGCGATGACCGCGTAAAGGCAAGTGAAATCACACTTACCGAGGCGGCAATCATTGCTAATCGAATCCAGCGATGCCGCCCAACCATTGCAACACCAATCGGAGCGATAATCGCACCAATAACAAAACCAACAGCGGCGGTAACGATCATAAAGGTGACACCAGCGAGGCCAGCCTCGGTATCAATGGGATTATTAAAGAAATTACGCTCAAGCACTAAAGTCATCAAAGTGAGTGCAGTCAAACCACCGCGTTGAATAGCAATCGCGATAATCCCTCTTGCTGCGTCGACATGTTCTTCTAGAAAGCGAATACCTTCACGCATCTCTTTCAAGCCTTGAGTGAGAGAACCCTTTGCAAGTTCATGTGGCAGTGGGCCAATCTCATTTTTTTTCAAAAGAGATGCAAAGAGAGCGGCACCGAGGTAACCACATGCAGCTACGCTGATAATTACTGCATCTGCATAATCGGCAGATGCTTGCGAATCAAGAATGTTACGAATACCTAAGCCAATACCGCCTCCCAAAATAACCCAGACAGAGCCGCCCGTGACTACATAAGCATTTGCAGAGATGAGTTTTTCTCGGGATACAACAAGAGGAAGTCCGGCTGAAAGTCCGGCGAGAATCAATCGATTGACACCGAAGGCGATGAGAACAAAGACTGTGAGTTCGACACCAGTTCGTCCTTGAAAGATCAGGATCGCAATAGTTAAAAGGGTTAGCGCGCGGACCAAGTTCGCAATGAGTAAGGCACGTTGGCGTGAGAAGCGATCAAGAATCGTCCCAACAAAAGGTCCAACAATTGAATATGGAACCAAGACCAGTGCGAAGGCAAGGGCGGCGCTCATTGCATCAGCTTGACGTTCCGGCGAAAAAAGAAGGAAGGAGGCGAGTGCGCTCTGAAAAATCCCATCGGTTAATTGGCCGGTCCATCTCACGCGAAGTAACCGGATAAGTTTTCGATCGAGGAAAATCTCTTTAACGCTCACCGGGTAAGCGTAGATCGGCGAGAGCGATTATTCTGTGCAGATGGCAAAGACTCTCGCTCTCAGGTCTCTCCGCGCTTACATCGATTACACCCTCGATAAGCGCGCGACCCTTACTGCACTTTTTCGCGGAGTCGTAGATGCCTGTGATGCCGATCCATATTTATTGCGAGCAGCGAAGTATCATGGCGAACAGGTAGAGAGAAAGTGTCCAGTCTGTAAAAAATTAGAGTTGGTGGAACTTCGTTACACATTTGGAGACCAACTCGGACAATTTTCAGGGCGTATCAAATCTCCCCAAGAATTAACAGCGATGGAAAGTGAGTTTGGCGAGTTCTCGGTCTATGTTGTGGAGGTCTGTAGGGGTTGTTCATGGAATCACCTCTGTTCCACCTTTATTTTGGGAGATGGAACTACGCGTAAACCGCCACGAAAAGTGCGAACGCTCGAGGACGAGTAGAAAACGGGTAACCTTTCATAATGGATAAAGCAACGATTCGTCGCCGCTTATTTCGCAGCACAATTTTTCTAGGTGGATTTGGCTTTATTGCCGGCTCGAGCCTTTTTGCCTTTGCCTGGTTTACCGTATCGATTCCAGATCCAAACGAATATGTGAACAGTCAAGCAACAATTATTCAATATGCAAATGGCAAAGAGATCGGCCGTATTGGAACGCAGAATCGTCGGATCCTGCCCATTGCACAGATCCCAATTGATATGCGTAATGCGGTGTTGGCGGCGGAGGATAGAAACTTCTATTCAAACCAAGCATTTAGCGTCACAGGTATCGCTCGAGCCCTACTCAATAATGTGAGGTCGGGAGATCTCAACGCTCAAGGTGGATCGACCATTACTCAGCAATATGCAAAGACTGCATTTCTTACATCAAGTAGAACCATCGAGAGAAAAATTAGAGAACTTGTCATTGCCATGAAGTTAGAGAACGCTCTTTCAAAAGACCAAATCTTTGAAAACTATCTCAACACTATTTACTTTGGCCGCGGTTCATATGGCGTGCAGACTGCTTCGCAACAGTATTTTAATCGCAACGTTAATCAACTCAATCTTTCACAGACCGCGGTAATTGCAAGTATTTTGCGGGCCCCGGGTTACTACGATCCATCACTATCTGAAAATAACCTTGTACGTCTTCAGAATAGATTCCAATATGTAATAAATGGCATGTTGGATCAAGGATGGATTACACAAGAGCAGGCAGATGAAGCCGCGTTCCCTAGAATCATACCTCGAGTCACATCGGGATCACTGAGCGGACCTAAAGGACATGTAATCTCCCAAGTCCAAAGAGATCTTGGGCGACTTGGTTTTACTGAAGAGCAATTACTCGAAGGCGGATTAGTTATCCGCACAACTCTTGAGCGGAAGGCCCAACAATCGGCGGTAAATGCTGTCACCAGACTTTATCCAAGGCAGGCTCCAGAGAATTTACGAATTGGACTCATTGCAATTAGACCTGGCACAGGTGAAATTATTGCCATGTATGGTGGACGTGATTATCTAGAGCGCCAACTCAATGATGCAACGCAATCAATCGCACTCGCCGGTTCAACCTTTAAACCATTTGCACTTATCGCAGGGCTAGAGGCGGGAATACCTCTTACTTCTATGTGGAATGGTGATTCACCACAAATATTTGATGATTTGGGAAAGCCGTACACAGTAAGTAATTATGGAGATAACGGTTGGGGTCAGATAGATCTACTCACAGCTACACAACGCTCTATCAATACTGTTTTTGTTCCTCTTGGTATGAAGGCGGGCATGGATAAAGTTGTTGATGCCGCAAGGCGCGCTGGAATTCCCGAAAGCGTCGAGATGATTGCAACACCTTCAGTTGTTCTCGGAGTGGCATCGCCGCGCGTTATTGATGTGACCAACGCCTATGCAACCTTTGCAGCGCAAGGTATCTATGCCAAACCTTTCCTTGTCGCTTCAGTAACGGGCCCAAATAAAGGCGTGCTCTATGAAGCAACACCTCAAAGGCAACAAGTTTTTTCACAAGAAGTGATGGCAGATCTCACCTACGCTCTGAAAAGTGTTGTTAACGGCGGAACAGGATCTGCTGCCTTGGCTCTTGGTCGCCCAGCTGCAGGAAAGACCGGTACCTCGCAATCAAATGCTTCGGCTTGGTTTAGTGGTTACACACCGCAACTAGCAGCGTCGGTTGCACTCTTTAGAGAATCAGCATCAGAGTCCCTCAATGGAATCGGCGGCCTCACATCGGTAACAGGCGGAACATTTCCTGCCCGAATATGGACGCAATTTATGAGGGGTGCGCTGAGAGGTGAGCCGGTGATGAATTTCCCTGCCCCATCAAATATTGGTGGTCTAGACCCTATTGAGATGACTTCGGGCGGCGTTCAAACCCCAAAGGATTAATTGAGGGACTGTAAGTGAAACTGCGCATAAGTAAACCCTTTGCAACGGTTATTTTTTTAGCGCTAATCGCAACACTTGTAGGAGCTTTTAAATTTAACTCCTGTGCAGGAAATGGCTGGGCTACGCCAGCCCAATATATACATGCCTGTTACTCAGATATTCCCGCTCTCTATAGTGAGCGAGATTTAGATAGAGATCAATGGTCTTACTCATCTACAACAAATGCAGTTGAGTACCCAGTACTTACTGGCACAGTAATGTGGATATTTGCCAAGGCAATCCCAACCGGTGACGATGAGATTCTGAACTACTACAGGATAAATGCGATCTTTCTAGCAGCGCTCTTTATTTTTCTCGCAATTATCGTCTACCGAATTCGTCCAGAGTTTGCCTACCTTGCGGCGATTGCGCCAGCTGCCGTTGCATCACTCTATATAAATTGGGATCTCTGGGCGATTGCATCGATGATGCTATCAATTTATTGGTTTGATAGGAAAAAGTATCAACACTCTGCAGTTGCAATCGGAATTTCGATATCAACAAAATTTATGCCCGTATTTCTCCTTCTCCCTATCGTCCTAATTTTATGGCGACGTAATGAAATAAAAGAGTTGCTTCGGTATTTATTAATTTCTTTGGCTACCTTTGCAGTCATTAACCTTCCAGTTTTCTTAACAACTCCTGATGGTTGGCTCCGCTTTTATCAGCTTAACTTTGATCGTGGCCAAGATTGGGGATCTCTCTGGTATGGCCTAACATCACTAGGAGTAAATCTAGGTAATACAAACTTTTTCGCGATACTCATACTTTTTCTTGTGGTACTTCTTTTCTCCCTTCTTATCTTCTCAACGAGAGAAACAGTGACGCTGGCAGATGTCAGCTTTATTCTCTTGGCGCTAGTAATGATTGCCAGCAAGGTTTATTCACCGCAATACGTTCTCTGGTTAGCACCCCTTGCCGTGATAGCAATGAGCACCCGACGCGATGTCCATGCCTTCTGGATCTGGCAGATCGCAGAAGTGATCTATCACGTTGCAATCTGGCAGCACTTAGCAACTGTAACGGGAGCAAAGTTTGGGCTGCCGCTGGCTGGCTACGCTCTGATAACCCTGGTGCGAATTGCGGCCTGCCTCTACCTCGTTGGGGTATTGGTAAAAAAGCAGGCAAAGGGCGGCCAATTCCCGCATGAATTTCTCTTTAAATCGACCGAGAGTTACCCTTAGCCCTCCACTTCTGTGGAGAGCAATAACCCTCCTGTCACGGAAATACCGTGGCCGTCTTAGTCCAGAGGAGGTTGGGTTACCGCATGCGTCACTATGAATTAATGGTCATTCTCGATCCAGAACTCGAAGAACGTACAGTTACACCATCACTTGAGACATATCTCAAGATCATCAAGGAAAGCGGAGGCCGCGTCGACAAGCTCGACGTATGGGGCCGTCGTCGTATGACATTTGAGATCAATAAAAAAGGCGAAGGCATCTATGCAGTTGTAGATATGCACTGTGAGCCTGCAGCGATCAAGGAATTGGACCGTCAACTTAACTTGAACGAATCCGTTCTTCGCACCAAGGTTATCCGTCCCGAATAATTTCCACATTCCTTCGATGGCATCTAGAAAATGTCACCGCTGGGATGTAATTTAAAAGTATGGACTCCACCAGTAGAGACCACCCAGAGTAGGCATAGAGCTTAGAGAGAAGAGGAAAAGATGGCAGCAGGAGATACAACAATCACAATGATCGGAAACCTCGTTGACGATCCAGAGCTACGTTTCACCCCATCGGGTGTGGCGGTAGCAAAATTCCGCGTTGCTTCAACACCTCGTTATCTCGATAAGACGACTAATGAATGGAAAGATGGCGAGAGCCTCTTCCTTCAATGTCAGATCTGGCGTCAAGCTGCAGAGAATGTTGCAGAGTCATTGACTAAGGGAATGCGCGTCATTCTCTCTGGTCGACTTAAGCAACGTTCATACGAAACAAAAGAGGGCGAAAAGCGCACAGTCTTTGAGGTAGAAGTAGATGAAGTAGGTCCATCACTCCGTAATGCAACCGCGAAGGTCACACGTACCCAGCGCGCAGCCGGAGCCGGTGGATTTGGCGCAGCACCTGCTGCCGCCGCTGATTCATTTAACGACGATCCTTGGGCTGCAGCATCACCTTCATCAGCCGGCGGCGGTTGGGCAACCACCACCTCCGACGAACCTCCATTTTAATTTAAATCCAACCAACCATTCCTCATGGTGATCGAGAATCGATCGCGGTGAGGGCCCGAAAAGGAGCACCACAATGGGAGCACGTAATAACCGGAACCTCAAGGAACCGAAGAACAAGGGCGCAAAAGCCGCTGCCCTCAATAAGAAGTTCAAGAAGAAGCCTTGCAGCTTCTGTCGTGACAAGGTCAGCTATATCGATTACAAAGATATTGCAACCCTTCGCAAGTACATCTCAGATCGCGGCAAGATCCGCGCTCGCCGTGTCACTGGCGCATGCACACAACACCAACGCTCGATTGCAACAGCTGTAAAGAACAGCCGTGAAGTTGCACTCTTGCCTTACACATCGACAGCGCGCTAAGGGGGTAGCCAATAATGAAACTTATTCTTACTCGCGAAGTAACAAAGCTCGGTAACGCCGGTGATGTTGTCACTGTTAAAGATGGTTATGCCCGTAACTTCCTTCTTCCACGTGGCGTAGCAATCGCATGGTCACTTGGTGGCGAGAAGCAGATCGAAGGAATTCGTCGCGCACGTGCTGCACGCGAAGTCCGCGATATCGATCACGCTAAGGAGATCAAGGCAGCCCTTGAAAAGGCAACTATCTCTATCCCAGTAAAGGTCGGAGCAAATGGCCGCCTCTTTGGATCAGTAACTGATAAAGATATTGCAGCAGCAATTAAGGTTGCAGCTGGTACAGATATTGATCGTCACAACATTAAGACCGCTGGACATATTAAGAAGACCGGCACACATGCGGTAAAGGTCTCACTTGCTCATGCAGTTGTTGCCACCGTCAACGTATCGGTAGTTGCTGCGAAGTAACTACTAGGTAAAAAAAGTGAGAGGCCCCTTGCAAAGGCGAGGGGCCCTTCTCATTATGTAAGATTAAAAAAACTTTCTTTCATTTAACCCTGTGGAGGAGCAGCCCTGCTCTGAACAGGGCTTTTAACGTCTTGTTCATCAGAATCGCTCACTTACCCACACCTTATACACAGCCATCCACAGGTAAAGGTCGGGTTATCCACCCTCTTATACACACCTTCTCCACACGAGCGTCACCGTTTTCTCGCACTATCTCATCCCTTGCACCTAAGTTTCGCATCTAGGCCTCTCATAAGAGATGTCAGTACCTGATGGGAGGGTGTGCATTGTGAGCATCGCAGAACTCCCTAATAACTCAAGCCGCTCCTTCTCAACAGTAGGCGCTGACTTTGAGCGCACACCACCGCAAGATCTCATCGCAGAACAATCTGTACTTGGTGCGATGATGTTATCGAAAGATGCAATTGCAGATGTTATTGAGGTAATCCGCGAAAGAGATTTCTATCGACCTGCACATGAACTTATCTTCGATGCAATCCTAGATCTCTATGGACGCGGTGAACCCGCTGATGCAATTACCGTCTCTGCAGAGTTAACAAAGCGTGGAGATATTGCACGCGCCGGCGGCGCACCATATCTACATACCTTGATTTCATCCGTACCAACGGCTGCAAACGGTGGCTACTACGCAAAAATTATTTTAGAACATGCAATTATGCGCCGTCTTATTGAAGCGGGCACAAAGATTGTTCAACTCGGATATAACGCCGAGGGTGAGGTAGATGATGCAGTTGATCAAGCACAAGCTGAGGTCTATGCCGTCACAGAGCGACGTTCATCAGAGGATTACGTACAACTTTCAACAATTTTGCCACAAGCTCTCGATGAGATTGAAGCAATCGCAAAGGGTGGCGGTGTTGAAGGTGTAAAGACTGGCTTCCGTGATCTTGATCTACTGACACATGGTTTACATCCCGGAAATATGATCGTACTAGCGGCGCGTCCTGCAGTAGGAAAGTCAACGCTCGGCCTTGATATCGCGCGCCATGCATCCATTCATGAGAATAAAACATCTGTGATCTTCTCTCTTGAAATGTCGAAATCTGAAATCACGATGCGTATGTTGTCGGCAGAGGCGCGCGTTGGCCTTAATAGCATTCGCTCAGGACAACTCAGCGATGATGATTGGGCAAAGTTAGCTCGCCGTATGGGCGAAATCTCCGATGCCCCACTCTTTATCGATGATTCTCCTAACCTTTCAATGATGGAGATCCGTGCCAAAGCGCGCCGTCTCAAGCAACGCCACAACCTGCAGCTTGTTGTTATCGATTACCTGCAGTTGATGACATCGGGTAAACGTGTCGAAAATCGCCAACAAGAGGTCTCTGAATTCTCCCGGCAGCTTAAATTAATGGCGAAAGAACTCGATGTTCCAGTAATTGCAATCTCACAGCTCAATCGTGGCCCTGAACAGCGTACAAATAAAGTTCCAATGCTCTCTGACTTACGTGAATCTGGATCGATTGAACAAGATGCTGACGTTGTTATCTTGCTGCACCGCGAGGATATGTATGACTCACAGAACCGCCAAGGCGAGGCAGATCTCATCGTTGCAAAGCATCGTAACGGCCCTACGCGAACCATTACTGTGACGGCTCAACTTCACTTTGCCCGCTTTACAGATATGGCAGCTAACCCAGGTTCAGGTCGCGACTTCACCTCATCACAACCATCAGATTTTGAACAACCTTCATCACCTGGTGATGGTGGGTGGAACGAATAATTCTTTAAGTAGCCTTGGTCGCTGTGATCTTTGCGCTATCTGCAATATAAATTCCAACAAGCACAATTGCAGCGCCACTTAATTGGATAGGCGCCCAACTTTGTGCAAGCCAGATCCATGCAAAGGCTCCGGCAAGAACTGGCTCTAACATCCCCACCACACTCGCAGTCGATGGAGCCATTCTTCGCAGCCCACCGATAACAAAAAGGTAGGGAACGATTGTTCCCATCACGATAATCCAAACGATTAATACCCACCCCGGAAGAAATGTTCCGTCAAAAACCCCTTGCAAGTTCATACTCTTTGAAAATATCTCAAAGGGAAATTGCCAGATAGGCATAACAAGGGTCCATGCCATAGTGGCTATACCTAAACCCCAAGCGGTCATCGATTGTGCCGATTGCGTCTGCCCAACTTGAGAGCCAACGAGAAAGTAAACGGCGAGTGCGAAGGCCGAGATAAGAGCTCCAATAATTCCGATCAGATCAAAGATAAGGCCATCCCAAACCTTTGCGATAAAGAATAAGCCAAGGAATGAGAGTGCAATGCCACCCCACATCGCATTCGGTACATCTCTCTTGCGCACAAATTTAATCCAGAGAACAATCCAGATAGGTGCGGTGAATTCAATAATAAGGACAAGGCTTAACGGGACACCTCGTTGAATACCGAGAAAATACCCTGCCTGTACCACAGCAAAACCAATCATGCCAAAGAGAATCAAGGTGGGGATCTCTTGCCGAGTCGCGCGTAGGGAATTTCTATTACGCGCCACAATAAAGAGAAATAGAATTGTGAATGCGCCAATGCAACGAATTTGGACCAGACGAAACGGTGACATGTGATCTAAAACCAAAGTCGAAATCACTCCGTTAAAAGAGAAGAAGAGAGCACCTAATATCAGGTAGATCTCACCACGGAAGCGATCCAGCATCCGGAAAGGGTATCTGATTAGAAAGCGTTCTCTGAAATCTCCATAACCGCACTATCTGTGGCTTCAACGATCTTTCGATCTGCTGTGATGTGTGGAAGATAATTCGCGACAAAGAAGTGAGCCGATGCAATCTTTCCTTCGTAGAATGCAGCATCTTTTCCAGCACCTTCTGCGATCTTTGCAGATGCGATATCAGCTTGACGCAAAAGGAGCCAGGCGGTGATGATGTCACCGACTGCCATAAGTACTCGGGAAGTATTGAGACCTACCTTGTAAATCTCATCAGCCTTTTCTTGTGATGCCATCGCATGGCCAACAAGAACTCCAACCATTCCTTGCAGATCACCGAGCGCTTTAAGGAGAGCCTGCTTCTGCGTATCGTGTACGCCGCCAGTTGCCGCAAATGCGCCAATCTCTTTTCCGAGAAGCCCAAGTGCCTTTCCACCATCTTTAACAATTTTGCGGAAGAAGAAATCTAACCCTTGGATTGCCGTTGTTCCTTCGTACAAGGTATCGATCTTGGCATCGCGTACATACTGCTCAATAGGCCAGTCACGAGTAAATCCGGCACCACCAAATGTTTGTAGCGATTCAGTGCCAAGTAGCGTCCATGATTTTTCGGAACCAAAACCCTTAACTACGGGAAGCAAGAGGTCGTTAAGAGCCTCCATCTTGGCTAGCAGATCTTCATCTCCCGCTTGCCGTGCCAATTCGATCTCATCCTGAATAGTTGCTGTGTAGAGAACAAGAGCGCGCATACCTTCAGAGTAAGACTTCTGCACCATCAGCGAACGACGCACATCTGGGTGATGAATAATGCTGACACGAGGTGAAGCTTTATCGTTCATCACCTTCATATCTCCACCCTGAATACGTTGCTTGGCATAGAGCAGGGCTTGCTGGTATCCGGCAGAGAGAGTTGCTATCGCTTTTGTTCCCACCATCATGCGAGCAAATTCAATAACCTTAAACATCTGCGCGATACCTTGGTGAACATCGCCCAAGAGGTATCCAACAGCTGGTTCTTTCTCCCCCAAATTAACTTCACATGTTGCTGAAACGTTAAGCCCCATTTTATCTTCGAGCGCTGTGACATAGACACCATTGCGCTTTCCAAGTTCACCAGTTTCTAAATCAAAGATGAACTTAGGAATCAAGAAGAGCGAGAGCCCCTTTGTTCCTGGCCCACCACCTTCCCGGCGTGCCAGTACGAAGTGAATGATATTGTCGTAGAAATCAGCATCACCTGAAGTGATGTAACGCTTTGTTCCGGTGATGTGCCATGTTCCATCTGGTTGCTCGACAGCCTTGCTGCGACCGGCACCAACATCAGAGCCTGCGTCAGGTTCGGTTAGCTGCATCGTTGCACCCCAGTGGCGATCAACCATGTGCTTCGCAATCTTCTTCTGTTCATCAGTGCCAAGCACATATGCAACATGTGCAAAGGCATAACCAGATGCGTAGATATGAATTGCTGGATTTGAACCAAGAACCATCTCGGCGATTGCCCAACGAAGAGATGGTGGAATTTTTAAGCCGCCAAGTTCGACTGGCGCATCAACTCGCCACCACTCACCATCGATGTAAGCCTTATACGATTTTTTAAAACTCTCTGGCAGGGTGACATTGCCAGTCTCTTTATTAAGTTCTGCCCCGATGCGATCACTCTCGACGAAAGAATCTGCGAGATCGTTTTCGCACATGCGCTTTACTTCTTCAAGCATGCCCACAGCAGTCTCTCGGTCTAGATCTGAATATAGAGAAGTTCCCAGAACTTTCTCTCGACCCAATAGATCAAAGAGGCAGAATTCGATATCGCGGAGGTTGGCTATGTAATGTCCCATGGGGATATGGTGCTACCCACCGGTAACTTATGCAACTTGTGGCTACTGGCAATTTTCGCGCCGTGGGAGATAGGCTCGCGCCGTGCTACTTAGTGATCGCGATATCCGAAGTGAAATTTCCGCAGGGCGCGTAGGCGTCGAACCCTTCCATGAGGCGATGATCCAGCCATCTTCGGTCGATGTCAGGCTTGATAAGTTCTTTCGAGTCTTTGAAAACCACAAGTATTCGGTAATCGACCCATCTCTCGAGCAGCCAGAGCTGACACGTGAGGTCATCGCCGACGGCGCAGAGCCATTTATCTTGCACCCAGGTGAATTTGTTCTCGCCAGCACATATGAAGTAATCACATTGCCAGATGACATCGCAGGTCGGCTCGAAGGAAAGTCTTCCTTGGGGCGTCTGGGTCTGCTCACACATTCAACTGCCGGTTTTATCGACCCAGGATTTTCAGGCCATATCACTTTAGAACTTTCGAATGTAGCAAATCTGCCAGTGAAATTATTTGCAGGTATGAAGATCGGCCAACTCTGCCTGATCAAACTCTCCTCCCCGGCCGAGCACCCATATGGAAGCGAAAAGTACGGTTCGCGCTACCAGGGTCAGCGCGGCCCAACTCCGAGCCGTTCCTTCCTTAACTTCCATCGGAGTAAGATCGATTAACCGATGAGGGAATATCCCTTTCGGTGAAGGGGTTAGAAACATTATGGAAATCTTTATTATTCTCGGCATCATCGCACTTCTTGCAATCTTTGCTATCGCCCAATACAACCGACTTATTCGCCTGAATATAAGTGTCGATGAAGCCTTTGCTCAGATCGAAGTGCAACTCACACGCCGTTTAGATTTAATCCCAAACCTTGTTGAAACTGTAAAAGGATATGCAGCGCACGAGCAAGCAACATTCGATGCAGTAGTTTCGGCGCGAGCCAAGGCAACCTCAGCTACAGGAGTTGCAGATGTATCTGCAGCTGATGGCATGTTAACCCAAGCGCTACGCGGACTTCTTGCAGTTGCAGAGGCATATCCAGATCTGAAAGCGTCAACAAACTTTTTATCACTTCAGGAAGAACTCTCAACAACGGAGAACAAAGTGGCCTTTGCGCGCCAGTTCTATAACGACAATGTACGCGCACTCAACGAAGCGGTCGGAACTATTCCGACGAGCTTCTTCACTGGGCTTGCAAAGGTAAATGCACGTGACTTCTATGAAGTGGAAGATCCAGAGGCACGTAAAGCACCTAAGGTTAATTTCTAGATAGATGTCATCGAATTTTCGTAGCGCAGAGGGGGCAAATAAGCGTAAAACTTACCTTCTCCTTGCTGCCATGGGCGGGTTGACCTGGTTACTTGCCTACGCTGCCCTGACATATTTTGGCGCTGGTACGACATCGTTTATCGTGCCGATTGCCGTTGGAATCTCACTGATTGGTGTCTGGGGCTCGTATTACGGCTCAGATAAATTGGTGTTAAAGATGACAGGTGCTCAATTAATCACGCGTGAAGATAACCCCGAACTCTTTAATCTTATTGAAGAGGTTGTGGTTGCAAGTGGACTTCCCATGCCTAAAGTGGCGATCGTTAACGATGCAGCCCCGAATGCTTTTGCCACTGGTCGAGATCCAGAACATGCTTTGATTGCATTTACCACTCGGATACTGGAAGTGATGGATCGAGACGAGTTACAAGGCGTTATCGCCCACGAGATGGCACACGTCGCTAATCGCGACACCTTAGTTTCGGCGGTAGCTGCCACAACTGCTGGCGCAATTGCGATCCTTAGTGATTTCATGGCTCGTATGATGTTCTTCGGTGGCGGGCGAAACCGACGAGATGGAAATGCAAACCCAATACTGCTTGTCATCTCACTCGCAATTATGATTTTAGCGCCCATTGCTGCGATGCTCTTACGCAGTGCAATTTCTCGCAGGCGTGAATCTTTAGCAGATGCCACTGCGGTGTCATTTACACGAAACCCCACGGGACTTCGTCGTGCGCTAGAAACGCTAGCGAGAGATTCAACAGTTGTGCGTCAGCAATCAAATGCCGTTGCACACATTTGGATTGAATCACCTCTTGATGGCAAGGCAGTGTCAAAAATGTTCTCTACCCACCCACCAATCGAAGAGCGGATTGAAACGCTACGCGCGATGGAGTTTTTGGGACCGCAACAGTAAGTAAAAGCTCTGAGTTAGCGCCATTTTGTGGCGAGCGAGAAACCAATACCGATGAAGGTAAAACCAACGACCATATTCCAGGCGGCGATTCCAGGGATGGGATATCGAGTTTCGGTGACGTAAAAAATGACAATCCAGAGGAGGCCAATGAGGAAATTTGCGATCATCACAGGAGCAAGCCATACCGGGCTCTCTAACGGTGCATGTGGTTCATCCATATGCAGCTGCTCATCATGAGCATGTGACTCTTGGACTTTTTTACGCAATTTTGATTTAGGCATGGCCTCAGATTACACGGGCAGGGGGTGATAGCGCCACATCGCCAAATTAGAGGTAACGGGATTGGGGGGTAATAGGCAAGAATGGAGCCATGACTCGCATTCTCGTCGTCGATAACTATGACTCATTTGTCTTTAATCTGGTGCAATACCTGCAACAGTTGGGTGCAGAGTGCACCGTTTTTCGCAACGATGAGGTCGAAGCAGTAGAGGCTCAGAATTTTGATGGAGTGCTTATCTCCCCAGGACCTGGAACCCCAGAAGAGGCTGGCGTTAGCGTTGCGATGATTAATTACTGCGCGCAGAATTCAATTCCACTTTTTGGTGTCTGTTTAGGCCATCAAGCTATCGGTGTTGCCTTTGGTGCAACTGTTTCTCG
>Ga0129324_10001217_pt1 | contig 16973 bp, 13 predicted proteins | sample CPBDNA_7_FD_96879 | JGI IMG/M metagenome (GOLD analysis project Ga0129324, IMG submission 96879) | Freshwater to marine salinity gradient microbial communities from Chesapeake Bay, USA - CPBay_Spr_15_0.2_DNA | ecosystem: Environmental > Aquatic > Marine > Coastal | place: USA: Chesapeake Bay... | reverse complement strand
TTCAGCATCTTCATCATTTGTTTCTTTGTGTTCTCCATTTCGTTTCTTCGGCTCGATTGTATTCTTTTTTTACTTTCTCTTTTTATTTTCAATTTTTTTCTTACACTCTCTTTTTTCGATTCACTTACCTTTTTTTATTATGATTATAATTATATATACAAATAATGGCATATTCGTTTACATATGGAGTAGATCCATATTACTTACCAACAGGAAGCTCAGTAAACATTACAAAAACGATTACAAGCGGATCAGATACAGGAGCTATATATAAAATTAATAGATCATTGCCTTCTGGAATTACATTGAATTCAACAAATGGAAGCATGACAGGAAATACATTATTTAGTAGTATTTCTATTCCTTTAACCTATATAGTTGATGCTTCGTTTTCCACTACAAATTCATACTCATCAATTATACTAGGTGTTAGTTTTTTACCTGTATTTAATTATGCCGGAGGTCCTTTCATAAGAGAAATTAATAAACCAATATACCCAGAACTAATTCCTACTTATCTAATATCAAATTTAGTTGGTATTGTATATTCTGATGTATCGTCTGACATTTCTTTAAATGATATTGGATTAAATCTAAATGTAGAAGATGGACATATTACTGGAACTCCAACAACTATATTCAATCCAACTCTATTTACAATTCGTGCAAATAATACTGGAGTCATATATAACGCATCATTTAATCTTAGTGTTCAACAATTACCTGCGATTACTTATGGAGAAGAAATATATAAATTAATACAGGGAGAAAATGTTAATATATTACCAAATTTTGTAGAATCACAAACAAATGTAACTTATACAATTGAAGGATGTAAATTACCATATGGAATCGTATTTAATACAACAACAGGCGCAATAACAGGAACACCAACTATACTAACAACATTGCGAGAATATAAAATAAAAGTTACAAATTCAATAGGGTCTTCATCTACAAATTTAATACTGAATATAATCAAAGATTTAACAACCACGCCGGTTAGAGGAGATAATTTTCCATCTAATACATTTTTAACTAATCCAGCAATTGAAATGCGTCGTAAGGCCGAAATACTTAAATACAAACAAAATAGTTCAGGATTAACAAAAAATCAATATATTTCTTTACTTGCAAAAGGTAATGGCCCCCTTGCAAAACGTGCGTGGGGAAATCAAAGTGATAATTCAACAAATCCGAATATATCAGGTTTATCACAAGATGGAAATACATTAATTTGTAATTCAGATAGTATTATATCTGCGCCAACAAGTTCGAGTAATGTTCCTGGTCCAATTATGAATTTATATTACAATCAAAATACACCATTAGTTGGGTATATTCAACCCAATAAACAAAGAACAAATATCGGAATGAAATGGCCATTTTCAAAATAATAATTTAAATATAAATCATTTTAGAATATATAATATGTTTTATATTCTAAAAACAGCATTAAAAACATTATTTACACTAAATTTAATTAATCTATGTAATCCACTCGCATTACCTAGACAATCAAAACCAGTTGTTGTATTACACGGATTAGAAAGTTCAATTGAAAAAATGGTTCCGTTATGCGAATGGATTGAAGATAATTTTAATAGAAAGGTTATTAATATAGAAATAGGTAATGGAGAGAAAACTAGTTTATATACGCCATTACCAGAACAATTAGATGAATTATGTGATATAATTTATAATAATAAAGCATTAGAAAATGGATTTGATTTTATTGGAATCTCTCAAGGGGGTCTACTTGCAAGAGGTTATGTAGAACAATGCAATGACTATCCTGTCTATAATTTAATTACATTAGTGTCGCCGCACGGAGGTGCTTTTATGAGAGATAGTGTAGAAAATAATTTTATGTATACCCAATTTTCACAAAAACATATATCTTTTGCTGGGTATTGGCGCAATCCAACTATATTAGAAATTTATTTGGATATAAGTGTTTATCTTCCCTATATTAACAATGAAAAAGAACATGAGCAGAGAGATAAATATAGAAATAATATAATTAATCTCTCTAACTTTGTAATGATATGGTCGCCAAATGATGAAATTGTATATCCGGCCGAAAGCGGTAAGTTCAGTTTTCTGGATAAGGATATGGCTATAATTCCGATTGAAGAAACAGAATTATACAAGGACGACACCCTAGGATTAAAATTTTTGAATGATAATACGCGGTTACATACTTATGAAACCAATTGTTCGCACGTAGATCATCGTAATCCAGAATGCTTCGAACAATTGTATGAGATTTTAAAATATTATATATAATATATGGAAAAAATTATTAATCATGTTAATAAAACAATAAAAGTAGATACTTTATGTGGGATAAATGGTAATACGTGTAAAGATATTATAGGAATTTTTATGATTATGACATTTTTTACATTTTTATGGGCAATTTATAATTATTTTATTCGCCCTACTGATGCAAATAAACCACATTTATTGGGCGGCACACTATTTAAATATCCATTTTATGTTCCGATGTTTGATCGTAGTGGAAATTTAGTTCAAGAATATTCATTTGACAAATGGGCATTAGTTCATATTATAATTTATTTAATTACAGGTTTATTTTTTCCATCAAACTATTTATTTATAATATTTTTATCTATTTCTTGTGAATTGTTTGAATATTTTATGGGAGCAAGAGCAAGATTTAGTGATATTGTAAATAATATGTTTGGATATATGATTGGTTCTTATTTAAACAAATATAATCCAGTTAAAATAAATATTGATGATAAATTATTAAATTCTACTATAATTTCATTTATAGTATTAACAATATCAATTATTGCGCTTTATAAAAAGAGAAATATTAATTAATATTTATAATAATCAAACTTTTGGAACACGCCTTGTTCCACGTTTAAAATGTGGTGATTTTTTTGCCAACCTTAATGCTTTACTATTTGTTTTACAACCTTTTTCTAATAACCCAATATCAACGGCGGATGCTTTTCCCCCAGTAACTGCACTTGCTAGCCGAGCATATCCCCAAGATTGTGCCGTTTGATTTGGTCTAGACCCTGATGAAAAATAGGCGCCTTCTCCTTTACTGACAATTTTTTTAAGAGTATTTACTGAACAACCAGTTTTATTTGCTAATTCATTTGTTGGTGCTATAGTTTGTATTCCATAAATTTTACGAGCATGAACTATATGCTTTGATGGCTTTGATTTAAATGATTTTACCTTCTTTCTTGTATAATATTTCCCTCTCTTATATAACTTGCGAGAGAGATTTAATTCCCTTTTTATCTTCTTAGTATCCTTTCTATTTAATTTTTTTGGTATATATCTCAAAGGATTTTTTGTCATATATAATAATAATTTATTTTATTTAATTATGGAAAAAATTGAAAATGATAATTATTCTAATGATTATAATACATCCCAACCAACCAACCAAAGAAAATGTTTTCAACTCGACGAAACACAACCACTAAGAAACAATCACAATCCTTGTTGACCGATGATTATCAGCAACGAGATATTATTATTCAACAACGGCGTCAAGATATTGGCAGGAAAAACACTTCTCAATCAGGTAAGAAGGAAGCCAATTCCTCCGAAATTATGGTCTGTGACGAAAAAGATATGAGTGAACGAATGCGAAATCAAAAGCAAAAAGATAAACAAAGATTAAAGGAATGGAGGCGAATTCGCAATATCAAAAAGCGAAATGAAAATATTCTACTCTTACAATCGCGCCGTGTTAAAGATACGAACAAACTATCTTCTGTAAAAGTATTTGATGAACAAGAAGAACACGAAGGAACGTCCGTTTGGAAACATGATTGTCATCAAGAAATTACTGAATATTGCAAAGATTGTTTCTATGGTTCAACTCCAATTTACTGAGCCTAATTAAAAAAATTACACAATAACTTTCATCTTTTCAACAATAAAAATTCGTTTGTATTTTTTTTTACCATCAATTGTGTAGCCATCTGATAGACGTTTGGGTGTCAATTTATAATTACAAGAACGCAATACTTGACGTATTAAATTTAATAATGGCCATTTTTGTTTTTTTTCAGCAGGAGTTTGTAATGATGTTAAATAAGAGGATGAAAAAAGTGTTTTTAATTCTGGTATTTTTTCCTTTAATAGTTTATAAATCTCTCCACTCATAAATAGTTCACGTGGAATAAGCATTCCATTCAAGTCATTTAAATTATTACATGGTATATTTCCTTTATTCAAAAAATCTATTAAAAATTTTATTTTTTCATCATCCATTTGTAATATAAAAATATAACATATATTATTTTTATAATACGAACTTATATAAATAATTTACCACCAATAAAGCATAGCTGGATTAATAAATATTTCATATCCATCACTCAGCGCAGAAAAATTAAATGAAACATGTTCACAAATGACCGGTTTATTATAGCCACTATTATTTTTCCAAACAAAACCAGTTGTTTCATCTCTATCTCCGTCAACAAATTTGGGACAATCATTAGATATTAAGGTTCTAAACTGATTATATATATCAGTATTTTGAGATATTATTGTCTTATACATTTCTTTAACTTTATTGGAAATCAATGCATCATAACGATGGTTCTTGAATACATTTTTATCATAAACACCAATTCCATTAAATGCTGAATAAACAGAACATAATTTTTTAGATTGATGGTTTAATTCTAATGGTTTTACCTTCATTTTTTGCCAGAAAAATTCACCAGTCAATTCAGGACCAAATAAGTTGTATTCAGAATGTTTTGAGCGTAAAGCATAATAATCATAATAATTTGGAGAATTTGCATATATGATGCGTTTTCTATTCTCTCTAACAAGTTCCAATGAATCCAATATACCATCAATCATAAATAATTTACTATCAAAATCAACCATAACAACATAATTATAATCATTGTATATATCTTTTTCAAATTCAGATACTAATTTATTGCGTGCATTTGATATTTGTTCAATGCGACAAGGATGGTCAGAACCAGTCACTTTTGTATAAGCCCATATTTTACTTTCTCTTTTTATTGTTTCTTCGTCAATATCTTCCATTATTATATTAAAATGTTGATTATCGCGGAATGTTTCAAGGATATTTTTGGTAGAATCAGTTGAATTATTTTCATAAATAACAATTTTATATTGATCGCATTTTTTCCCTAATTGTATGGCAGTTTCAATATTATTACATAATTGTTGTTGAGCATTTTTAACTACACCACAAATAATAACATTCAATCCATTATTTTCACTCATTTGGTATTATGTATAAACAAATAAAAAATGTTTATATATAAATTTGTTATAAATAATTTAAATATTGAATTGAGGAATAGAATATTCATTTTGTTCGTTTGTCACCCATTTTGCGATAATTGATGGATTTAATTTATTTGATAAAATATCTTCTGGATTATAAACATTATGATTTTCGTCGATATAATAGTTAATGCCTTTAATGTCCTTTACCCAAACTTCAATCTTACTATTCGGTTTTGGAAGATTAACGTCAGTTGATACAACGCCATGTGGTGTTCCTTTTACGTGTGTTCCGCAAAAATTAGTTGAAGTATCTTTGTGTTCTCCGTCTGTTTTTTTACGACGCGTACATTGTTCGCCATTTGCCCGTTTGGCTGTACATAATTCAAATTGAGGAACTACGTTTTTGATTCGCTTACGTTTTTTAAAATCAGTTTCGCTCATTTTCATGCTCGAGTAATCATAAATAAATTGTAAAAACTCACTATCCATTGAAATGCCCGAATTATCTTTTCCTACAACAGATACATTATTTGCAGAAAACCATTCTTTGATATCGGTTTTGAATTTAAGTTGGTGTTGTTCTATCTTTTGTAAAATGTGCTTCTCCATTGCGTCCTGTAATATACTATATTGTTATAGGTTTAACTATTTTTCAATTTTATTATTTAAACAATTTAAACATTTCTTCTTTTTAAGATATTATTAATAATAAATTAATAATATATACATACTATGCCAAAAAAATATTATGGAGCAGGAGTTGGATATTCTAAGCCGGTCCAGGTCAGTTCAGAAGAAACTTTAGAAGACGAAGCTCCTCCTAGTGTTTTATTTATTACAACGCATGGTTCATATGAAGATTCTGATTTAAAGGAAAAAAAAATTAATGTTCCTATGAATATTAAAAAAATTAATGCTGTTACTATGGGTATTTGTAATTTTTTAAATGCTGATACGGCTAATGATATTGCTTCACAAATTAATAAAGCAATCAAGGAGGGAAAAGAAATTATAGATATGGATGCTGGTAGTGAATTTATTAAAACAATATGTATGGAAAATGATCCCGAAATTGAATATAATACTAAGTATAAGTCTAAGTCTAGAAAAATGATAATCAATGATCAAGGTGATGATGAAGATGATGAAGAAAAAATATATATAAAACAACGTTCAGATTTTTTAAAACAAATCAATAAAGCATACAGGATTAAACAAGTTAACAAGGGTCAAGAAATGTATAATAAAACATTTTCAGTTATACCAAAAGAAAGAGCTAAGGATAAAACTCCTTTTTATAATACTATAACATTACTACCCTCTCCTAATGATTTATTACAACAAGAACTGGTGAGAACATATCATAAAGACGAACAATTAATAACATTAGAAGATATTTTAAAAAAATTATCCAGCAGTAGTTATGGTATTAAAAATTTAATTATTGTTGACTTGACGTGTAGTAATACAGATTCACTTACAGCTAGAGGTGCAAGGTATTTCGAAAAAAATCATGTGGGAGGCGGACATAGTTTAAAAACCAAAAAACATAAGAGAAAACATTACAGAAATAAAAAAACAACTAAAAACACAACTAAAAAAAATAAGGGCAAGAAGAATTACAGGAATAAAAATATATATATCAAAAGGTCATCAAAAAGAGGGCGAAAATTTTAAAAAGAAACTTACGTAGCATTCACATAAGAACTTGTCTCTAATACATTATTATTTATTTTTCCTATTTCCCCCTCCTACTTTATCGAACTTTGTAGGATTAAGGTTTGGTGTGATACTACCAGTTTTTACAAGATATGGAACACTTTTAGATTTTGACACTATTTTTTCTGTAATCGTATTCAAATTCTTAATATCGAAAATATTAATTTCTTTGTATGGTAATATCGCATTAAATATCGCCAAAGCAATTAACCATAATAAATAATTTCCATAGACTTCAAATTTTATATCAAAAAAGTCAAAAATAACTACTGCTACCGGAAGTGTTATTGTGATAAATAATATAGTATACACTAAAAAGGTAAAATATTCCATATATAATCTTAATATATATTTTATTATCGTATTAATAGTTGTATTATTTACAATAATCCAGTAGATCCAAATAAACCTTTGAATATTATATTTCCTATGCGCCCCTTTTTATTATTCTTAGTATTATTTTTTGATTTAGTTGGTGTTAAATTTGAAAAAGAATCATTTTTTTTCTTCTTAGTATTAGTATTAGTATTAGTATTAGTATTAGTATTAGTAGTTGACACATTTCTCGGCAAAGCCGATGTTGTTGTTTTTAAATTCATTCCACTATCAGAGATGGTCTTTCCTTCTGGATTATTTACAATATTTTGCTCGAATACTTCAACACCAATTGGTAAAGCAGATGTTGTTGGTATAGGTGCTGGTGCTGATTCTGGTGCTGATGCCGGCGTTGTAATATTCGATATACTTTTTTTAACTTTACTCAATATATCATCATCAAAAATGCTTATTTGTTTATATGGTAAAATTGCATTAAATATTGCCATTGCAATAAACCATAATAAATAATTTCCATAGACTTCAAATCTTATATCAAAAAAATCAAAAATAATAATTCCAACTGGAACTGATATTGTAATAAATATTATAGTATAGAATAGGAAAGAACTCATATATAAAATTATTATATATTTTAATATAATAATTCTAACAACGTTATTACATTTAAAAGTATTTGAAAATATGATATATAAATAATTATATATTCAAACAACAACAGAACCTTCTTATTGTCTTTATGGTGCTCGTGCAAGACTTGAACTTGCGACCAACGCCGAAAAGGGAGAACAAACTACAATCAGACCGAAAATTGTTCGGTCAATTAGGTGTAGTCCATTTACGCTGCTCTACCAACTGAGCTAACGAGCAAAAACAATAAGTTGTTCTAAACCCACTTAATTTAATAAGTGGGGGTGGAGTGCGGGGATTTAAGTCAATGAGTGAATATTGGGAGGGTTCAATAAAAGTGATAACCCAATATCAACAGACCTAAATATTAATATCGATTTAAATAACCATTTATATGCAGTTCTTACATTAAATCACAAACAATAAGTTAATTTGGGAGGGTTCATAAAAAGTGATAACCCAAATTAGTCAGTTCGCGAAAGTATAAACAATTTATTATAAACGGAAGGAGTGAAAGGTCAATTAACGATATTGGGAGGGTTCATAAAAATTGATAACCCAATATCAACAGACCTTTCTGTTAGATTCTTCTACACTCTATATAGACCGATGGCTTTAAGTGGTTTCATTGTATAATATATATTATTTTATATATTCTGGTATTCTAAACACTTTTCCAAGGGTAATATTTTTTGTTTTTGTTTTTCAATTACATTCTTATATTTTTTTCTACATTCTTCTTCACCCAAATCCATACAATCATCCATATAATTAAGTTTTCCACAATGTTTTTTTTCACACTTATGTGTATTGGTTTCATTTTCTAATTTCAAAATAGTTTTAAATAATTTATCTTTGCGCTGAGAACGAAGACAATCCCATTGTTCATCAGTTTCTGGAGTTAATTCAGCATATTTACCTGGTGACATTTTAATATTACATTTTTTTGATACCATTGTATCATATTGTTTATTTAATTTCGCTAATTTTTTAACATTGTCTTTATATTTTTTAGTTCCAGTACAATTTTTCTTTAAACATTCCATGCGTGGTAAATTTACAATTGATTGTGAACACCAAATTTCTTTATATTTCCCTCCTCTTAATTTTGTTCTCCTTACTCTCTTTCTAGTTTTGTTACCATATTTTTTTTTATGTTTTGTTTTTCGCTTTGAACGTGTTCCGCCTGATGTTTCCATTTTCGCCACGAATGTATCTGGTTTTTTCATAACCGTTCCATCAGCCTCATTAAAAATAAAATGCTTTGCCTCGATTTTTTTACCAGCATTAGTATTAATATTTGAATTACATTCATCTAGTGAATCATACTCATATATTCTAGCACCATTCTCAATATAATTAAGTAAATGTTCATATTTTAAACCCATCTTTTTGTGTGTAATAAACGAATTTCTCTCTCTTCTTATATCCATATCTTGTAGAACTTCGTATTTTTTTGATTCTATGTCCGCATCAATTAGTTCGCGATCAGGTTGTATTAAATTAAAATAGTTTTCATCTATTATTGCATCAAGTTTTGAATTCGCATCTTGATAAGAAGCTAAAATATCTGTATTTTTTCTAGTTAATTTTTTACCCATATATGTTCCAGATTCTAAATTAAATAAAATATCTTGTTTTCCTGGAGATATAATAGATTTTGTTATTTTCATTTCACCTGCAAATAATAAATCAAATACCACTTCTTCTCCTTCATTTTTAGGGCTTGGTATTTTATTTTGTTTTATAAAATTATGAATAATATCAGAATGTTTTGTTCCAATTTCAAACGCTGTTATTACCTTTGTTATATATAACATATTTTCATCCTTTCCTTTAAATAAAACCCATGTATAAATACCATTTATAATAGGCTCATTATTCCATTCAATCAACCCTTGTTCCATATATTTTAAATTCACTACATAATATTTTCCATCTATACTTCCACATTGCATAGTTCTTTGATTATAATCTAGTGTTTTTTCTTTATGGCCTACAGGTGTTGGACTCACTGGACCAGTTCCTTTTCTTTTTGTCTTTTTAGTTCCCTTTATTTTTGTATAAGGTTCAAATCTTTTAGGGTCAAAACTTGTTTGTTTTATCTTTTTTAACCTTGTGGCCATTACTATACATATTAATAATATATTATTAAAACAATAAATTGAATTGTATTAAAGAAACTTTATTATTAATAACAATAGAGGAAATGGCTTTTTCATATCAATGCGAAGAACGACAACAATCAACCAATCAAGAAGTTAATGAGACTTTCGTGTATAAACTCTCATTAAAAGATTATATGTTGCGATTACTTATTTTAGGATCGCCAGAAAATAAATATGACCCACGGAAAAAGGGGTTATCAACCGAAAATGCTGAATATATTAAAACTCAAATTGAAAAGGGACACGGCGAAGAAATTTGCAATATTGTCCGCGATGTTTACAAGGCAAATCGAGCACCTAAACAAGATGCTACCATGATGGTTATTGGTTTGCTTTGTCGCGCGAAAGATGTTACTATTCGCAAGATGGGTCTTCAATTGTTAGAGAATTTTAAAACAATCTCGCATTTGTATTCGTGGAAGAAATGTCATGCGTCAATTGAATCTCATGCTACAGGACAAAAGAGCAAGGGATTTGGGAGAGCAGTCAAGCGCCAAATCAATGACTGGATTCTTTCCTATAGTGGTAAGCCCGAAGACCTTGCTTATCAAATCACTAAGTATATGGCGCGTGAAGGGTGGTCTTTCAAAAATATGCTTCAATGCACTCACGTAAAGACGGGAACTGGGGATAACCGAGTATTTGAAGAGAAAGAGGGTGTCAAAACTAAATCTAAGCGTAAGGTCAATAAGAACACTTCTCCTCCAACTGAACTTGACCTGGTATTGCGTTATGCCGTGAATGGATTTGAAGAAATGGACAAACTCGCAACACCGAGCTTACTTGCCACAAAGGTTTATCAATACCTAGCTGATATTCATATTGCTATGCGAATGACATCTCAAGAAAAGGAAAGGTTGATTGATATTATTTATACACACAAACTCACACGTGAACAGATTCCTACATGGGGCTTATCTGATAAGGAAGTATTGGCTGCTTTGCTAATGAATAGGAAGAAAACTCGAGTGTCAATGCCTCTTACTGCTCTGCTTCGCAATTTGGGAAATTTGTCTAGTCACGGTGTTTTTGATGATCAAATGACAACTCAACTAGTTACTAAACATTTGGTACATCCAGACACTATCAAGTTTTCAAAAATTCATCCAGTTAGTGTTTTGACTGCTTGGTTCACCTATCGCAATGGTACTGGAAATCGTGGTCATAATTCGTGGATGATAGATTCAGACATTGTGCAGACATTGGAGGAAATGTTTTACCTGAGTTTTAAGAATGTTGAACCAACTGGCAAACGCATTTGCTTCTTGATTGATTGTTCTGGATCTATGGGTTGCCAATCATTATGTGAAGGCGTCACTTGTGCTGAGTCGGCTGCATTATTGTCGATGATTTTCGCACGAAGTGAAACTACAGGTGGTTCTAGTCCAGATCATTCGTTTTATCTCTTCACAAGTAAGGGTCGTCACGGGTATGGGTCTGGATGTACAGGATTAACTGATGTATCTGATATTATTGATGCTGATGCTGATTTTAATAAGGTATTGAAATCGTGTCAACGCAGCGATTGGGGGATGACAGATATTTCAATGGGGATTTTGGAAGCATTGAGATACAAGCGCAAGTATGATGCTTTTGTAGTAATCACTGATTGTGATGTCAATAGTGGAATCAAACCGAGTGAAGCAATGAAGCAGTATCGTGATGGTATGAAGATGCCCAATACGAAGTTGGTAGTTGTTGCGACACAAGGCGCGGATTATACCATTGCCGACCCCAAAGATCCATTAATGATGGATATGGTTGGGTTTGATTCACATGGTCCCAAGATTCTCCAAGATTTTATTCGCTCTTAAAAATATAGAGTTGAGATTTAAAAGTATAAATTAATTAATAATTTTATAAATAATATTTTTTATTTATAAAATAGTAGTTATTGTAAATTTATATATATTCAATAGTATCATATTCGTGTTCTTTTACAACATCTAAATATTTGTTTTCCTTTTCAGGTAATGGAGGAGCATCATCAGTTGTATCTAAATATGTTTTATTTTTTTTATAAGGTAATGGAGGAGCATCTACATTAAAATATGTATTATTTTGTGGGTACTCTTCACAGCTATATTCTGGTAAATAATTCGGAATAGAAACATCCATATAAGTAGATTCATTATTGTAATTTTGTTGTGTTCCTTGTTGCCCTTTCCAATAAAGAGGATTTGCAAAAGATGGTGTTGTATTATCTTCATACGTGTTTACATTTTTATGTGTTATTGATTCCATAACAATATCGCTATTATCTATTTTATTTTTTTCTCTCCTTCTTCTTTGTATCAAATTGATACAATAACAACATAGTATCGATAATAATAATATCCCAATACCTAATATAATCGCCAAATAAATACCTTCTGATAATGAAATTATACTATTATTTTCTACCAATGTTATTTCAACAGGAGTATCACTTATTGAATACAATGTTTCACTAGTAAATACCATAAATCTCAAACGATACAATAACTCTTTTTCCAATAAAGCATTATTTAATTTACTTTTTATATTATTTAACCCATCGCCAATTAAAAAAGTTCCACCCGAATTTAAACCACCTAGCGAAGTTGTGGAATCTATTCGTTTTTTCATAGTTAAATAAGGAACATAACGTGTTGAATTTATTCCATTTGAATTATTAAAAACCATAATAAAATTATCATTTTCAAGACCTTTATCGTTTGTAGGTAATATTGTTGTTGGATCTAGCATTTCAGTCCCATATTCACATGTTTTACTACAAAACCCTCCACATATTTCTTTCGTATTTACACTCAAAAATGTAAACCCAACTATATGAGATTGACACGTATTACTAACATTATATGGAGCAAAAAACCCTCTGATACCTTCGTGAGGAAAGGGTAAAAATGGTAATAAACTATTTTTCGGTATATGAACAACTTCAGACGATACTTGTAAACGTTCATAAGGTTCTACAACAACCCATACCTTTGTTATTTCTCCAGTTTCATTTGTCAAAGATGGCCAACTTACTTTAATATCTTCATCTGTAATAGATATTATATTTAAAACCGGTGGTTTTGGTGGCGCGGCAACACTAGTTTTTAATCGAATTATATTTTCTGGGCCTTGACCGATTGCATTTGTTCGAGGATATACGCGTATAGTATAATTTGTATCCGGATTTAAATTATCTAATATAATTGTTGTGGTATTTACTATCATATGTGTTTCAACTGAAGGAACTATTATTGTTCTAACATTTGGACCATAAGTAATATATTGTCTTTGCTCGCGTATGTATGAAATATTATAACTAGTTATTGGTCCATGTTGCAATACAACTAAGGGAGCGTCCCAATGTATTTTTAATTTTGATTGTTCATTAGTTATATGTTCACTTGGAGTTAATCCAATAAAATATTTAACTAGTTCTTGAACTGGTCCGGTAGGAACACCTACTCGAGTTGTAATATCCTTTATTATAATTGGTTCCATTGGAAAAGTTTCATTTACTATTTTAAATAGTAGTTTAAACGTATATTTAACCGAAGGTTCCAAATTAACCAATTGAAAATCGTATGTTTGAGATGGTGTATATTTTGCGATAATCGAAGAAAATAATATATCCGGATTTGCATAAGTGTTTATAGAGTTCTTCTTTGTTTCCATTGTAGCCGATAAAATTACTATATTATCTGGTATTCCGTAACATTGAGTATATACATTTTCTTTTGAACATTTCCAATCGATTTTAAGAGAACTATTAAAAAAATCCTTATATTTAATACTTATAGTATCTATTCCTAGTCGTAAACGTAATACTATTGATTTTGATACATTTTCATTTTTTTTATCTTCTATAATAAGGTTATTATTTACATATATACTACAATCGTCAGAACATACATAATTCATAGTAACAATAGATGTAAAATTAGTATTCACTCTAACACTATAACTTGTTTGAGTTATATTATGTATTAAAACTTCAGGTTTTCCAATTGTATCACATAATGAGAATCCACTACCTAATGAATATGTATTACTTGGGCAAAATTTACAACTCGTTGAAGCAATACCATCTGAAAATTTACCAGGTTTACATAAATTACATTTTGTTACTCCAATTTCATTAGAAAATTCCCCTGGTTTACACGGTAAAAAAATAGAAGACCCATTATTTTGAACAAAATGACCGATAGGAGAATCAATGCAAGCTGAACTATTTGTAGATTTATATAGTGAATTATATTTTCCAGCAGGACAAGCTATACAAATACTTTGTTTTATCTTATTTTGATAATAGCCTGGTTCACAATGTTTGTAATTTGGAGAGCCTATTATGTCAACATAAGTTCCGACTGGACTTATTAAACAAGTATCTGATGTTATTGCAGATAATATAGATGAATAAGTTCCTTTTTCACAAGAAATACAATCATTAATCGTATTAATTCCTAATTTTTCATTATAAGTGCCTATAGGACAATGTATACATTTTGTTTGACCTGATATATTTTGATAAAATCCCATAGAACATTCTATACATGTATGTGAACCAATATTTGATTGATATTTACCAGGTGAACATAATTCGCAAAATGATTTATCAATTGAACCAATATTATTATTTGATGTTCCTACCGGACAAGGAATTGTTGAATTTTGTCCATTTTTATCCTGATAAGTTCCTTTGGGTGTATCATAGCAAAAAGTTGATCCTGAGATATTTGAATATGTTCCAACAGAACAAGGAATACACTCATTTATATTTGATGAGCCATATTGAGTATTCATATAACCTGATTTACATAATATACATCTAGTAGCGCCGTGTATATCACTATATGAACCAGGAGAACAATCAATGGGTAAAATTGTTCCAGGATCAGATGTATATGTACCTGGTAAGTTTACTTTACAATTTTCAGTTCCATGTTGGTTTGATGAAGTTCCTGGTGGACATTGTAAGCACTTTGTAATTCCTCCTTGAGAGAAAAATCCAGGTAAACATTTAATACAACTATCTATAGTTATAGATTTTATGTTACCATTTTCTGTTCCAGCGGGACATTTTTTACAAAATGATTGTCCAATTAAATCATTATATTCACCAGATAAACAAGAATTACAATTCAAATGTTTTCCACCCTCACGTGTTCCAGCAGGACAAGGTATACATATTTCATTTCCAGCCAATGAAAAAAATCCATCATCGCAAGCAATACAATTGTTTATAGTATTTGATGAAATCACATTACTGAATGTTCCAGCAGGACATAATTTACATTCAATTGAACCCAATTTATCTGTATAAGTTCCCGGCGCACATTGTTTGCAATCTATACCACCAAACGTAGCAGTTCCCAAAGGACATTGTATACAACTAGCAGAACCTATAACCGACGTTGAACCATCTTTACAAGGTATACATGATGATATAAATAATGAATAATGATTAGGGTTTTCTGTATTTTTAGGACAAAAAGAACATTTTGAATTACCTTTTAAATTACATACTTCAGCTATATACGATCCTTCACCACAATCATCATTACACGGCAAACAATTTGAACCATCCGCCAAAGATTTATAAAATCCATCTTGACAAGGTATACATTCTGGATTTTTATCAGGAGAGCAAGGATGATTCAATTCAAATCCTGTTTCGCAACTATTTCGACAAGGTAAACATTTTGAACCATCCACCAAAGATTTATAAAATCCATCTTGACAAGGTATACATTCAGGATTTTTATCAGGAGAGCAAGGATGATTCAATTCAAATCCTGTTTCGCAACTATTTCGGCAAGGTAAACATTTTGAGCCATCCGCCAAAGATTTATAAAATCCATCTTGGCAAGGTATACATAAAGGATTTTGTGTAGAAAAACATGGATGATTTAATTCAAATCCTGATTCGCAACTATTTCGACAAGGTAAACATTTTGAATTGTCGGAGAGAGATTTATAAAATCCATCTTGACAAGGTAAACAGATTGAATTCGTTGTTTTTGAACAAATATTTTTTAATTGAAATCCTGAGTCACACATTTTTATACAAGACAAACACGAAGAACTATCATCTAATGCTTTATAAAATCCATCAGAACACGATATACAAGTTGGATTAGATGTTCCAATACATATTCCGTCTAACATTTGTCCGGCTGGACAATTATTTATACATTTATCACAAACTCGATTAGTTGTAATTGAGTATGAATTTATTTCATATTCTAAATTTGAAACACATTTTGTAGTTGAAATACATCTATCTGATGATAATAAATAATATTCAGATAAACAGCTTTCACATTTACTATCACTTGATGTAGAACAAGTTGGAGTGTGCGCGCAATTCGATACTTCTTTACAATTTTCACAATGAGTATTTTTTGTTAAAGAACAATGTTCGACTTCATATTTACTATCTTCACATTTTGAACATACCGAACAACTATCTTGCCCTTTTTTATCGGAAAATGTATTACTATCACAATCAAAGCAAGAAGTAAGACCTTTATTTGGTGCATATTTACCTATAGGACAAGAAATGCATTCAGATGACCCTTTATCTGGTGAAAATGTTCCAGTAGGACAAATCTCACAACCCCACAATTCCGTGCTGGAAACACCTACATTTGGGTTAGAGCGATATTTATATCCGGCTGGACAAGGTGTACATTGATTTGTATTTGAATAACAAAAAGTACCAGAACTACATTGCGGTGTGTTACACGGAGGTGGTGGTGGAGGTGGTGGAGAGCCGTAGCTCATAGCATTACCGAATAGAGAGATGATTAATATAATCTTCTTCAATATCATGGTTATAATATAAAATAATATATTTATATT
>Ga0129324_10001216_pt1 | contig 16993 bp, 12 predicted proteins | sample CPBDNA_7_FD_96879 | JGI IMG/M metagenome (GOLD analysis project Ga0129324, IMG submission 96879) | Freshwater to marine salinity gradient microbial communities from Chesapeake Bay, USA - CPBay_Spr_15_0.2_DNA | ecosystem: Environmental > Aquatic > Marine > Coastal | place: USA: Chesapeake Bay... | reverse complement strand
CTTTAAGTTTCTTTTCTACGTTTTTTGGAGTTAAATTTTCAGAGTGAATCCAACGAACTTTTACCTTAGTTTCATTGGAAGATCCAGCATGAATAAATGCTTCGGTAATTGATTTGTAAGAATCATGTAATTCTACATATTTTCCAATCAAGCCAATTTCAACTTCAGAGGTCGGGTTTTTAAATTTTTGAATAAAATTATTCCATTCAATAAGTTTTGGTTGTTTTTCTGAGGACAGTTTTAATTTTTTTAAGACTACCTGATCCAAACCTTCTTCAAACATTAAATTAGGAACATCATAAATGGTTTCAGCATCAATGGATTGAATTACATCCTCTTGTTTTACATTACAGAATAAGGCTAACTTACGCTTAATATCCTCTGAAATTTCATGTTCAGTTCTACAAACAAGAATGTCTGGACTCACACCACTTTGCATAAGCATTTTAACAGAGTGCTGTGTAGGTTTTGTTTTTAATTCACCGGCAGCTGCTAAATACGGGACCAAAGTTAAATGAATTACAATGGCATTGTCTTCTCCCTTTTCCCATAGCATTTGACGCACAGACTCTACATAAGGTAAAGACTCAATATCTCCAACCGTACCACCAATTTCTGTAATTACAATATCGTATTCACCTGTTTCGCCTAAGATTTGTATACGATGCTTGATTTCATCGGTAATATGAGGAATCACTTGCACAGTTTTACCTAAAAACTCACCTTTACGTTCTTTGTTAATAACAGATTGATAAATTCTACCTGTGGTCACATTGTTTGCTTGTGAAGTTGGAATGTTTAAAAAACGCTCGTAATGCCCTAAATCCAAATCAGTTTCTGCACCGTCGTCAGTCACATAACACTCTCCATGCTCATATGGGTTTAAGGTACCCGGGTCAATATTAATATAAGGATCTAATTTTTGGATGGTTACTGAATAGCCTCTTTCTTGAAGTAGTTTCGCTAGTGAGGCAGCAATAATTCCTTTTCCTAGAGATGATGTTACGCCTCCTGTGACAAAAACGTATTTAGTATTTTTCATGGTGATTAGGTTTGGGCAAAAGTACTAACTCTTAAAGTTTTTACAAACAAAAAAGCTGTAAAAAACCGAATATAATCGTAGAATTATTACAGATTAAAAATAATTAATTTTTTTTTAAATAGTATTTGCCAAAAACAAAAGTAGTTGTATATTTGCAAACGCTTTTAGCAGACGGAATTTCACAAAAGCAAAACTAAGTAAAGAAGATATTTAAGATATATTGTAATGAGTAAAAGAACGTACCAACCATCAAATAGAAAGAGAAGAAACAAACACGGTTTCAGAGATAGAATGGCTTCTGCTAACGGACGTAAAGTATTGGCTAGAAGAAGAGCGAAAGGAAGGAAGAAACTTACGGTTTCATCTGAATCAAGACATAAAAAATAATGATTAACAAGATGTTAATAATAAAGGTGTTTCTATTTTAGTAACACCTTTTTTTATACCCAATGATTTTTTAATTTTACCAACACATATAATTTAATAACATGCCTAAAAGACAAGACCTTAAGTCAATTTTAATTATCGGTTCGGGACCTATAGTAATAGGACAAGCATGTGAATTTGATTATTCAGGTTCGCAATCTTTGAGATCTTTGAATGAAGATGGAATAGAAACCATCTTAATCAACTCAAACCCTGCAACAATCATGACAGATCCTAAGATGGCTGATCATGTGTACTTATTGCCCTTAACGACTAAATCTCTTATTAAAATATTAAAAGAACATCCTCAGATCGATGCAGTGCTGCCAACTATGGGAGGACAAACTGCCTTGAATTTATGTATAGAGGCTGATGAAAAAGGGATATGGAAAGACTTTGGTGTTAAACTAATAGGTGTTGATATTGACGCAATCAATATTACTGAAGACAGAGAAAAGTTCCGAAACTTAATGGAACAAATTGATATTCCGATGGCACCTCAAGCAACTGCAACCTCATTCTTAAAAGGAAAAGAGATAGCACAGCAATTTGGTTTTCCTTTGGTAATTAGATCATCTTATACGTTAGGAGGAGCAGGAGCATCAATTGTATACAAAGCAGAAGATTTTGACGAGTTACTGAGCCGAGGTTTAGAGGCGTCACCAATTCACGAGGTGATGATTGACAAAGCCATGATGGGTTGGAAAGAATATGAGTTAGAGTTGTTGAGAGATAAAAATGATAATGTTGTTATTATCTGTTCTATCGAAAACATGGATCCAATGGGAATCCACACTGGTGATTCTATAACCGTTGCACCGGCTATGACACTGTCTGATAGAACGTACCAAAGGATGAGAGATATGGCCATCAAAATGATGCGTTCTATAGGTGATTTTGAAGGAGGATGTAATGTGCAGTTCGCAGTTTCTCCAGATGAAAGGGAAGATATTATTGCAATAGAAATTAATCCACGTGTTTCAAGATCATCAGCCTTAGCGAGTAAAGCTACTGGATATCCAATTGCAAAAATTGCAACAAAATTGGCGATAGGATATACGCTAGATGAACTTGATAATCAAATTACGAAATCTACATCGGCCTTGTTTGAGCCAACTTTAGATTATGTGATTGTAAAAATACCACGCTGGAACTTTGATAAATTCGAAGGATCTGATAGAACCTTGGGCTTGCAAATGAAAGCAGTAGGAGAGGTAATGGGTATTGGTCGATCTTTTCAGGAAGCTTTGCACAAAGCAACTCAATCTTTAGAAATAAAAAGAAACGGACTAGGAGCCGACGGAAAAGGATATACAGACTACAATCAAGTTATAGAAAAATTGACCAATGCGAGTTGGGACCGAGTTTTTGCCATCTATGACGCCATAGCTATGGGAATTCCTCTGAGTCAGATTTACGATATCACAAAAATTGACATGTGGTATCTAAAGCAGTATGAAGAGCTGTATTTATTGGAAAAAGAAATTTCTAAATACACCATTGACACCCTACAAAGAGATTTGTTATTGGAGGCCAAGCAAAAAGGGTATGGAGATAGACAAATAGCACACATGTTGGGCTGTTTAGAAAGTCAAGTATATTGCAAAAGAGAAGAACTAAAAGTTCAAAGAGTATATAAATTGGTAGATACCTGTGCTGCAGAATTTAAGGCGCAAACTCCATATTATTATTCGACTTTCGAAAATGATATTGAAACCGCTGATGGTAAAACGGTAGTTGCCAATGAAAGTATTGTCACAGCAAAAAAGAAAGTTATCGTATTAGGATCAGGGCCAAACAGAATTGGTCAGGGAATCGAGTTTGACTACTGTTGTGTTCATGGAGTTTTGGCAGCAGCAGAATGTGGCTATGAAACCATCATGATCAACTGTAATCCAGAAACAGTTTCTACAGATTTTGACATCGCAGATAAACTGTATTTCGAGCCTGTTTTTTGGGAGCATATTTACGACATCATCAAACACGAAAAACCAGAAGGTGTTATCGTGCAATTGGGAGGTCAAACAGCACTAAAATTAGCAGAAAAATTAACTAAATATGGGGTTAAAATTATAGGTACAAGTTTCGAAGCCTTAGATTTAGCCGAAGATAGAGGGAGTTTTTCTACTTTATTAAAAGAAAATAACATTCCATATCCAGAATTTGGAATCGCTGAGACTGCTGATGAGGCACTCGTTTTGGCAGAAGAATTGGACTTTCCAATATTGGTGAGACCCTCTTATGTGTTAGGAGGTCAAGGAATGAAAATTGTCATCAACAAAGAGGAATTGGTAGAGCATGTAGTTGATTTGTTGCGCAAAATTCCAAACAATAAATTACTGTTAGATCATTATTTGGATGGAGCTATAGAAGCAGAAGCCGATGCAATTTGCGACGGTGAAAATGTCTATATTATTGGTATTATGGAACATATTGAGCCTTGTGGAATTCATTCAGGAGACTCAAATGCAACCCTACCTGCTTTTAACTTAGGTGACTTGGTTTTACAGCAAATTAAGGATCACACGCACACCATAGCACTGGCACTAAAAACAGTTGGATTGATCAATGTTCAGTTTGCAATTAAAGATGACGTAGTGTATATTATTGAAGCCAATCCAAGAGCCTCTAGAACGGTGCCATTTATTGCAAAAGCATACAAAGAACCTTATGTAAATTATGCAACAAAAGTGATGCTTGGAGAGAAAAAAGTTACTGATTTTAAATTCAATCCTCAGTTGGAAGGATATGCAATCAAACAACCAGTCTTCTCTTTCAATAAATTTCCAAATGTTAATAAGAGCTTAGGCCCAGAAATGAAAAGTACAGGTGAAAGTATCTTATTTATCGATAGCTTAAAAGATGATGATTTTTACGAATTGTACGCAAGACGTAAAATGTATTTGAGTAAGTAATAAAAACTCTATAAATAAATTAGCCGAAGTTTTACTTCGGCTTTTTTTATGCGCTTCTTAAAATGTATCTTTGTGTAAAACACAGATACAAGATGAATTATATTTTGTTTGATGGCGATGTGCGAAACGCCTTATTGCCATTTACCTATACAAGACCCGTGGCTGATATTAGAGTTGGTATTTTAACCATTCGAGAAAAATGGGAGCAACGTTTGGGTTTAACCACCACGACGCTCACCGAAGAATATTTAGAAGCCAAATACCCAATGGTAGAAATGGATCATAATATTATGATCAATGCTTCCTTTGTGCCCAATGATGCTTTGGTAAAAATGGTGCTAAAACTTTCTGAAAATCAAGCGATTTTTAAGGGAGATGATGTGATTGCTTTTTATACGAGTACTACGCAAGAAGAGGTTGATTTTAGTTCATATAAGCAAATTGAATTTGAAAAAGAGCTATTACAGATTAAAAACACCTGGGATATTTTTTCATTGAATGATGCTGCGATACGACAAGATTTTGACTTTTTAACCAAGAACAAAACCTCATTACCAATACCCAAAAGCGTACATGCCATAAATAAAAGTCAGATTTTTATAGAAGAAGGGGCTCAAGTTACATTTGCTTCTCTTAATGCAAGTACTGGACCAATTTATATTGGAAAAGATGCTGAAGTCATGGAGGGTTCCGTTATTCGAGGTCCTTTTGCTTTATGCGAGCATTCTTCAGTTAAAATGGGTGCAAAAATGTATGGTGCAACCACCATAGGTCCTCATTCTAAGGTAGCGGGTGAAATTAACAACTCTGTAATCTTTGGATTCTCTAATAAAGGGCATGAAGGATTTCTGGGGAATTCCGTATTAGGGGAGTGGTGTAATATTGGCGCAGATTCTAACAATTCGAATTTAAAAAATAATTATGCTGAGGTTAAAATTTGGAGCTACGAAACGGAGCGTTTTGCAAAAACTGGTTTGCAATTTTGTGGATTAATTATGGGAGACCACTCTAAATGCGGGATCAATACCATGTTTAATACTGGAACTGTAGTGGGAGTGAGTGCAAATATTTTTGGTAGTGGATTTCCTAGAAACTTTATACCTTCATTTAGTTGGGGAGGGGCATCTGGATTTACGACTTATCAATTACCAAAGGTTTTCGAAGTTGCCGAAATGGTGTATCACAGAAGAAATTTGAGCTTAGAAGAAGAAGATAAAAAAATATTGGAAGCTGTTTTTGAAGCAACGAGAAAATACAGAAAGGAATAAAAACTAAAAACCCTCAAGCTAAGCTTGAGGGTTTTTTAATAATCTATTATCTTTCTCTACGTCTTCTTCCGAATCCGCCAGTTTTTTTATCAGCTGTTGCACGGTCAGGTCTGTCACCAGCACTACGACGTTTTCCAACATCTTTTCCAGTTCTTTTAGCAGTTCCTTCGGCACTACGTCTTCTTCCAAAACCACCTTCGATATCGCCAAATGGTTTTTTACCACGTTTTTCACCTCCACGTCTACCTCCAGATGAACGTTCTTTTTTAGTAACCTCTATGTTTACGTTTCTTCCATTGAATTCAGGATCGTTACTTTCGAACGCTTCTAAGGCTGCCGATTCAAAGTTCTTGTCAATTTCAAAAAATGAAAAAGTATCTAAAATATCAATAGCGCCAATTTCTATATTGTCTGTGATTTTTTGATCATTTATTAAACCAATTAATCTCGCAGGATTTAAATTATCTTTTCTTCCTAAATTAATAAAGAAACGAGCCATGTTCTCATCATTTCCTCTAGTGACAGATCTTGATGCTCCTTCACCTCTCGAAGACATATCATTTAAATCTGAAGCATTTTCATAATAAGATAAGAATGCGTTGAACTCAAGCGATACAAATTTTTGAATTAAAGCTTCTCTATCTAACTCTTTCAATTTGTCATAGATACTTGGTAAGAAATCTTTAATTTGATCTTCATTTACCTCAGTGTTTTGAACTTTATCAATTAAATGCATCAATTGATTTTGACAAATTTCTTTTCCTGAAGGAATGTTTGTTTGTACAAATTGTTTATTGATGATGCGTTCTATAGAACGAAGTTTGCTCTTTTCTTTACCATTTACTAAAACAATAGAAATACCTTTTTTACCAGCTCTTCCAGTTCTACCACTTCTGTGTGTGTAGTTTTCAATTTGATCTGGTAACTTATGGTTAATTACGTGGGTTAATTCAGTAACATCCAAACCTCTAGCAGCTACATCTGTGGCGACTAATATTTGAATATTTTTCTTTCTAAACTTATCCATTACGCTATCACGTTGCGCTTGAGACAAATCTCCATGCAAAGCATCAGCGCTATAACCATCTTTAATTAAGTTGTTAGCCACCTCTTGTGTTTCTCTTCGAGTTCTACAAAATACAATAGCATAAATGTCTGTATTGACATCCGCAATTCTTTTTAAAGCAGGGTAACGGGTTCTTTCATTAATAAGATAGTATTCATGACTTACATCATTGGATCCTTCATTTTTTTGTCCTGAAGAAATCTCGATAGGGTTGTTCATGTAATTTCTTGCAATCGACTCAACTTCTTTCGGGAAGGTAGCAGAAAACAACAAGGTTTGCTTTTTAGTAGGCATTACCTCTAAAATCTGATCTAACTCATCTTTAAAGCCCATATTAAGCATTTCATCAGCCTCATCTAAAACTACCCACTGAATAGATTCTAGTTTTAAAGCTCTACGCTTAATTAAATCAACGGCTCTACCAGGAGTACCAACCACAATTTGTGAGCCCTTCTTTAAAGAACGAATTTGTTCATCAATATTAGCACCACCATATACGGTAGTTACTTTGACTCCTTTTAAATACTTTGAAAACTCTTCAATATTTTTTCCAATCTGAACAGCAAGTTCACGAGTTGGAGATAAAATAATTGCTTGAGTATCTTTGCTGTTTGCGTCGATTTGTTGCAAAATAGGCAAACTGAAGGCAGCTGTTTTACCAGTACCTGTTTGAGCAAATGCTTTTAAATCTTGTGTAGATGCAATTACTTGTGGAATTGCTTTTTCTTGAATTACTGTAGGACTTTCATATCCCAAATCTGTCAAGGCTTTGGTAATTTCTACCTGAAGCCCCAACTCTATAAATGTTGACATTCTGTGAATTAATGTGAATTCACAGACGCCAGTATCTGTAAACTCGGTTTATATATTTCGCAATAGATTTTAATACGTATGAACTGGGTATTAGCAATCTAGGTTTTCAAAACTACGTTTAGTTTGAAGAGTGCAAAGGTACGATAAATATAATAGAATCTTAAAGAAATTAGTTTTTTTCTAATTCCTCAATCTGCTTGCTAATTATTGCCTTGTGAAAAGAGGCAAAACTATTAAAGATAACCCCTTTTCTGTTAATAAGTAATGTACGAGGTAATTTACTAGTTAAAAACTCATTAGCGCTACTTTCTTTATCTAAATAAAATTGATTTTTAATGTCAAAGCCTTTGGTGTGGTGCTCATTAATTAAATCTGTTTTTACCGAAATAAAATAGATATTTGGGTGTTTTTTAGATAAAAACTCCATTCGGGCAACCAATGATCGATTGCTATAGTAGCGAGGATTCCAAAAGAAGAGTACGGTATTTTTGTTTCTTGTAAGCTTTTGAATGCTTTGCTTGGTCTTGTTATAATCAACAACATAAAAATCTGGAAGTTTTTGTTCTTCATGGAGATTTTTAATATCATTTAATAGGCGTTGAATTTGTTTTTTATCTTCTATGTTCGAACTCAACTTAAAAAAGTCATAAAAAGCATCTTTATTGATACTTCCAGTAGAATTTTCGACAAAATAACTCATGAGAACTTGACGTAATAAAGTATTTCTGAATTCTTCTAAATCAGTACTATTGTTAACAGATGCTAATAGTTCAGTTATGAAAAGATCTTCGTTGTCATCACTAACTCCCTTAGAAAAAACATTATTATAAATTCTGTATATGGCATAATCGTTATAAGTTCTTAAACTTACAAGAGCAGGGTCACTCAGATTTATATTTGATCGGTAACTATAGAAGCCAGGAGTTACTTTTGGAAATTCTTTGGTGCCTGTTCTCTTTCGATGAGCCTCCGGATAATATTCAAATCGATTGTAAATTGGATATTTAGCAAAAACATCTAACAAATTTAAATAGGCCATTGGAATTTCAGGATGCGCTTTTTTGAAAAGGCTAATTTTCTCTTGTTTTCTAGACAAGATTGAATCCATTTTGCTTTTAAAAATATCCGGCTGTAAAGCGTAAAATGATGAAAAGGCATAATTTTTTCGATCTCTTTCTGTTTCTAGAAAAAAGTCAACCAATAAATTGTTCTTTTCTCCACCAATACCGTCAAAGACCAATGACTCATCAAAATCCCAAGTATTTAAACGCAGCGAAATACTGTCATTTGACTGAATATATACAAATTGGTTTTCGCTTCCGTGAAAAAAGGAGTAAAAGCCTTCTTTAAAATTTTCATAAGTACCTATAAAAGTGCTATTGGCGTCCAACACCAAACTATCTATAAGTTTATCTTGATCAAACAACAAGACATAGTTGCTTTTTGGATTGATAATTTTACCTCCAAAATAGGTTGTTGTCTTTTCTTTTGAAAACTGACAGCTACCAAAGAGAAACAAGACACTTAAAAAAAATAAATATTTAAAATAATTTGTCATGGATTCAGATGAAATCTAAACGCAAAAATAGGTATTCAAAGCGGATCACTTTGTTAATTGCATGTTAAAAAAAATGTTCAATTTTCGCTAAAATATATAAAATTTTCTAATTTTAAATTACCCAGTTTTAGTGGATACGGGCTTTCAAATTACTAAGAATAAAAGCGCTAAAGTCTTAAGAACTCCATATAATTTTCTATTTTTGCAAAAAATTTAAATACTACAGGATGTTATCAGTTTCTAATTTATCAGTACAATTTGGAAAAAGAGTGTTGTTCGATGATGTAAATACCAAGTTCGTTCAAGGTAATTGTTATGGAATCATTGGGGCAAATGGAGCAGGAAAATCTACATTTTTGAAGATTTTGTCAGGAGAGCAGGATCCAACTTCGGGTCAGGTTCATCTTGAGAAGGGAAAAAGAATGTCTGTATTGTCTCAGAATCACTTTGCTTTTGATGAAATTCCGGTATTAGATGCTGTAATTTCTGGAAATAAGGAATTGTCTGCCATCAAAAAGGAGATGGATGCATTATATGCGGATTACACCGATGAAAATGCAGATAAAATTGGAGAATTGCAATTGGCATTCGACGAAATGAATGGATGGAATGCAGAATCGGATGCAGCTACCTTATTATCCAATTTAGGTATCTCGGAGGAGCATCACTATACCTTAATGAAAGATTTGGATGGAAAGCAAAAGGTACGTGTGTTATTGGCACAGGCCTTATTCGGAAATCCTGATGTATTAATTATGGATGAGCCTACAAATGACTTGGATTTTGAGACAATTTCTTGGTTGGAGAATTTTTTGGCGAACTATGATAATACAGTAATTGTTGTATCGCATGACCGTCATTTTTTGGATTCGGTTTGTACACATATTTCTGATATTGATTTTGGAAAAATTAATCATTATTCTGGAAACTATACCTTTTGGTATGAATCTAGTCAGTTAGCTGCAAAACAGAGAGCTCAACAAAATAAAAAAGCAGAAGATAAGAAGAAAGAATTGGAAGAATTTATTAGACGTTTTTCTGCGAATGTTGCTAAATCGAAACAAGCGACATCCCGTAAAAAGATGATTGAAAAGTTAAATGTAGATGATATCAAACCATCGAGCAGAAGGTATCCGGCTATTATTTTTGAGAGAGAAAGAGAGGCAGGTGATCAGATTTTGAATATACAAGGACTTTCAAAAAGTTTCGAAGGAGAAGTATTATTTAGCAATGTCGATTTGAATTTAAGTAAGGGAGATAAAGTGGCTGTGATTTCTAAAAATTCTAGGGCTGTTACGGCCTTTTATGAAATTTTGAATGACAACTTAAAGGCAGATTCAGGTAGCTTTCAATGGGGGGTAACAACCAACCAATCCTATTTACCTTTAGAGAATGCTCATTTCTTTAAAAATTCAGAACTGAATTTAGTAGATTGGTTGCGTCAATACGCTAAAACAGAAGAAGAAAGAGAAGAAGTACACTTGAGAGGCTTTTTAGGGAAAATGATTTTTAGTGGAGAAGAGGCCTTAAAAAAATGTAATGTACTGTCAGGAGGAGAGAAGGTTCGATGTATGTTGTCTCGAATGATGATGACCAGAGCAAATATTTTGCAATTGGATGAGCCAACAAACCATTTAGATTTGGAATCTATCCAAGCACTAAACAACTCTTTAATTAACTTTAAAGGAACGGTTTTGTTCAGTACTCATGATCATGAGTTTGCTCAGACGGTTGCGAATAGAATTGTTGAGATTACACCGAAAGGAGTGATAGATCGTTATTCTACTTTTGATGATTATTTGAGTGATCCAAAAATTAAAGAATTGCGTCAAAAAATGTATGAATAAAAAAAAGGGAGCTTTTAGCTCCCTTTTTTGTTAGCCATTTTTAATCAGTGGACTAATGATTTTTACGTCACTGAAGGATATTGCGCCTCTAATAATTCCATCTATAGTTGTTTTTAAAGCTTCAATAAGCTGCATTTTTAACTGGGATTTATGATAGAGTAAACTAATTTCTCTTGCAGGTTGAGGGGCTTTAAATTCTCTTAAAAACTCCTTGTCTTTTTCACTTAAATCTAGGGTTTGAAGATATGGGATCAGAGTCATCCCAAATCCTTCTTTAGACAATTTAATTAAAGTGTCAAAGCTGCCACTTTGCAATTGAAAATGAAAATTGGTATCTGATTTATTCGATTTGCATAAGTTTAGCACACTGTCCTTAAAGCAATGTCCATCTTCAAGTAGCAAAATCTCATTCAATTCTAAATCGTCTACTTCTATGAATTTTTGTTTAGATAAGCGATGTCCTTTAGGGATCAAACCTACGAATGGCTCATAGTACAATGGGCGCTCTTTAATTGCTTCGTTTTCCAAAGGAGTTGCGGCGATGGCCGCATCAATATGTCCATCAGTTAACTTACGCACAATATCCTCTGTGGTTAACTCTTCGATGATTAGTTTTACTTTTGGATATTTCTTTGTGAAATTATTCAAAAACATGGGTAATAAAGTAGGCATCACCGTTGGGATAATTCCTAATTTAAACTCACCCCCTATATATCCTTTTTGCTGATGTACAATATCTGTAATTCTATTGCTTTCATCGACAATAATTTTAGCTTGTTCTACGATTTTCCTTCCGACTTCAGTTAATTCAATGGGTTTTGTTGCTCTGTTAAAAATTTTGGCACCTAATTCTTCTTCAAGCTTTTGAATTTGCATACTTAAAGTAGGTTGGGTCACAAAACTGTGCTCTGCAGCAATGGTGAAATTTTGGTATTCAGCCACAGATAAAACATATTTTAATTGGGTAATTGTCATTTTGTATAAGAAATTTTGATAAAGATATTAAAACTATCAATTATGTTTATGAATTTGGCTGTTAAAATTTTATGAACTTTATATCCATTAATAATTTACAAAATGACAAAGAGCATGGTATTAGGACTGGATAAACAGAAAACGGATAATTTAATCATTGAGTTGAATACATTGTTAGCGAATTTTCAGGTGTATTATCAAAACACCAGAGGATTACATTGGAATATTAAAGGAAAGAAATTTTTTGAATTGCATGTTAAATTTGAAGAATTGTACACAGATTCTCAATTAAAAATTGATATGATCGCTGAGCGAATTCTTACCTTAAACGGAACTCCGTTGCACACATTTAATGAATATGTCGAATTGGCATCTGTTCCTGTAGGAAAGAATATTTCTAAAGATGAAGAAGCCGTTATGTTGGTAGTGAGCTCCCTTGCAGAATTATTGAAAATTGAAAGAACTATTTTAGCATTGTCAGCAGAAGCAAATGATGAAGGAACAAATTCTATGATGAGTGATTTTATTGTTGAACAAGAAAAAACTGTATGGATGATGAATGCTTGGTTAAGTTAAAAAGTTTGTTTTTAGAATAAAAAAAGGGTCTGCTTGTCGCAGACCCTTTTTTATTTTTGAAAAATTTTAGCTCCAAAAATCTCTTTTCTTATTTAACTCTTCTTCTTGTTTGGCATATTCCTATACAGATATCACCTTGAGAAAGGATGGATGCTGCTCTATGGCATATTCAATTTTTGTTACGATATCTGCAATTTCTTCGTTTTCATAATCAATTTCCAAAGGTGGTTTTATGACCATAGATTGCAAAACGTTTCTCTTTTTAATTACCAAGCCTTTTTTGTCAAAAGAGCGTCTAAACCCGTCAATAACAATAGGAATTACAATCGGTTTATGTTTTTTAATAATATGTGCAGTACCTCTTCTAATTGGTTTAAACGGGGTGGTTGTTCCTTGTGGAAATGTTATAACCCAGCCATCATTTAAGGCTTTTCCAATATTGGAAACATCTGACATTTTTACTTGGCGATTCACGTTTTTTCCTTCGCTTCTCCAAGTTCTATCAATTGATACAGAGCCTGCATAGGCAAATATTTTTGGCAGAAGACCTGCTCTCATAGTTTCTCCAGCAGCAACAAAGTAGATGTTCAGTTTTGGGTTCCAGATATATCCAATGTTTTTTATATTATCTACTCGACCACTTAGGGCTGCATTAAAAACATGGAACATAGCAGCGACATCTGCAAAGTAGGTTTGATGATTGGATATAAACAAAACATTTCTGTCCGGCAAATCCCTTAAAATTTCAGATCCTTCTATTTGTAAATTGTTGAAACGTCTATATCTTCCATGAGAAATAATTCCAAATATGCGAATCATCCATTTTTTTAAAAATAGAATATGGCCAAAAGGATTTCTTTTAAATAAGGGCATTCGTTTGGTTTGGTTAGTTTACTAAGAGCAAAAATACGAAACTAATACACAATAGTTACTATTTTAATAATTCTTTAATCTCACTTAATATCATGGCCGTAGCCCCCCAAACAATATGATTGTTGAATTTATAACAAGGAACATCAATATTTGTTGCATATGAGGTTGTAATATTAATTGAACTTAAGTTGTTTCCGTCCAAAAGTTCACTTACAGGAATCGCTAAGGTTTTGGCAACTTCATAATTGGTTATCAATTTTGGTTCTTCATTGGTATACCCTAAAAAAGGGGTTGCTAAAAAATTACTAGGAGGGATAAAAACATCGGTCAACTCTCTTAGCACCGTAATTTTATTTTTTGGAACCCCAATTTCCTCATAAGTTTCTCGCAACGCAGTTTCTCTTAAATTAATATCCTTTGGGTCAATTTTGCCTCCTGGAAAGCTAATTTGTGCAGAGTGAGTCCCTTTATACGTTGCTCTTTCGGTTAATAAAAAACAAGTTTCATTATTGTTTGATGGGTAAAACAAGGCTAAAACTGCTGCTTTTTTCGGATTGCTAGCCTTGATCTTATCTGCATCGTATTTTAATCTCATTTTCGGAGCCAAACGAAACTGGGCATCTAAACCACCTAAATTTGCTTCAAGGATGTGCAGTTTTTTATTTAAGAACTCTGAGAAATCCATGAGGAAATTATTTATTTTTGAAAAAGGGAGCGAATCCTATCTTTTTTAGCATTTTTATAACAAAATCCAAGAAAAAATTAAATTGCCCAAAGAGCCAACCATAAAAAAGAATTAAAATCTGATAGAAGGGAAAAATTAAAAGTATCCTCAGAGGTCTATAAATCCATGGGTTAGTATTCTCTTGATACAGACCGAGAAAATCTAAAATAGGCTTAGCAATAATTAAAGAAGAATAGCCCGTAATTGAAAATACAAACAAAATAACAAAAAGTTGTTTGTTTGATTCTATACCCCATCGCTGTTTTAATTTTTCCATAGATGACTAAATGACTGCAAAAATACAATATGAAATGCGCATTCAAAAGTTTCGTGTAAAAGAAATCAAAAAAAATAAAGTTCCCCAATTCTTCGTGCTGTTTTTGAATTTTTTTTTACCTTTCAAGCTGTTAACTACAAAAAAACTTAATGAAGAAATTAGCTTTACACTGGAGAATTTTATTGGGTATGTTGTTAGGAGTTGTTTTTGCTCTTATAATGACCAACTTTGATTTTGGAAAAGATTTTATTAAAGATTGGATCAAACCTTTCGGAACTATTTTTATCAATTCTCTGAAACTGATAGCCATCCCGTTAATTCTTGCAGCACTTATTAAAGGTGTTTCTGATTTAAAAGATATTTCAAAGCTCTCGAAAATGGGAGGTAGAACCATTGGTATTTATATTATTACGACGGTTGTAGCAGTCTCTATAGGTTTGTTACTGGTGAATATTGTCAATCCCGGAAAGCAAATTTCTGAATCTACCACAACTGAATTGGTAGATAGTTATAGCACAGATACTACGAAATACAAAGATGAGGCGGCCAAACAAAAAGAAAGCGGTCCGCTCCAAGCCTTGGAAGATTTAGTTCCTGAAAATATTTTTGCTGCGGCAACAAGTAATAGAAATATGTTACAAGTGATTTTCTTTTCTATTTTTTTCGGAATAGGATTGATTCTAATTCCAGAAGAAAAAAGTGAGATTGTTAAGAAGTTTTTTGATGGCTTTAATGAGGTGATCTTGAAAATGGTCGATTTAATTATGTTGGCAGCACCTTATGGTGTTTTTGCTTTATTGGCAGCCTTAGTGGTAGAATCGCCAAGTTTGGATTTGTTTAAAGCACTAGCATGGTATGCCTTTACAGTAATATTTGGCTTGCTTCTTATGATTATCATATACAATGTTTTGGTTTTTGTATTTACGAAAAAGAAACCTTCTTTTTTTATGAGAGGAATTTCACCAGCCCAATTATTGGCATTTTCTACAAGTTCCAGTGCAGCTACTCTCCCTGTTACAATGGAAAGAGTTACTGAGCATTTGGGAGTAGAAGAAGAGGTTGCTAGTTTTGTGCTTCCTATTGGAGCTACCATTAATATGGATGGAACTAGTTTATATCAGGCTGTGGCGGCTGTATTTATTGCCCAAGCTTTTGGTATGGAACTAGACTTTGCAACCCAATTAGGGATTATAGCAACTGCCACCTTAGCTTCTATAGGTTCTGCTGCGGTTCCTGGAGCTGGAATGGTCATGTTAGTAGGAGTATTAGGATATGCTGGAATTCCAGAAGCAGGTCTTGCATTGATTTTTGCAGTAGACAGACCTCTTGACATGTGTAGAACAGTTGTCAATGTTACCGGAGATGCCGCAGTGTCTATGTTGGTTGCAAAATCTGTTGGAAAATTAGGCGACCCACATGTACAGAATTGGGACGATAATTACAAAGAAGTTAAATAAATAAGATCGAACTAACTTTATCTATTATGAATATTTGTTTTTTAATGTATCCTTGGGAAAAAATTGAACCGGATACCGATAGCACATTGACACTAATTCATGAATGTGTAAAGAGAGGTCATACGGTAGCAATAGCAACCCCTTCTAATTTAACAATTCGGCAAAGTATCGCCTATGGCTTTTGTAAAATAATAAAAACCAAAGGAGATAAACTTTCCAATTCTCCCAAAGTATTTTATAAGAATGTAAGCTTAAAAGAAAAAATGCTTCCATTGGCTGGTTTTGATGTTATTTTTATGAGAGCAAATCCACCATTAGATCCAATCGTCTTGAATTTCTTAGACTCTGTTAAAAACGACACCTTTATAGTGAATGATATTGAAGGTTTAAGAGAAGCCAATAATAAGATATACACAGCTGCTTTTGATGATCCTAACAATGAAATAGTTCCAGTAACACATGTTTCGAAGAACAAGGAATATTTAAAAAAGGTAATCAAAGAAAGTGATACAGAAAAAATGATAATGAAACCACTTAATGGATATGGTGGTTCCGGCGTGATACTTTTGGAGAAAAGTGCCAAATCAAATATCAATTCACTATTAGATTTTTATATAGACAATGCAGATGGCACTTCTAACTATGTAATTTTACAAAATTATATAGAAGGTGCAGATAAAGGCGATGTGCGTGTATTGTTGCTCAACGGAGAGCCAATAGGAGCCTTAAAAAGAATTCCTGGGTCTGAAGATCACCGTTCAAATATTTCGGCAGGAGGTACTTTTGCCAAACACCAATTGACAAAAGCGGAAAAAAGACTCTGTAAAAAAATAGGCCCAAAACTTCGAAAGGATGGCTTATACTTTGTCGGAATTGATATTATTAATGGAATGTTGGTAGAGGTCAATGTAATGAGTCCTGGGGGTATTTCTTATATTAACAAAGTGAACAAAATACGATTACAAGAAAAAATCATTGATTTTTTAGAAGAAGAAATTTTAGAACAACAAAAAGCAATCAATAGAAAAAGCGCCCTGCGCTCGAAGTTGTTGGATGTATAATTCATTCTAAATGAAAACTCCCATAAAAGTGCCAAGTGCTGTGGTTACAGTCACTTGGTTAAACCAAAATTTACAAGCTCCAAATTTAATTGTTTTAAATGGTACAATCCCGAAG
>Ga0129324_10001213_pt1 | contig 17009 bp, 38 predicted proteins | sample CPBDNA_7_FD_96879 | JGI IMG/M metagenome (GOLD analysis project Ga0129324, IMG submission 96879) | Freshwater to marine salinity gradient microbial communities from Chesapeake Bay, USA - CPBay_Spr_15_0.2_DNA | ecosystem: Environmental > Aquatic > Marine > Coastal | place: USA: Chesapeake Bay... | reverse complement strand
TACTATGGCAGAGAGACACGCTCAAGAGTTAGCCAAGGGTCAGTTAGAAGTTAACAAGACTGAGGCAGCACATAAGAGTTTGTTTGTTGCTGGCTGGAGACCCGCAATAGGTTGGATATGCGGCATGGCTCTCCTCTATTCCACTATACTAGCTCCTATATTAGGTATATGGTTTACTGTCCCGCCTGTGGATAGCGCACTACTTACAAGTGTGTTAATGGGTATGCTAGGCTTAGGTGCTATGCGTACTGTAGAAAAAGCTAAAGGCGTTCAAAGGGAGAAGTAACATGGCAGCTAAAAAGAAATCAACAGTTAATAAGGCAGGTAACTATACTAAGCCTACTATGCGAAAGAACATATATAATAGAATTAAAGCAGGCTCTAAGGGTGGTAAGGCGGGTCAATGGTCAGCTCGCAAGGCTCAGATGCTCGCGAAGGAATATAAAGCTAAAGGGGGAGGTTACAAATGAAAGTAAAAGCACCAGCAGGACATCATTGGATGAAACAAAAGAACGGTACGTTTAAGTTGATGAAGCATACCGGCAAGTTTGTTAAGCATAAAGGAGCAAGTCTGGAAGCTAACTTCCCCGTGCAGAAGGTACATAAGTAATGGCACTTAAAAAATCACAGAAGTCTTTAAAGAAATGGACTAAAGAAGAATGGGGTACTAAGTCAGGTAAGCCTAGTACCCAAGGAAAGAAGGCAACTGGGGAGCGCTATCTGCCTAAGAAGGCTAGGCAGGCTTTAAGCTCTAAAGAGTATGCGGCAACCACAAAAAAGAAGCGAGCCGACACTAAGAAAGGTAAGCAGCATAGTGCTCAACCCAAAAAGATTGCAAAGAAAACACGGAGCTATAGAAAATGAGTAAGAAAAAAGACCCTCGACTAGCTAGAGCAGGAGTAAGCGGCTATAATAAACCGAAACGTACACCGAATCACCCGAAGAAAAGCCATATTGTTGTGGCAAAAGAAGGCGACAAAATCAAAACAATTCGGTACGGAGAGCAAGGAGCCAGCACAGCAGGTAAGCCCAAGGCCGGAGAGTCAGAAAAGATGAAGAAGAAACGTGCAAGTTTTAAAGCCCGACATGCTAAGAACATTGCCAAGGGCAAAATGTCTGCGGCATATTGGGCCGATAAATCTAAGTGGTAAACATTTATATGTACATAAAAGTGCTTTAAGTGTACATATATATATACATATAAATGTAATTAAGTTAAGTAGATGAGTAGGCTGTAAGCTCTTTTTCAAGATAGTCATGCATCTTTTCTAGTTTAGGTTTAGCGTCACGAATAATCTTACGCACGAGCATTAGCTCATCACCCTTAAACACTTCATGCAGTCGGTCTTCGGGGAGACCACCCATTTCTGTTAGGATGGCCCCCGAATGATTGACAATAATTTTAAATGATAGTATATTAGCTTCCTTTGCTTTCATGTATATCTCCTATACTATCTCACAAGCTCCACCGACACACGCTAATTCTTGTGAGCCTGTGGTGTTATCTTCCTGTTCAAAGTAAATTAAGTCGTTCCAATTAACATCTTTAGGCATAGAAGCTACTAACTCTTCATACTTCTCTGCACTAATATCCTCATACGGAGCTTGCTGATATACATGGTCACTAACTGGCAACAGACTAATACCAGAACATATATCAAAGTTTTCCCATATCCACTGAGCTACCTGAAGGTACTCATCGTCAGTGTAGTACACAGTGATACTTGGCTTATGCTCGCACCAGTGATTTTGATAAGCCTTCCAAAGTGCTAACTGCTGCATAGCCCCTACTTCTTTTACAACCACGCTGGATGTTGGAGCCTTGACCGGAAAGCTATAGACCACTGAAGACTCCGACATTACATCTTGTTCTACTGGGAATCCTGCTGCTTCCATAAAGACTGCAAGTGGGTCTTTTTTGTCAGAGCGTACTCTGCGAATGTAATGCTTAGAGAAGCGAGGATGGATACCACTAGCACTATCGACAAGTTGAGATACAGTGCCGCTAGGCTTAACACACGTAATAGCAGCAGACTGTTCAATGCCAAGCTTCTTAGCCCATTTCTCATTAACTTTAATAGCATGGTCACGAAGACCTTCCAGTGTTGATGCAAGCTCTTCTGCACTTCCTTTACCCGATAGTAACTCATTGTCCATAATTCCTGTCATGCTTAAACCAAGCAGTGCTTCTTCCGCTGTATTCTTTTGCCAAATGTTTCGCAAGTATCTAAAGTCTGTAAGCGTTGCCTGTAGTGTGCCAATGATAGCAGCTAGTTCTACTTTTTCTTTAAGTGTTTCTGCTGTGTCGTCTTCACGCACAACAACCTCAGATAGATTACAGAACTGATTAGAGCGTAGGATAATCTCAGAGCACGGATTAGTGCCAAAGTCTTGCTCAGAATCTCTACGTCCATTGCGAGCTGCAATATTTTGTGCAGCTACACGGCTAAACAATCCTCGCTCACCTGCCCTGCTTTCATAGAGTGTCTTCATCTCATTGATGAATGCCTCAAAATCAGGCTTCTCAGTATATGCTACGCTGTTGTTAGCCAGTCTACGATGTCCGTCTACTTCCCACCATGCGCCAGTCTTAGCTTTAGCCATGCGATTGTCAGAAAGATTTGATAGACTAATAAGGGCTGAACGTCTTACGCCACCTACAACTACAATGTCAGCAATCTTACATACAACATCGTGGCACTCGATAGATGTCATCTTGCGTCCCCGTGCTTTCTGGAAGACTTCTACACAGAAACGAAATAAATCGTCAAGAGGCGCAGAGCCTGAAGCACGACCACCAAAAGTTTTAAGCCTCGCACCAGAAGGACGCACTTTGCTCATATCCCATTTAGGAATCTTACCGGCATATAACATTGCAATCAACTCACGAAACGCAGAAGCCCATCCAATCTTACTGTCTCCAACAACAATCGTTGTGTCAGTTGGGTGGAAAGTTTCAGCAATTACTGGGAGCTTGTTGATGAATGCTCGCTCAACACTAAAGCCTACACCAGTACCGCACATCAAAACGTACATCAGTTCATCAAAGCTTCGTGGAGAATCAATAGCTAAGTAACTACAATTAAATCCAGCCACGTTATCTTTATCTAAAGCTTCACCTGCTGTCATCATGCAGCGCATAGACGGCATAACTTTTTGTGTTACAATACCATCATACAATCGCTCTGCTGTTTTCTTATCTATTTGCTTTCGATTAATCCAAAAGTCTACATAACGCTGTACTGTTTCTTCCCATGTCTCTCTTCGCCCTTCGTTGCTAAGCCATCGTGCATATCGACTTTTGTGTATAAACTGTTGATACTTGTCCATTAATCTTTATCCTCTGTATAAATGTTGTATAGGGTTGCGAAAATAACTACGCTGGTTGTTGCCAGCAATATAAAAAGTCCTAATGCTGTAATAATATCAAACATCTTCTATCTTCCACACGTTTCCAATAGTAAAAACAAAAAAAGGAATAGTAAAAATTAAACCGTCAAACTCTCCCGCTTCGATTTTATTATCAAAGCCGGTAATCCACACCGGCCTGCTGCTGGATGCCTCGACATCTAATCCAACTCCCATTCTAAAGTTAATGCTCCACAGCATGTCCATAAATTGTACTGTCATTATTTTTCCTTTTAGTTTTTTTGCGTTCAGTCTTAGCTGTAGAAGACCTTGTTAATTTTTTAAACTTCTTTTTGCGGTCAAACCTATCTCGCCTTTCTTCTTTCCTGTCCATCACATAAGACCCAGTGCTTTTACGTTGCCTGCAATAATAAAGATACATGTAACCATATGAGTAAGCCACCAAATAGTCCTAATACCAGCAACAGTATTAGCTTGCTTATCTGTCTCGCCAACCTTTTCACCTAAACTCTTCGCCCATATTCTCCACCACTTAGCTAATGTCTTGTGTTTCACGTTTACCCTCTTTCCTAAATCGTTTGTTGTAACCTCGTTTAATGCTCTTAGCAACCCCCGACTTTTTTAAATAGCAATAAAGTTTTTTAGCGTTAGTAAGAGCATCCCACTCTGCGCCACCCTTCAGTGGTATTCTTTTATTCTTGTTCATCTAGTGGTATGTGGTAGGAGCAGGCTTTTAGAAAGTAATCAAACTGCTCTCTCATATCATCTATTGTTTGCCCGTCACTATATATAGTATAGACTATCTTAACTGCTGGACATATTCTCTCTGCTTCTCCGAACTCTGGATAGTGTATAAACTCAAACACTGGCTTCCTGTCCATCAGCCATTCTCCTCTGTAACCATTCCTGTTAGCTTCTGTAAGTACCAACCAGCCTTCTGTAAGTCTTGTACCTGCTTACCCTTGTACTCATAGCGCCACAAATATTTCATACAGTTGCCCTTTAGGTAGCCTTTGAATGCATGACTGGACATAGACTCTTCAATAGCTTCAATACATTCTATGTTACCGGTGTTGTAGTGTGCGGGTCTGAGCACCATGTCCGTTTCAATGTCCGGTTCTTTGTGAGCTGCCTTCATCCACGCATCTATGCCTCTTCCTTTTTTAGGCTCAGCCCAACAATCTGCAAAGTCTCCAGCATCGCTCGTAACTTCTTTGCCGTAATCTTCTGTGCTATCATAAACATATTTAGATTCTAAACGCTCCATGTAACTTTCAAACGTAGGCTCTCCTGTTTCTCTAACTCTGTCCCAATCTTGTGGCGTTGCGTCATTCAATCTCATCTTTAAAGTCCTCTTTCTTTTTCACGTTAATCCAGTTGTCAGGTATACTGTCTTCACTAAACCATCTAAAATTATTAGCTGAAGCCCACTCACCATGAGAGCGCCTTGTACCATCTTTACGAACCTTGGCGGCAGGCATAGGGGCACTGGGGTTGGCAAACAGAAACACTAGCTCAACATCAACAGGAAGAACCTTAGAAACCCAGACATACTTAGAGTATTCTGCGCTGTCCCAGAAACGGCCCTTAGCCTCCAGAAGTATCTTCTTGCCATCTATTTCTTTAACAAAGTCTGGCTCGTACTTGTGGGTGACTGTGTACTCAACCTTGTCAACGTGGTGCTCCCAAGCATCTAGGATTCCAGAGTGCAACTCATACTCCCAGTTTGAATCATAGCCTTTTACTAAGTCTTTTTCTACTGGACGTTTAACTCTCGGCTTCCTATAGCCTTTGCGTACCTTCTTCATCTTTGCTCCATTTTCCATGCGATGTCTTGTGGCGTTACATCCTCAACGTCTTTGTCAGGGAATATTTTTATTAACTGCTTTATCTTATTGCTCAGCCACTTTAATGTATAGAAGCTAGTATGTATTGTGCCTTGCGCCCACAGGTGTGTTTGTTTAGGCAGCATATCTTTGAAGTTATCTTTGTTAATCTTAGAAGCCTCCTCGTCACTGAGAAGACTTTTAAGCCATTCAATCTGCAAAACTTCTGCGTGTTTTTTTATTCGCTTAGACTTTTTGCGATTCATAATATCTCATCCACCTTTGGTTCTGCCTCTACATGTGTTAAATATTTATAGCCAGTAGAGTATTTGAAAGTTCTGAGGCCAGCTCCATCGTTGGCATCCTTGTGGCATTCGTGTTTATACTTACACCACGTACAACCTTTAGGCAATTGCATATTTCCTTTCTTGCCATCAGGTGTGGGAGTATAGCACAAGTCAGGCGGCGTGTCAAGTTTTAATTCGTCTAGCAGCGTATTTATTTTAGTATCTATGTTTGGCTTATCCAAGTCGTCTGGAACATACATACATAGCTCGCCACTCTCTTTATTGATAACAAGAAACCCGCCCTCGTTTGTGCCTTCTGCTTTCTCGTAACCGGCGAGCTGTCCTAAGTAACCGAAGGGGTCATCGTCAGCCAGTGTACCCTTCATAAACTTATTGAAGGCAAACTTAGATGCAGACTTAACGTCTACTACCTGACCGTTAATCTTACAGTCCATGTGTCCAACAATACCGTTGACTGTAACTTCTTTCTGCTCATCGGTGACGTTGTGTCCCGCCATTCGTACAAGCATAAGTACAACTTCTTCGAGGATGTGACCGTACAGAAACTTAATTTGCGTTGCACCATCAACGCTGCCACGGCCATTAGGGTCACGCTTCTCAAACCACATCTGACGAGAGGGCTTACCTACGTTAGACATTCGTACAGTGAAGTCAGTGTCTCTTGGTCTTGGTGTTGCCCAGTGGAGGATAGCTTCTTTCATAGATGCCATCGTTGCATCGAGCGCCTCCTCCGTTATTGGAAGAGGCTCTCCGTTTGAAAGGTTTTCAAGCAGCCCATAGATGTCAGGGACTATAGTATTAAGCGGCTTCTGGTTCATCTTCTAACTCCTTGAATGCTTTGATTACATCAGAAGAGAATAGCTTCTGAAGATTTAACAGGTACATTTGGCTTGCTCTGTTGTCACCACCCGATACGGTTTTAAAACTATCTAGGCGCTTGACAATCTTCTTGAGCGTAGCGGTGTTAAATACCAGTGTGCAGTATTCATCATCACCGATACATAAGTTATGGAACCAGTAGTCGGATTCAGTTGCGTCAATCCCTGACGGCTTACCGTATGACTTATACTCAATACAAATGTTACCCGTCTTTTGCCAGAGGTCACGCTCTGATTTAACTTCTATCTTCTTTCCTGTAAGCATCGCTGCAATTTTATCTTCTCGCACCTCTCCGTATGCTAGGTCAAGGTCGAACTTCTTTCTGTCTGCTTTAGTGGGTTTCATGCCATCCATCTCCGATGTTGAAGTCCCCATCTAAGGGACAGTTTAAGTTTAAGTTCTTACCTGCTTCAACAATAGCATCAATGCCTGCTTGACCTACTGCCTCTGCGTCCTGTTCTTTGCATTCAATCTGCCACTCGTCATGGACGTTGGCTACAAACTTAGCATCTAAGTGCCGTATCTTTTTCTCCAGTACAACCAGAGCTTCCTTCATAACTATAGCACCGGCTGACTGTAACAGTGTGTTCAGTGCAGCGTGTTCAGAGCGCACAGTAACTTTACGCCCATCTAGCCCCTTGAGGAATCCCTTTTTACTGTCTCGTTGTACTCGTTGGATAAGAGATTTAAGTGATGGGAGACTATTAAGAAACTGTTCTCGCAGTTGTTTACCTCTTGACTGACCTGCTTTAACCACTGACCCAATCTTTGCATTTCCAGCTCCGTATAGGAAGGCATAGATGAAAGTTTTTGCCTGATTTCTTGATTCAAGTCCTGCAAGTCTTTGGTTAGCGCTGTGAATATCTCCGTTGAGGATTTCATTAGTATACTCCTTATCGTTCATATAGTGTGCAAGCATTCTAAGTTCTAAGCCTGAAGCATCAATACCTACAAGCTTGTTACCTTCCTTCACAGTCCAGCAAGACCTGCACTCTTTACCGTAGGGTGAGTTGCTGCTCGGTATCTGCGCCATGTTAGGATGGCTGTGTGTCATGCGGCCTGTCACAGCACCGTTAGGATTAACATAACCACGCACTCTGTTGTCAGGCTCAACCGCTTTTATCCAACTGTTTACCTGAGCCAATCGCTTCTGAAGCATTAGATACTTAGCAATCAAAGCTGCTTCGGGTATGTCCTTAACTTTAGACAGCGCACCTTCGTCAACAATTGGTTGGCCAGTAGGTGTAAAGCTTTTAGGTGCCCATCCAGCATCAATAAGATACTCACCTATCTGCTTACGAGAACCCAAGTTAAACTCTATGTGAGTCTCACGCTTGATAGGCTTGTTGGTTTGAAGCATGATGTCATACTCCTCGTCAGTAAGCCTAACGCCCTTACCCTCTGGGCCTTCAGAAACTTTAGCAAGCTTACCGCTTTTAGTATACTTAGGCTTGAGAATATCTACGATAACCTTGGGCTTGAATGTCTCATGCACTTCAGCTTCTGTAGCATCTAGCTTCTCTTGGAACATTGCAACAAGCAACATAGCCTTACGCATATCTAACTCAAAGCCATTGCGTCTTTGCTCGTCTATAATCTTAGCAACTGAATGCTCAAGCTTTACTGCTGTAGGTGTGAAGCCTCGGCTCTCGACACGCAACTGCTGATATACTTTAGTATTCAGTTCTACATCACGCTTACAATACTCTAGCATCTCAGGGCAGTAAGCATCCCAAGCATCTTGGTTAGCACCGTAGTCACCCTTGTTGAACTTGAGTCGGTAGCCCCAAGACTCTAAGCCATGACCACCCTCACGGGTTGGCTTGAACAATCTAGAAAGCACAAGTGTATCTACAATCTTTTTGTTGCTCAAGTCAAGTCCGGTAATATCTTTGATAGCCGGAAGGTCATAGCCAATAATGTTGTGGCCGATTAGTTTATCTGCGGCTCTCAGAAGACCATAGCCCTCTTCGAGTTGGGTGTTGTCAAACGTAAACACATCCATTGTGTCTACATCTTGAGCAACAATACAAAAGATTTTAGTGGGTTCAAGTCCGTCTGCCTCAATGTCAAATACTAAGTTACTCATAGCTCGTCTCCGTCAAAGGCATCATAGTTATTACCGTCATCAATCTCTCGCAGCCTGCCGGTGTCGGCATCGTATAGAAGGCTACAAGCTACGCCAACATCTCCAGTGTATCTAGATTTAAGCACTCGCACCTTGGTGGTTGATGCCTCAATCTCGTCCTCTGATTGTTGGTTGCGCTCCAAAGATATAACACAGTCTGATAACTGAGCGATACTCTGAGAGCCTCTGAGGTGTGACAGTCCTGTCTCTATACCGTTCTCATGTCCACGGTTGCCCTCAACTCTACGAAGGTGGGACACCAGTATCATACCAGCGCCTGTCTCTTCTACAAGAGAGCGAAGTCGGTGCATGATACCGTCAATAGCTTTACGCTCATCGCCTTCCAAGGCTTGCAGCACCAGCATATGAAGGTGGTCAACTACAACCCACTTACAATCTAAACCAACAATCAGATAGCGAAGCTTGCTAAAGATGTCTTCTAGATTATTGACACCCAGATGGGCATGAATCCAAACACGGCCCTCGTTCTCTCCCATGAATACCCTGCGGTAGTATTGTTCGAGAAGCTCATCGCCCATTTTATTCTTAACGCTATCTAGGTGTAGTTTTGCGTTAGCTTCAACAGCCATGATACCTTCAGCAGTACGGCTCCAGTTCTCTTCAAGAGCTACAATGCCTACGTTATCTTTGGTGTGGTTGATAAGCCAGTGCTCTAGTTCTCTGGTCACAGAAGACTTACCAAGCCCAGTGCCACCAGTGAGAGTTACAAGCTCGCCTGCTCTCATGCCTTCTAGCTTCTTGTTTAAGCCGCCCCAAGGATATGGGATTGACGGAAGCTTTTCTGTACGTAAACGCTTGTACTCGTCTAACTGGCTGGACAGGTTCATAATCCCTGAAGGGGTGTAGACTTTTGCATCCCAGAAACAATTAACAAACACAGAGTGCTTGTGTTCCTTGAGCATATCGTTAGGGTCTTTGAACCCTTCGGGCAGTGTCATCAACTTAGCTTTGTTGGGGGTGAGGAGCTTGGCGATAGCCTTGGCCCCTTCCTTGCCCACCTTGTCGCTGTCGAAACACAACACTACTGTGTCGAAAGATTCTAGAAACTCTAGACTATTCTTAACGTCACGAGCACCTCCTTGTGCCCCTGATTTTATAGATACTACAGGCCACTTACTTCCAAGTAGTTCGTATGCTGCCATCGCATCACACTCTCCTTCTACCACTGTAATAAACTTACCGCCTGCTTTAAACAACTGCTCTCCGAACAGCCCTGTTTCTTTTGACTCGCCCTTCCAAGCAAACTGCTTGTTAAGCTTCCGTATCTTTGTTGCTACTTCCTCGCCATTGTTGTAGTAGGGATAGTGGTGGCTAGTGACCTGACCGTTTAGAGTAGTAGATTTAACGCCATACTTTTTGGCAGTCTCAACACTGATTCCTCTGTCGGTCAGGGCATTATAGCTAGAGCCACTACCTGAGCCTTGATACTTAGTAAATTCCATTACTGTATCTTGTTTGGGGGTTTGCACTTCCGATGTGCCGTAATCTTTAAAATAAGTATTGCAACTGAAGCAATATGCTGACCCGTCATCGTTCTGTGATACTGGGTCACTCCCCCCGCATTCATTACACGGGAGGTGAAATTTAACAAACGGCATGGTGTCACCTCATGGTTAGCCTTCAACTACAACTTCAGCTTCCTCTGCATCTTCGGTGATGGCTTCATCCGTGAGCCTATCTTCAAACAAAGCTTTAATCTGCTGAGCTGCTGCTTGATATAATTGAACATCGTTGTTTGATACTTGTACCTTCACCATTGCGTCCTTCAAAAGCCCAAATAATCCTTGGGCTTCTGAGTCTAGCAAAGATACATCGTATACATTGTCGCCTACTTTATATGTACCCATTAAATTGCTTCCTCCATTTCATCTTCTACTTCAAACTCTCCCCCATCCATTGTACCGACAGAGACTAAATCCAGAACCTGCATAGCTTGGAAGTCTAAACCCTTGAAGGTCTTACCTTTCCAAACAGATTCCCACTCTTTGTACTGAACCTTAACTGTAGAGCCATTACCTACACGCTCGTCAATTGGGTTCTTGCTTGCATCTACAAGCTTAGGCGCTGACCGAACCATTCCATTCGGGCCATTAACTTTACGCTTGATGATAATTGCTGGGCCTTCATCCATGTCCTTTACTGCAAAACCTTTAGACCGAAAGCTTTGTGCAGTGTCTTCGTCTACTACTAGATTTACTGTGTATACTGGTTCGTAAGTAGTGTTAGGTGTTGTTACGCTTGCCCAATATGCTGTTCCTGATACTATAGCCATGTTTATATTTCCTATCGTTGGTGTTAAAATGAGGTGGCATTATACCACAAGTTACTTCGCTTGTAAAGTTTTATTTAAAAAAAAATTCACGCTCTATGTACATTGCCCAAACAGCTATGATAAACACAGCCCAAGCTGGCGCTCCACATAAAGCTAATCCAAGTGCTATGCATACAGTGGTCATTGTTCTTTAACAAATAGCCCATCAACCATTGTACCCTTGCGGTCTTTGATGTCATTGTAAGCGTGTTCCATGCACTGTTCGAGAGTTAAGTTGCTTCGATGTGCAATGTTAATTAGCACTACAATAATATCTCCGATGTCATCAATAACTAGCTCGTCATTCTGAATGTTAAGGCGTAGTTCTTCGACCTCTTCGAGAAGCTTTTCAAACTGTTGGTGGTCTGTTGAGCCATCAAATAAATTACGGTCATGGTGCCATTGTACTATCTTGTCTTCCAGTGTCTTCATCCTTGCTGTCTTCCTCTTGTATATAGTTAAGTAGTTCTTTAGATGTTACATCCCATTTGCTAGTGGCTTGCTGTAAGGTTAAGCGTCCTTGCATTAAGTCTTCTTTAGCATTCTTTAAGTTCTGATTCAATACAAGCTGCTCCACTCTTTAAGTTTATCTTGTTTCTTAAACATCTGTCCAAGCTTTTCTATTTGGTTCACCAGTTTATAATCTGAGAGAAGATTAATCATCACGTTAACATCAGCTGCCTCCTGTAGTAAGTTATCTAAATGCTTTTTCTCCTTACCAAACCTGAGAAGTTTACTGCAAACCATTGCTAGTTCGCAGCACTCCTCCATAGTTATAACAAGAAGCTCTTGTTCTTTTTGAGTTAGTTTATGATTCAACATTACGCCACCTTTGAGAAGTGATGTTGAACAACAGCCTGTCGAGTGTTCTGTGTTGCAGCTATATTAACTATAGCATCTCGGCGTTGTGCTGTTGCATGAGTAGACCAGTCGGTCATAGCATTATAAAATGCCCAGCGATTAGCACCTAAACGTCTCTTGTATTTATGCCAAGCAGCATAGATGTATTCAAGCGATGGGTTAGTTCTTGGCATCTCACCCATGATAGCTTCACCAGATGAAGGCGGCCTAGAGTTAATAATCTTTTGCGCTGAATCAATCTTCAAAGCTTGGACAATCTCTTGAAAGGCCATGTTATCCGACATGGGTTGAGCACTCCACTCTGACCAGAGTTCACGCTGGTTCTCGAAAACATCTAGAGCCTTGGTGATAACTCTTGAGCCTACTTCAATGTCTAGGTTTCGGGTATGCTTAGCCCTGAACACTGCAACCTCACCGCCAACAAAAACTTGTAGATTTGTACAAGCTTGCTGGATAGCTGCTGCACTAATCATGAAGGGCCAAGTCCCGTCAAAGCTTGACACTGCAAGCAGTCCAAGGGATGCAGTGTCACCGTCTGGAGTATTATAAGTATGAGCAGGTAGCTTATATTGTACAAAGGTTCTAGAGCCATCGTGAGAAGTTCTGATAGTCTCTTGGATGCCATCAACGCTAAGCCCTGAACGCTCAATAATATTACGGGTAACATCTATCATCTTCTTGGGAGCTACTGGCTTGTAGCCATGACCGTGAACCCCTAGCTCTGCACCAGTATCGGTGCGATAGATAACAGACTTAGAGCTTGTTACTTCTGGCAGCCACTCTTCAGCAGGAAGATATGTTAAAGGTTGTGTAGCTATATCAAAATCTGCTGAGCCATAGCCACCCTCTCGGATGGCTTGAAGTGCTGAGTTGTTTGGAAACATTTGCATGATAGTCATTATGCTTGTACTCCTTCAATGCCATTAATATCTTTGATGTTCTTGAAGCTAATGCTTCGAGACTGTTTGTGCTGTACATAGAAAGCCCACTTGTAGCAATGGAAGATATGAAAACACTCTCCCTTGCTAACCTCGAAACGATTCTTGCTGGTTCGCTGTCGTACAATAAAAGACTTACCGAAGACCATACCGTTTTTCTTGCCGCTAAATGCCAAAGAGTGTGTAGATTTTGCGATTAAGTTGAATAAAGTTTCCATAGTTTAATGCCTATTGGTTTAGTTGAGTGTGTATTATAACATAAATTTATTTAAAAGTAAAGCGGTTTTTTTACTTGACTCCGCCGCCGAAGTGTGGTACAATAACTTAATGTCTTATAAGTTAGTTCGTAAGAACTTACTAACTTATAAGTCATTAAGTAATTGGTTACTGTTTTTCTTTATCTTTGATTATCATGCTTAGCAACTCAAATTCAATATCATTTAAACGGTCTAGCAAATCTTCGCTAGGTTTAAAGTTTATATTGTTTTTAAAATACTTTGCATTAATGTTTAATTGATTTAAAATTTCAAAGAACTCTTCAGATTTTTCCACTACTTACCTCCTGTTGAAGTCTATCACCAGTAATCTTAGTAACAATATAAGGCTCACTGCTCTGCTGTCTTGCAACTTTATGAGCATCTTCTAAACTAAAACTATACACGGGGCATCCAGATAATCCTAGAAAGTCTATACGCCATAGAACATTGCCTTCTTTAATTCCATCTGAGTTTTTCATGGTGCTCTGCCTCGTTTAAATAACCTTTAAGTACATAGTCAGGAAGTCTTTCAATCATTTCATATATTGCTTGGCCTTCACCGTCTCTTACATCTCTATAGAGTTGATGCATTACCTCGATTAATAGCTCTTCCTTTTCTTCTAAATCTTTAGTTGTTGGCTGCATATCTAGCCTCCTGTTTAACTTTATCTATGTAATCTTCAAAGGCTTTGCGGTGTATCTTCTTGTACTTAGAGCCGCCTTTCTTGATAACATCTTGCATATAGTGATATGTTTGAAGACCTTCCATAGCTTTATTGAGGTCTGGCTCAAGCATAAAGCTAAACATATGTGACTGACAGGTCGCAATAAACTCTTCTTCTGTGGGTAAATCCATTAGTAACCTCCAGTAAATCCAATTATATAAACTCTACGGGCTTGGTCGCCTGAGCTGTTAGCCTCAAATGTTAAGCCTTCTCGAACAGCAAAAGCTATCATGGCGTAGAACTCTTCGATATCAAACGTCTTAAATTCCATAGTTATTCTCCTGTTGAAACTGAATAGATTTTAGTAACACCATAGTCTACATATCTTAATTTTAATTTGTCTGAAACTCCGTTATTTTCTAACTCTCTACACGCTAAGCGCTCGGCTGAATCAACATCAGTAGCTTCTATTTCCATTTCAGCTCCAACCTCATAGTATACTTTAACTTTATATTTCATATCTATTCTCCAGTCAGGTAAGTATAGTGTACTTCAGATACATGGTTGCCATCTTGCCAGCGCTTAGATTTAGTAGCTACAAAGTCGCACCAAGAGTTCCAAAGATTCTCACAGCCATAGTCAGCACATAACTCTATGTACCTATCTATCTTAGCGTTGTTAGCATCAATGCCCTTCTGGGTCTTGGGATTCTTAGCTAGTGCTAAGTCTTTAGTGTCCAGTCCATACATTCTAATGTTATGAGTATCCATACAGCCAACCAATCCAGCAACCAACTGACAGCAGAAGCCAGCTTTAGCTAAGCCCAAGCCATCAACTCTCAGGAATATATTCATAAGCGATATAGATTTCATGAAGTCTGTTTGCTTGCTGTTGATAACAGCCATTACATGAGCATATACTTTGTGCTGATTAGATTTAAGATAGCTATATGTTTTTCCTTTGTTGCCCCACAAGAATCGGGACTCAGATTTATTTAATCTTACATCGGATAGTTGGTCACCAACACCGAGCCAGTTTTGTTGAATGCTTAGCACTACCATTAGAACTGTATCTGACATATTAGTAGCACTACGTTGTGAGTATTCCTGAACCGCTTTGCAGTGAGTGTTGAACATCGGCATCTCCAATTGTGTACTTATTAGTTAGTTCGTAAGAACTTACTAACTAATAAGTACATTTAATATTAATCTTCTTGAGTTATATAGCGGTCATTCCAGTCTTCGATGGCATTAAAGACTTCACCGCTAGTTACATAACCGCCATCTAATAGTCTTTCGACTAGATAATGTACAAATTCGTTGCTAACTTCTACCATTTTACCACCTCTTACCTGCTGGGTTTTGATTAATTTTATCTTTCCAGATGCTTAAAGCTTCTGAGAGCGTAAGGTCATAGTGACCCCAGAATATATCTACTCCCTCTTCAGTGTTGCCCCAGCTATGGAACATATATTCAGCATCAGGTTTAAAGGCATCTATATGTTTGCTCTTATAGCTAATACAGATTCCAAGTATACCACAAGTGCTAACTAATTCGGCATCTAAACGTGACCGTAAAGTCTTTTGTAGTTCTAACATATTACTTATCCTCTTGTTCGTTGTTAGATATATCACAAGCTAGGTTCCAAGCCATCATAGCGGCCAGCCAAGCTACAGATTTCTCACTGCCTGAGAAGCTTTCAAGTCTATCTTCTAAGTCTTTCATGCTAGTCGGAGTGTAAAACAATTCAACTTTCTTCATAGTTCTATACCTTTTCAATGTAAACATCGTGATAACCTTCAGCTCTATAGAAGGCCGCTAACTTTTCCGCTTCACCTTTGGTGATATAGTATTGATTTGCTTCAACACCACCAACCCAAACTGTATATCTATTCATCGGCCTATCTCCTTTCCAATTATATAGATTATAAAGCCAGACAATGATAACACTATTATAAACGCTAAGTCAATTATAACCATCTTATACCTCCAAATATACTGGCTTTTCCCAGTATTCACAATACTTAGATATATCAAAGCTTTCTTCATCTACCAAGTCCATTGAGAGTATATACTCACAGCTATAATTATCGCTATGGATAACAGAGTCAGAGACTTCATTCCAGTAAGACTTATCTGTAGCTTTAGATATAGTTACATCAGAGACAATATAGGTACTACCGCCTTTATACTTCCAGTATTCTGGACACTGACCTTCGCCGTTCCAGTCATGAGCGCCATAGTTTTCTTGGAACTGAGTAGTAATAACAATCTTCATAGCTTTATACCTCTATCTCAATAAATGAATCAATGTCAGTCGGCTCTGCCGGAACAACTTCTACTAAACTATATTCAGCATTTCTTAAATGCATAGCAGTTTCAGTAGCATCTTCTAAGTCTTGGCAGACCATTACATTACCATCGAATATAACTTTATACATGAGCATCGAGCCTTTTTGTTTTGGAGTTAATTTAATAGAGCCTACTACTTCGTAATAGGCTATATAAATTAACTAAACTTCGTAGCATTTAGCGACAGTTGACCAGTCTATACTATGTAAAACTTCTTCGCAATAGTATAGATGTTTATGTACAACTATTGTACCGTCATCCCATTCTATACAAACTTTATCACGAAATGAAACATCAGGAAACATTCTTGCCCATATATAACTATCATCAAAGTCTTGCATAAATCTATACCTCGAAAATTAATAGAATTTAACTGGCCGTCCGTGGCCGATAGAATTACTTGGCAGACAGAATCTCAAGGATTTTATCCATCTTCGCTTCTAGCGAATCAACACGATTGGTCAGTGTTGGTTTCTTGGAAGTCGTAGACTTCTTTGGAGCCTTGGAAGCCTTTGGCTCCGCTGAAGCTTTAGCTTTAACTTTCTTGGAAGCCTTTGGCTTCGCCTTAGCCTTAGATTTCTTGGTAGAAACCATGTGGAGGAACTGCTCTGGAACACAATCCCATTCAAACCATTCTGAAACATCAGAATGGGTCATAAAGCTATCGGAGTCTTTGTAGTGCTTGTTAAGCACTGCATTGAAAACCTTGGTCAATCCATATCTCTCCGATGGAGAGGTTGCTTGGATATTAGCAAAGTGGGAAGCTACGGCAAACACTTGTCGAGCAGTAGCAATTTGGTTGGCATCGATTGAGTTGAAGTTTGATTTGGCCATTATAGTATTCCTTATTTATTAAGTTAAAAAGTTCATTCTGAACTTCTTTTTAACTTAATAAATAAGGAATACTTTTTAGTATCTCCATAACCTTTTATAGGTTATGGAGATACTAAGCCGACCTTTAAGACTTTTAAAGTCTTCATCGGGCGGCATTCCCTATCGGGAATTTCCTGTAGGCGATAGAATCTTTGGAGACTTTAAAAGTCTCAAGGGAGGTTGATTAGTCGTAGACTAAAAAGATGCTAAGTGCTTGAAAT
>Ga0129324_10001212_pt1 | contig 17009 bp, 19 predicted proteins | sample CPBDNA_7_FD_96879 | JGI IMG/M metagenome (GOLD analysis project Ga0129324, IMG submission 96879) | Freshwater to marine salinity gradient microbial communities from Chesapeake Bay, USA - CPBay_Spr_15_0.2_DNA | ecosystem: Environmental > Aquatic > Marine > Coastal | place: USA: Chesapeake Bay... | reverse complement strand
CTATATTTAGAACGACGTCATCGAAATCTACACATGCTCGTGCATTATCTCTCTCGGAGTCCTACCCACCCCTCTTCATTTACATTTCTGTGAAATCCTTAATGTTTCTTTCTATTTTTCACCTTATCCCAAAATACTACCACGGAATTAATTATATCCTATTTTTTTTGGGTAGGGCTGCCATTTTTTTATTTATACCTTCACCTTTCTCCATTTACTATTATACGCTTCCGCCGCACAGACCGTCAGGTCGTTGGGATCTTAATCAATAAATATATTTAACATGTAATCTATTTATTTATTTTACGAACATGGTTTTAAAACCCATTTATATACTTTTGCATAAAGTCTAATGATAAAAAATCTTGATATATTATCGGTTTACATATGGTGTAGTTTATTCCCATGTCATAACATTGGTTCATTGTGGTATAACTACAATCTCCTGTTACCGCAATTATCAATCCGTCATAATTATACATGTTCCTCAACAACCTCGTGCATTCTATTCCATCCATGTAAGGCATTCTTATATCCATCCATACTATATCATAGTCTTCTAATTCCATCTTCAAAGCCTGGACTCCATCATGTACTACATCCACTTGTATATCCAATATGTTCAAATATTCCTTCAATATAAAACAATTACTTATCGAATCATCTACTACTAAATGTCTGTACGTTTTTGGTTCAAACTTTTTAATATCAAACTTCATTTTGTTTTTTAAGTGAGTAACTATCGATTCTTTTAACATGATAGGTGGTAATTCCTTTTTCTGCTTATTTAAACAATTGCCCATTTTAATATTCATTTATTATATTTCTTTTGGTTCTGGTTTTCTGCGTTCTGGTTTCTTCTTCTTTGGGACTACCATGTACAACTCAAGATAGTCTCGTAACTCTTCAAAGTCTGTTTGCAATTGCATGTATTCTGTATACGTCAATTTCAAATGCTGTGACATGTACGTTTTTAATAATTGATTTCGTTGTTCATAACTGCCATGAAAGAAGTTGTAATACTTTGCTTCAGTTTGATTCTTCAGATAGATCATAAAGTTCTTCACTATTTCATCCAAGTCCATTTTATTATTTTTTACATGTTATTACTTTTTTATATTATTTACGCATGTTGTTTCGTTTTCTTTCATAATAGTCTATTAGTATCTTAACTCGCGAGTCAAGTCTTTGTGGTTTACCATTTCCTAGGATCTCATCGTCCATTGGTAATTCATCCAGTTCTACATTATCCCGTGCCCTGTCGAATCTATTCATAGTTAATAATTCTCTTCGTTGCTGTAATAACATTTGCCTATCCATAAATGCTTGAGGGTCTCGTTGTACTTCTGGTAATGGTTCTAGACCTGGGATATCGTCTTCTTCAAATTGTGCTTGGGGTTGGGGTTCTGTTATTATTCCTATATGAGGTAATGGAGTATCGTAATTTGATTCATGATCTTTTAACCATTGAAACAATGCAGATAGTCCATCACTTAAACCTCCAACTATTCCCCATGCTGAAAATGGAGACTCGGGTTGTACTATTTCTATTGTTTTATTCACTTGTTCTTGAGGTGCATCTAGCCCTTTGAGTTCTTGTGGTATTTCGTTTTGTACTTCCAATATCATTTCCCTTACTTCAGCAGGTGATACATTTATGCCCAATAACTTATTTATTTCATTTTGAGTTACTGGACTATCTATTTCTGGAACTTGAACTTCTTCAACTCCCAATAATCTTTCTTTCTCCAATTGATCGGCTTCCAATTCCATGTCTTCTTCATTTAGTCGTTCATCTTGAATTGCATTCGCAATATATATCGCAATGTCTTTTGACATTTCTTTTGAACCTTCAAAGAAATCGACAAACCCAATATCCTTCATGTAATTCCATACACTCTCCAATAAACCGATTTCAATTTCTTCTTCGGGTATTTCTTTTATTTCTTTTATTTCTTTTTCCGCTATATTAGCTATGGCTGTATACAATACTTCCTTCGTTTCTTTCACCGATGGTTTGCCTACTAAATCACGTATTCTTATTCCGTCTTTGTTAAATATCTGTTCTCTTATAGGTAATTCTTTAAACTGGTCTTCTGTGATTGGACCTTGTTCTTTTCCTGGTTGTGGTGGTTGTTGTTCTATTACTTGTGGTTTTACTTTTGATTGTTTGGATTGCACAGATGGTTTACCTACCAAATCACGAATTCTTATTCCGTCTTCGTTAAATAGTTGCTCTCGTAAAGGTGCATCTGCTTGTTGCTGTTTTGTAAATGGACGTTGTGATGTGCATGTATCTTCTGACATTTTAGGTGGAGGTGGTACCCAGCCTTTTAATTCTTGTTGAACCTGCCTAAAAACTCGATTAACTTCCTTTCCAATTTTGGATTCTTCATTGAACTTCTTCTTAGGTTTTAAAAGCTTTAACAGCTTATCAGGATCTTCACTAGTCTTAATTACTTTGATAAGTTCCTCTTTAATAGTCATTTACTATATATATACCTATTATTTTTTGCCTTTGTATGATTCTTTTGCAATCTTTAATGCATCTCCATATTTAATACCCTTTGATTTTGCAACTTCCTTCACGTGTGCGATCCATGGGGATTGGGCAGCTCCTGCTTTGCGTTTCAGTTTAGTTTCTTCACTTACAACTCTACGTTTCTTTCCAGCAACTAGTACTCCTTCTGATACAACTGGGGCTGGGGCTTGTGCAGATTTAGCGGCCTTTTTCTGACATTTACAGGGTGATTCGACAACGTCTACTACTTCTTCAACTACTTTTTTTCTAGGTGCACGTTTCTTTTTACCAGCAGCAGCTGTTGAACTGTGGTTGTATAAACTACCTGCGGCGGGTGCTGAAGATTCCTCTTTCAATATTTTATCGACTTTGTCTATGAAACTACTCATGTTATGTATTCTATAACTCACATAAAAATTCCTAACAGCTTATTTAACCGCGACTGGTTTACCTTTTTCACTTGTCATTTTAATGGGATTCTTCTTGCGTAATTCGTCAATCTTTTTTAATTCCTTGTCAATTTCATCTTGAAGTTCTTTTTGTGATTTTGCACTTTTTGCTCTTGTCTGTCGGTTTTCTGCTTCGACTTCTCTTGACTTACCTTTCATCGCTTTTAGTAATTTGCCTACACCGTTTTTTCTATCTAATGCATTTCCGAATATTATATCCAGTGCAGCGTCTGCCATATTTATACTACCTGTCGACGGAAACATGTCAGTTATCTTTTTAAAGTCATTCTGTAAATTATCAGGTAAGTCCTTTTTTAATTCCTGGTATCGCTTCACTTCCTCTAATGTTGCTTTTTTTAACTTTAATACAATGTCCTGTGCATCTTCAGGTAACTGCTTCACTTGGGTTTCCACTGTTCGATTAAAGTTTGGTTCTATAGGTTGTAAAAATGTTTTGAGTGTTGCTTCGGGTTTTAAGTTAATCTCCTTTACGCGCTTCTCAATTGCACTGTTCACCTTTGCTTTGCTAGCTTCCATTCCGGATTTATCTACGAAAACCTTTGGATTTGATTTCTTTGTATTCAATTTCTTGCTCATATTTATATTAATAATACGATAATAATTATTCGTAAGATTCGTTTGATTGAGATGGAGTACATTTACATGCAACAAATTTAACACATGCTATCATGATCTCAGTCAATCGTTCTTTTAGTGTCATTTACATGTATACTCATATAATTATTCATCATTACTTACATTAAAACGTGTATTGTATCTTTGAGGTTTTCTGTAATCATCTGGATTAAACTTTTCGCAATCCATTCCACATCCATCTAAAAACATTGTTTTAATACATTGCCATATGCTTTTTAAAACATTCATTAATTATTATTCTAATTATTAATGGTTATTTTTATTTTAATCCCATTTGTATTCAAGGTCTTCTGGGACTTCAGGAACACCTTCAGGTTCTTCTTTCATGCATTCTGCTGCCAGACAAGCAGTAATAGCATTCTTTATTTTTAATAGAAAATCTTTAAACGTCATTTACATGTATGCAAAGAAATTAAACTTAAGACATTGTTACTTTTGCCCACGCACCTGCAGTTGCTGCTGAACCAATACAAAGCATCCAATATGTTTGACCGACACCCAATGTACCAATTGCACTTCCATCATTACTTTGTACAGTTACATTATCGATTCCGTTATTAATGATTAAATAAACCATTCCTAGATTACCTAAACCAGTTGGCATCTTTAAAGTTATTCCAGTGTATGCTGTTTGTTTACGAAAGAATGGTCCTTCTGATGTTAGAATTTGTCTAGTTTGACCATTGGCGGTTGGAGAATAATCTGTTTGCCTAAAACATATTGGTGGTACTGATTCATCTGGAACTACACTGGAACTTGCTAAATTTTTACTTCCATCTGTTACCACTAATTGAGATGCGGTTAATCCTGAAAGCAGTAAACTGGTTCCTGAAGCCGCACCTAAAACAGGCGTGGTTAAAGTAGGGCTTGTTTGCATTACAAAAGTACTTCCAGTTCCTGTTTGTGCATTTACGCTGGTTGTATTTCCAACGCTTGTGATAGGACCTGTCAAGTTTGCATTTGTGGTCACCGTTCCTGCATTACCATTAATACTTCCAACAATAGTTGAACTAAAAGTTTTAACACCACCCACGGTTTGGGCACCTTCGGATAGTACAAAATTTGAATCAGCACCTGCATCAGGTATAGTTATTGTTCTCGATGCACTAGGAGCAGGACTCGTTATAGTAGACGTATTTGTAATTCCCAATGTTATTTGAGAAGTAGTTGCCTTGGAATATAACGAACCTCCTATAGTTAAATTGTTATTTGCAGTGTTTATATAGTTATCCATTGTATTAATTAACGCTTTATCACCAGTTGCTGAAGTAGAGAACCCAGATAAGTACATATCTCCCGAATTGGTATCTGTAGAAGTTACAGTAGTTGCCACATCAGCAGTTCCTGTGAGATCACCGATAATACTAGAACTAAATGTTTTGGTACCATTAATGGTTTGAGCGCCTTCAGATAGTACAAAATCTGAATCTGCACCTGCATCTGGCAAGGTTACTATTCTATTAGAAGAAGGTGAAGGTGAATTAATCGTAGTTTCATTTGCGGCACCATGTCCTCCCAAAAACAATTGATTAGTCGTTCGCTGTATTCTAACTGCACTTGGATTAGTAATGTATAAGTCTCCACTTGGCGGATCAAAGTATATTGAATTATCGCTTACAATATTTCTATCACCAGTTGTAAAGTTTTCTAAATATGCTAGATAAAGATTAGGACTAGCTCCTGTAGCTATTGTAACTCCCACATTTGTCGCAACATTTCCTGTATCAGCCCAATCCGCGTGATAACTATCTAAAGCTTGAGTTGCAACATTAGCCGTGTCAGCCCAATCCGCGTGATAACTATCCAAAGCTTGAGTTGCAACATTGGCAGTCTCAGAAATAACTGCGTCTAGTGCGTAAGTCGCGTTCACAGCGTTTACCGCGTTCGTCGCGTTTGTGGCAAAGTTACATGTGTTGGCAGTCTCAGATGAAGTTGATGACCCAATTATATTTCCAGTTATGTCTGAACTAAACGTTTTAGCACCTGCTATGGTTTGAGTTCCTGTATTAATTAATCCTCGAGCACTTGCCGATGCATCTGGTATATCAAAAGTATGCACAGTTCCTGCACTTGTAATACCAAAATCAGTTCCTGAAGTTCCTGTTGCAAATGTTTGAGTCGCCCCAGTTAATGCATTTAAACTTGTTATTCCTGATCCTCCGCCTCCAGAAATGTTTGACCACACTGCACTCGTCGAACTAGTAGCTATTAAGGCCTGACCCGCCAGGGGAGATGGTGACGAGCCTATGTCAATCGTAGTGGTTGCACTTGCTAACTCAATTGCAGGTGCAGGGGAAGGTAAATAAGCCCATTCAGCAGTGTTTGAAGCCGTTCCAATAATATATTTATTATACGCCGGAGTTCCACTTATCGTCACAGGAGAATCTGCATTCACATTTCCAGTTGCTGGTTGCCACATGGCAGATGATGTTGAAGTTCCTACTAAAGTATAATTCGATTCTGGACTATTCGTAATCGTAAAAGCACTCGATGTAATATTTCCATTCAATGCATAGTCGGCGTATTGTGCATGTAAATTCTCACATAATACATTTGATTCAGTTATTATCGGAGCTATATATGCACCCGATGAATCTTGAGCTTGTAATGTAATATTACCTGCATAAATATCTAAATTATTTCCAGTTCTAATCTGATACATTCTCTTATTAATTAATCTATATATTTTTATTTTTTAAACCAATTCTTCTTTAAGCTTGGCTAAATAACGAATATACCACGGTTATTGTTAATGTGCCATCTCCTGTCGCGAAAGGAGTCGAGTTTAATCTATACAAATAAACACCATTGTTTATATATATTGCATCTGAGAAATACGTCAATGTACTCAACATGGCATTCTTTTTCACAACCCCTCGAATATCTGATGGCCCCATCAATTTATAGATACCTGCTTGGGCATTTATATTTATATCTTGTGACGTTCCTCCTGATCCTCCTCCTGCTCCTCCTCCAGTATAAGCGGTTGCTCCTGGTTTAAAGGTTGCCACTACACAATATACTTTATACCAAGCATCGGCTACAGGTGGTAACACTTCCATGTTTGCATCATTCCAATAAGTATCGGTTGTTGTCAATTCAGTATTCGTAAATGTTTTTGAAAATGTTATCGTTTCTCCACCCAATCCTATACTACCTGCTGGGTTTGCTTGCCAACTACTTGTTGAAGCTCCAGTTGCAGTCAATATGTAACCTGATGTACCCGAATTCGAAGGCTTTGCATACGTTGGAGTTACCCATGCGGCTGCTGTTGATGAACTTGCTTCGAGTATATCTCCTGAACTTGGGGCTACCGATGCACTTACATCGACACTTGTAGTTGCTGTGTTTAATGCATCTGTTGAAGTTGCGGCTGGTCCTGATGCAGTCCAAGCTGATGTTCCTGTTCCTGTACTCACCAACACTTCATTACTTCCACCTGGTAAATTCGTTATCACATGTAAACCTCCTGTATTCAATACTACATCTGAATCGGCTCCTGCATCACCAATCGTCACAGTTCGGGCTCCTGCTGGGGCGGGGGCTGATATCACAGTTTTAGTAGTTGCCAATGCATTACCTAACACCAATTGGTCGGTTAAACCTTGTGAGAATATCTTACCTGTTATACCAGTATAAAATCCACCTGCAGCATGTATTAAATTACCCGTTTGATTAGTCCACACTTGGTCATTAATCTTCAAGTCTTTTTCACCAGTTGTTGCACTAGTTGCAGTTGCGAAATAATGAATTCCACTTGTTACTTCGGTCACCAATATCTTATCTGAAGATTCAGCATGTAAATTTGGAATTACCGTCGTTGAATTAATCACAAAAGGGGCAGTTCCTGTTGTCACATTTGATGTTATTTGTCCAGTTACCGTGATACTTGAAGGATTAATATCCCCAGTTATTGCACCTGCGTCCTGCCATGTCGCGGTTGTCGCACTCGTGGCAACCAATATCTGACCTGTTGTAGGTGGTACGGCTAATCCCACATTCACTGCAGTTCCTGTTGTACCCAAAGCTTCAGTTTCCAGACTTACACCTGAACTGGCTGCATTTAAGTTTGCAACTTGGGCAGTAGAATTGACAATGAGTGGAGGTAATGTGGTCGCTGTGGATGTGTATTGATATGCAGTAATATTGCCTGAGGCCACAACGTTTATCGTATTCAATAGATTCGCAGTAATCACATTAGCTCCTGCAATGTTCCCAGCAAAGGCTCCTGGTGCAACCCATTGTGCAGTGTTTCCAGTTACTCCAGTTAGCACATTGCCCGATGATGGATTATTGAGAATTGTGAATATTCCAGATGTTATATTACCCGAAGTATCACAATACTTTGCTCGATTCACATATACGTTATCACAAAATACATTGGATTCAGTTACTATCGGAGCTACCCATGTACCATCGAGGTTTTGTCCTGCTAATGTTATGTTTCCTGCATAAATGTCTAAGTAATTAAAATCTCTCAATTGATAGGACATGTTTTATTTATTCTTCTATTTAGATTTTAATTCTTTATATTACGTCCTTTAGACCTTTACGGGAAATTAAATAACACTGTCCATGAACTACCAGCCGTCGGACTTGTTAAATCCCATCCCAGCACAGTTGCGCGTTCATTCCCATTCGACAAAGTGGTCACCGTTGTTCCATTTGCGGATTTAATCGTTAATGAATCACCTACACCACCTTCGTTGATAAAAACATATGTTTGACCTGCAGAAGCTAAAGTTGGCAATTCAACACTATGGGTTGTTGTTCCAAAAAATCGCTGGTAATATGTTGCATCTGCTGTCATCGTAGTTGTTCCTGCTGTTTTCTCAGTTGACGTAAAACCATAGTCATTACCTGAACTAGATATTATTCCCGTCGAAGTTATATTACCATTCACTATTAAATCACCTTGGATGTTTCCACAATTATCACATTCGACTGCGCGTTGCACATATACATTCTCACATAATACATTACTCGTTGTGACAATGGGTGCAATCAGATTCCCATTTAAGTCCATTCCTTCGACATATAATTGACCTACATGTACATCTAACAAATTAGTATTTCGCAATTGATAAGCCATTTCTTTATTATATTAAACATTAGAAATAATTTCTGTCATTATAATAAACTTAATTTCATGTCTTCGTTGCCTATTGAAAAATTCCCTGAAGTGTTAGTCACTGACTCTCGTTTATTACAAGAAGAACACAAAACTGCCGTATTAAGGGGTGCCAAACAAATTTATTATTCTCAATTTACTGCAAACGGTGCCGATAGCAATACTATGTCTTTCAATTGCCCCAGCAAAACACCTCATTCAGAAATTGATAGAAATATCCAATTACTCGTTCCTGTGCGTTTAACCATCACCATTCCAAGTGGAGTTCCAGCTCTCAGCCACATTCTACGTAGTGATCTGTGTAATTTCCGTAGTTACCCCATTCACAAAGCTTTAGATAGCATGTCCATGACTATCAACAATGAACGCTTCGATGTTCGTCTCGCACCCATCGTTAGTGCTTTAGAACATTACAATACCAGCCGTAGACTTAAACTCTTAGAATTTTCTACTTCACCCAATTACGGCACTTGCCACGCTCAAGACTTTCATGATCTTGATTCTGGTACCAGATCGGGTTTGACATTCTTTGCCAACAGTTTAGCTGGTATATCGCCTCAAGCATTTCCATTTACGGTAGTATCACAAACCAACGTCGGTGGTGCTTGCGTATCCGTTGTAGATGCAGTATTTATCGAGAGCCTCTGGTTAAGTCCGTTACATTGGGGATACGAATCGGATAATTTACAAGCGCTTCGTGGTGTCAAGAACCTTAATTTCAGCTTTAAATGGTTAAACAATGCTCCGTTCAGAATGCTTGCAGTAGATGACTTTGGATTGGGTGCCGTTGCTCCTACTGCCACTCTTCAATGCTCGTTTACCGCAAGTGATAATTTTAGTTACTCTGATTTAAAGCCCAAGTTGTTAATTAATTATCTTGAACCTCAATGCTTTCTTCCTGCATCTGAACCTTCTTACCTCGAACGATTTGATTTCCAAACATTCACTAAGACTGCATCCACCGCTGTTGCATCTCAAGCTGAAGCCGTCTTACAATCTGATATCATTAAACTTCCAGTTATCCCTCACAAGTTCTTCATCTTTGTTGAACGCCCACTTAGTGAATTAACCAGTTCTCCTTATCATCCAGATGTATTCTTCGGCATTGAAAACATTGAACTTGAATGGAATGGCATATCCGTCCTCGGAAGTGCGCACATGGCTCAAATCTACAGAATCTGCGTCAAAAATGGTTTGCAATTAGAATACAGCACATGGAGAGGTGCAGCTTACAATAATAGTGCAGCTGGTGCTGACTTTGGTACTTCGGGATTCCAGTTCTCCAGTACAGGAACCATCATTTGCCTCGATATCATGGACCTTGGATTATCTCCCGAATTAATCAGTTCCAACACCAATCAATACAGTCTTCGCGTCAAAGTTACCACTAAGAATCTCAATAGAACCGATTCTATTACTCCTGAACTACATGTTGTTGTATTAACCGATTACTTGGTTTCCATGGATAATAAACTTAACCAAATTGATAGTCGCGTCAAAAAACCCATCGTTATCTTTGATGAAGCCAAAAATTGTGCAACTTCTCAAAAAGAAGGACCTTTACCCAAAGAAGGAGTTAACGCTCTTCGCAGGGGTAACTGGAAAGAACTTCAACACAATATCAAGAAAGGTGATGTATTCCCTTTTTAAGCTTAAATTAATTAATTTTTTACATGTCAAAAATTTATTAATTAAATAGTTTTCACTTTAGATTCAGATTCGGATTCAGGTTCGTCTTCCAAGAGTTCCGGAAACTCTTTTGTTATCACATCATATATCGTGCACAACATGTCCATGTACTTCATCTCTCTGCAATCGAAGAAGGTACGGATTGCATTTAGTGAATCTTTAAATTCTCTTGCATACTTTTGCTTCGGGGGCTTTGGATAGTCTCGTGGATTGTGTTCATGTAATTCTTTTGCATGTGTGTAAGCAATGTATTTTTCAACTTGGCCTGGATACTTTTCCTTCAATGCATTGATGGATGACTCGACGTAACTCTTCCATTTCGATTTCAAGTTCTCTCCATCGTCTAAAAAATCCCACGGTTCTGGTAAGCCTCGAAGAAAATCATAATCTTCATCTTCTGGATCCAAGTCGGAAAGTATCTTCTTGTGGAGTTTCTCAGCAATCTTAATCTCATTCTTTAGCCAATCAATGTTACGATCATTCACTTGAGGTTCTGTTGTCATGTTATTACTTAATTCATTTTTTTAATACATGTAATTAACGCGGAATTTTTCAAACTCACACGTGTGCGGAAAAATTGATATAAATATTTTAGTATAATAAAGATAATCTTATTCAAAACATATGACTATGGGACTTGTAACTTACGTGACTGATAACTCTTCTGATGAATCTATTTCACTACCTGAACCTACACCTACAACTGAAGCTGAACCTGAAGTGAAGCAATGGAAACGTGTATGGCAAGCGGACAGGGCTTATCATCGAGCTTATTACCACCGACGTCGGGAAATCATATTGCAACAACGTAAAGAACAATATGCTGAGCGAAAACGTAGACGCTTAAATAACACAGGAGAATAATAAATATAAACGCAACATTATGAAAAAATGATATTAAGTTTAATTTGTAAATAAAATAACTTTACAAATTAAAAAATTAAATGGACACTTTTAAAAATATTCCTTACAGAACTTCAAACGATATTTATGATGCGGAAGATTTTAAGATTCCAGGTAAAATGTTAATCGTAGATGACGATGAAGAATTTGGATCACCTATTCCTGTGAAGCGAGAACTTTTCACTAAAGTTGATGAAGAATCTGATATGATTGAAGCCATCAATGAAGCGGAAATCGTTGAAGAACTCGCGGAACCAGAACAAAACGAAGAACCTTTAATTGCACAAAATCCATTACCAGATAAACCAGTAATCATTCAAAGCAAAGAAATGCAGAAATTTCGCAAGTCACATGATGATGTAAAATATAACATTTTAAAATATATTTTTGAGAACGAGATGTTTGATAAATCAAAACGTAATCGATTACATGTTGGAAGAATTATTTTTAATGAAATCAAATCTAAACAATATGGACTTGACTTATTTCAAAACTATTCTGGTCCCAAGCACCGATCTCAATGTAAATTGTTTTTTTCAAAACTTAGTGATAAAGATTACACATGTGATGCTTCTTTTAATTTTGATAAACTTCTACTATGGATTACTCAAGATTGTAAATACAAAAATATTCTAAATGAACCATTTATATCGTATATCTTTTACAATGCGCCATATGAATATGATGAAGTCGGATTAATGTCAAATAAGCCTAATCAGTATACTCGTATTTTACAAAGACAACTAGATAAACGTGACGGGTTTGAACATTTTCAACATATTTTTCAATTTGTTAAACAAAAACTTACACCTTACCAAATAGTTTTACATGAAAGACGTACAGCTAACAACGATTTACCAATTTACAATCCTCATTTACTTTATTTTTTTAGTGATTCTGTCAATTGGTGTACACAAGTCATGCAAACTGATGTTATTATTCAAAAATTAAAAAATAGTGTTGCTTACATTGATAACGGTGGAGCTCCTTTAATTGTCAGTAAAATGCTCGATAGTTGTAATGAGCATGCTGTTCTTTGGAAAACCATGCCATACAGATTCTGGGCTAGAAACACAAAAGTTCTTCAAATGCGTAAAAACAAAAAGACTGAAATCTTGGAACCAACACCTGTAGAACTAAAAACCATTATGGAACCACACCTATTTGAACTGCAATATGACACCACTGGCTTTATACCCTTCGGTAGTAATGCACAACGTAAATTAATTAGTCCCAGAATCTTTAACTTTTTCGTTGGATTCCAAGGTCAAACATATAAAAAAACTGTAGCTCCAGATCAACGTGATCTCATTTTGAAAACACATCTTGAACATGCCAAGTTAATTTGTGGTGGAGATAACATGGAACCTGGGGTTTTCGATTACTTACAAGGTTGGATTGCTCATCTTATTCAAAACCCGTCTGACAAAGCTCGAGGAGGTGTATGTCCCGTCTTTCGAAGTGGTCAAGGAACTGGTAAATCAATTTTTTGGGAAAACATTGGCAAATACGTAATTGGGTCTCGCTATTATTATAATTGCAATGATATGGCTCAAATTTTACACAACTTTAATGCTATTCTTGAAAATGTAGTATTCACTATTTTAGATGAAGTTCAGAATTTCGGTGGTCAACGTAACTCAAATGATAAACTAAAGAGTTTCATCACCCAATTGAACATTACCATTGAAAAGAAAGGTATCGATTCCATGAAGTCCAATAATTATACCCGATTTGTCATGTTAACCAATAATGAATGGACTGTCAAAGTAGAACCTACAGATCGTCGTTACTTTTGCGTTGAACCTAGTCATGAAAGAATTGGTGATAGAGAGTACTTCAATAACTTTAGCGCTATTTGTGACAACTATGAAGCTGGTAAAGTTATTTTTGATTACTACAAAAGTTATAACAAGCCTTGGGATGCCACTAAAATCCCAATGACCAAATTTAGAGCCGAATTAATGGCCAAGTCTAATCCAGATACACAATTGGACGACTTTTTATCTTATGTTGTTGAAAACTCTGAAGATATTTATACTCAATCATCGTCATACAAGTTTGGTGTACCTTTCGCAATTAAACCATGTGAAATTCTCCTACATCAACGTTTAGCGTACCAATTGTATAAAGATTGGTTTGAGATGAACAAAACTCATATTTCCAAATATTATGACATAAGAAAATTCAAAAAGCTTTTACACTCTTTTGCAGAAAAACATAAGTTTAAGATTCAAAACCATAATTGGAATAACAGAGTTCTTGGCACAAAATCGAATATGAAAACTTACTTCTTTCCTAAAGATCGTCTTGCAAAAGTATTAAATTGTGATTACGTTAAAGATACAACTCCTCTAGACCCTGTTTGCCTTATACAACAAGACGAAGACAACACAAATACTACTAAGACATGTTTGATACCGATACCCGAAGAAAGTAACCCTCCCAATAAAAAGGTGAAATTTATTTAATTTCTGGAGATTTTTAACTTTTCTACTTTTTCTACTATTCTACTACTTTTCTACTACTTTTCTACTACCCTAATACTTCACTATATTACTTTATATACTTATTTAATCAATATAAAGTAATAGTAGTAGAATAGTAGAAATTAAGGACCAAAATATAGTATATGAAATTTTTTAAGTTTCAAAATATTTTGGTAATTGGATTTGGTTTTCAACTCCAATTTCTACTACTTTTTTTAAAGTGTTTCTGGAGCGTTAAATTCTTAAATGAGTATGTAGGTGAGATTAACGGGGGAGTAGAAATATATTTTTGACTTTTACTACTTTCTACTCCTCAAAATAAAAACGAAATTTCATTATTATTATGTATAAAAAATGAAAAAGGTAAAAAAAGATAAAAACATGGAAACTGAAAAAGACAAAGTTTATTGGGAAAGGAAAGCAGATGAAATTTATGAATTAAGAAGAGCGGCTTCAACTATATCACGTGGGATGTATTCAATCTATGGTGTAACACGAAAAAAAGCAGATGCAATTTATTTAAGGCTTTCAAATATACGATGGTTAACAGATCAAATACGATACGACATGGAAAACCAAATGTATATAAATGGAATACGTGATGATACTATTTTTATAGGCAGAGATAACAACATGTTCCAATATTTGACAGACCATGTGGAAACATTACCATCAGATTTTTTTCAAGATGTTGAAAGACAAAAACCGTTATTACGAGATCTGACAGAAGAACAAACGATTTACGTGATGGAATTTATTACAAAGTTAGAGAATTATTATTATGATCATATTACATATATGTGTCCACAAACCCAAGAATCATACGATCGGAAATTACAAGCTTTATATTGCGACGTTAACTTTAAAAAGATTCAAGCAGATTATGAAATGATTAATAAAAACTAAAGTGAATTAATTAATTTTTATTAAAGTTTTATGCGTAAATACGAATGGGACAATTTTCACAAGCATCCCATTCAAACTCAAAGTTATTGCATTCGAGAATATTGCAAATAGCAATACCAATCTGACGAGCGCTATATTCACTCTCAGTCGTAGGATGAAAATATACGTTTAGATAACCCAATCCGCCAAAAGAGGAAACGTCTTGTGAAGTATAAAAGAGGCATCCATTAATGAGTTCACAATCACACTCATTTAATTCAGAAGCCCAAGAGATACTTTCAGAGATTCCACAAGAAATACAGCAAGGAATGTCTTCGCTAAGTAGAATACCACAATTTATCATGTGATCAGATAATTTGTGGAGTTTTTTAATAATCCTAGTTGGTGTAAATTTTGTCATTTTAATAAATTCTTATTTTATTTTCTAAAATTAAAAACATCTTCGTTTTTATCTTAATTTTCCTTTTTTTTGACATCGATGGCTAACCATGCAATGTAAAGCATAAATGCTCGTCCAGCAGGAGATCGAGGAGTAATATAAGGTGTATCCGGTTGTATTTCGCGGAACTTAGCGTAAGAGATATCTCTAGAGAGATTCATCATAGTATCCATGGTTCTCATGTATCCATCTGCACCTGGAAGATTGAGAAAATCACGGAAAGATAGACTATCATATCTGACGTAATCCACCTTAGGACTCCATTTGTAATTGAATCGAATGTCGTCACGACTTACGATATTTCGCAAATCTTCACAAAGTTCATTTCCAAGTACAGATTTGGGTACATTAAAAGCATCTCTAACAATCATAAGCTTATTTGGTTCGATAGTATCTTTCACGGGATCTGGTGTTGGTGCAGGTTTCACGGGTGATGCAGGTTTAGGTTTCATAGGTGTTGGAGGTTTAATAGTGACTTTCTTTGTAGGTGGCTTAACAGGACTCACAGATTTTGATTCCATGTTAAAATATTTTAAGAATTTGAGATAGACATCAGCTGTCTCATTCTCATGTTTAGAACAAATAGTACGACGACTAATAGTAGGACATTGGTTACCTAACATTTTTGGGGATTCATCTTCGTTAAAAATAATTTGTCGATAAAGACATTGTGAACGATCCATATTTTGAGGGGTGTTTTGTGTAATATGTTTTTCAATTATATTTTTATATCGTTTTTCAAAAGAAGTATTTAAAAATATATTTAATTAAAAGTGCGTTTTATTTACATAATATAAACTTTATAAGTATATAAAGAAAAGCATCTAAATAGAATAACAAAAGTTATAACATGTCAAATAAAAAAGAAGAAGAACCAATTAAGCGACCGAATTTAACAGATAATCCGAATTACAGAAAGGAGTATTACGAGAAGCACAAGGCCCATTATGCTCGTCTTGCAAAAGAGCGAACACGAAAGATATACGCAGGTACGTACGTTCCAAAGTCCAGGAGACATGAAGGCAACTTGGAGGAGATAGCTAGAGAAGAAAGAGAAAGATTTTTCAAGAAGCGACGTGAATATTATAGTGAGTACAATAAAAGGCGACGACATAACGAATTTGATTTTGCTGAAAAGCAACGTCAATGTGCGCGGGATCATTACAATCGGAATATAGAAGCTAGAAGGAAAAAGGCTTTGGAATATTACTATAAAAAGAAGGCACGTTTGGCAGCTGAATCGAAATTAAACGTGGAACCAGAATCTACAGATTACAAGGAACAATGTGAAGATGGAAACATGAAAGTGAATTTTAATTGACTATCGGGATTAATTGTAACATGTACAATACTTTTTTCCATTTCTGTGTGCAACAAAGCCAAGAACCAAGTCTTACATGGTAAAGTCGAAGAAACTGTTTATGAATAACTAAAGTATTGGAATGCCAAGTGTCATTGAACTTGATAAAGAGTTTATTACATTCACATTTGAAATTATCAATACCATGTAGTTCAACAAGTTTATTACATGCAATGTATTCATTGTAAAGACCAGGACACATACCAACTTCACTTGGAACTATTAATTTTGAATCAGACATTTGTTTTTATTTTATTAGACAATTAATACTTTAAATGTGTAATAAATTTTTGAAAACGCAGAACTAACCATGAAAATGATGAACAACGCTTGGTAAAGTGTATTCAATGTCAACGGTGATTTTTTTGATATTAACAGGATGTACATCCGGAAAATGAAGACTAATAGTTACAAGTTCCTCACATGTGACGTCGACAGTTAAACTGGAATCTTGGTGATTATTAT
>Ga0129324_10001211_pt1 | contig 17014 bp, 14 predicted proteins | sample CPBDNA_7_FD_96879 | JGI IMG/M metagenome (GOLD analysis project Ga0129324, IMG submission 96879) | Freshwater to marine salinity gradient microbial communities from Chesapeake Bay, USA - CPBay_Spr_15_0.2_DNA | ecosystem: Environmental > Aquatic > Marine > Coastal | place: USA: Chesapeake Bay... | reverse complement strand
TCTGGGTTTGTAAGATACCTTACGACAACGTCCAGACTTACGGCTTCTGGCCTGTGTCGACTTGCATTCCTTCCTAGGAGAGCGGCTGCTCTTCTTTGGCTTGCGTCTAGAAGAAGCGCTCTTACGTCTGGGTTTGTAAGATACCTTACGACAACGTCCAGACTTACGGCTTCTGGCCTGTGTCGACTTGCATTCCTTCCTAGGAGAGCGGCTGCTCTTCTTTGGCTTGCGTCTAGAAGCGCTCTTGCGTCTTCTAGATTTTGGATCACCGCATCGATTGGTAGATAGGCTTCTGCTTTGTCCTAATTTACAAGGTATACGAGGCTTCTTCTTACATTTCCCAGATTTCTTCATACCTGACATGCATGGTTTTTTACATACACCATTTTTGAGAGCACCACGTGGCATCGGACAATTGTTTCCATTTTCTAAAAGTAAAAGTTCTCCCAATCTAGAGTTATTAGATAATAAACTACCTGGAGAACTTACAAGATCTTGTGTTTTAAATGACATATTTTATAGTAAACAATATTTTTAAAAAAAAAAAAAAATAAATAAAACTAAAAGTGAAACTAAAAGTCAAACTACAGTTTCACTTTTAGTTTTATTTTTTAAAAAATAAAAAAAATATTAATGTTTTAAATTTTTGATATCGTTTTTCTTTAGTACTTCTTTCTCTGTACTCAACACAATATAAACAACATCTACGATCTAATCAATCGATAATTTTTAAATTAATTGACAACTCCACCACGTAAACGAAGAACGAGGTGGATAGTACTTTCTTTATTTATGTTATAGTCGGAAATTGTTCTTCCATCTTCAAGTTGTTTACCTGCGAAGATAAGTCTTTGTTGATCTGGGGGACGTAATACCCTAAAGTTTCCTAAAGGGACTAGACTATACCTTGAGCCTTCATTGGAGCATACTAACTCCTCGGACCGGTGACCATTAAGTCGTTGAACCCTCTTCATAGGTAAAGTATTATAAACCCTTAGAAGTTGGATGCGGATTGTCCAATCCTGAACGTTGTTACTATACCCTAGGTCATTACCCCGGGTGCTTTACAGAGTTTCCAATGTAAAGGTAGTAGTTCAGGCTCTTAGAAGTTTCCCGCAATTGAGCCACCTTGCCCAGACGTATCTGGACTAGCATCTGTATTTTGATGATTGATTTTTATATGTCGGTTCTTACTGTCTTTACTCTTGAATGTTCTATCACATAATTTACACTTATGAAGAATTCCTTTTTCAATATGTTCTTTCTTTTCGTGCCTACGCCTTCCAGATGGAATAGTATACACATTATCACAGAAATTACATTTGTAAGTTTCGTTGCCTACCTCCACTAGTTCTAAAGCAACAGAAACTTGGTTTATTTTATAAGGAATTATCATAAATGGTTTTATATCTTCTATAAACTTGAGAGTATCATTATGTGATATACGCCACTCGTATCCAGTACACATCTTTTCAGATGCTGGAGATTGACGAACACGTTTAACGATAGAACCTCCCCAAGTTTCTCTAGCCCTAAGTAAAGGAGTAACGTCATTTTGAGAAACACTAAGACGTACTCTATTATTGTTGGACTTATCATTGCTGATAGAACCTTCACCTTCGTAAAACCCAGCGAACCATATTTTGAATGTTTGTTGATCCATTTACTTTTATACGGATCTACAATATATAAATCAATTTTATCATTAGGATACAACTGTTTACCCAAAATCAGAGCCTAAATGATTTTGGCAGGATGCTTTTCTGGACAACCCCCTAGTTTATCCCTTCCTTGTCTTGGACCTTCTGTTTAATATTTTCAATAGTGTCAGACGGTTCCACTTCTAAGGTGATTGTTTTTCCCGTTAAAGTTTTTACGAAAATTTGCATTGTTATTATATATAATAAGGTTTTTTAAATGATAAATAAATTTGAAAAATAAATAAAAATAAATAAAAATAAAACAAATGTCAACTTCTGTATATTCTATGTTCTGGGATGTAGGTGCTCATACCAGTTTCTCCAATAATATTCTTCCAACTATTCAATATGCTGTGTCTCAAGGTATGTACTCTTGTCAATTCTTTATGGGTAACCCCAAAAGTTTTACAAGACAAAAGATTTCTTTTGAAGATTTAACAGCATCAAAAAAACTCATGCAAAGATTTCCAATGAATGTTTTTACCCATTTTCCTTATATCGCCAACCTCAATGGTTCTGTAAAAAGTCTTGCTTGGAATGGGGATTCTATTCAAGACAGAAAAACATCTCATATGTTGAGAGAACTTGAATATGAACTATCTATAGTATCTAATTTTGTTTTTGGTAGAAGTGGAGTTGTAATTCACCCGGGATGTTATCCAGATATTGATGTTGGTTTGGATACTATTGCAAAGACTATTAATAAGATTAATTTTACAGAGAATGGGAAGTTACTTCTTGAGAATTGTGCTGGAGAAGGAAGGAAACTTTGTAAAGATTTTCAAGAAATAGGAAGAGTTTTTGAAGGAATTGATTCTTCAAAGAAAAATAATGTCGGAGTCTGTGTGGATACTTGTCATATATTCGCTGCAGGTATATATGATTTACGAAGTTGTGATGAGGTTGATAGAATGTTTGTTGATTTTGATAGATATATTGGACTTGATAAATTTAATTTGCTTCATTTGAATGATAGTAAAACTATTTTTGGTTCAAAAAAAGATAGACATGAATTACTTGGAGAAGGGTATATTTGGGGGGAGAGTTTTTCTTCTTTAATTTATCTTCTAAACCGTTGTAAAGAAAATGGAATTCCGATGATATTGGAAACGCATTCAACCGATATGCTTACTCTTGCTCAAATTCAACCAAATTATTAAGTATCGATTTTTTCTTCTAATGTATGTTTTTGTTTTATGGATATAAGTTCAGCAGCTTTTGCGACTACTTTACCAATGTGTTCTTCTTTTACTTCTTTTTCATTATGGTATATAGAGACTTTATGTACTTCTAAAATTTCAGGTTTGAATAGTCCGGATTTTCCAAATTTATTTTCATAATTCATTACAATGTCATTGGGTATACTGGCACTTTGTTCTAACAATCTGTCAATATCGTTTCTGCATAATTTGAGAAATTCTCTTCCATGAGAAGAACGTTCTGCCAAAGGAAGAGATAATTCTACCTTTATATTTCTTGAAAGTTTTCCAAAAAAGATAGAGGAAGATCTATGATTTTCTGAAAGTTCACTAACTTTCAAAAATTCTGAAATAGTTGTCAACAGACCTGCTATTAGATTAATTGTACCAATAATAAGCGGTGCATAAATAGCATATGAACCTGATAGAGAGCCTTGACTAAAATTAGCTGTACCTGCTAGTGTGCTCAAAATAATAACTGGTAAAGTGAATGCTATATTTTGCCTTTTGTATTTTTTATGTGATTGATTATGTAACCATCTGTATGATGCTGCTATTTCACCCCATTCTTTAAGGATTGCTTCTTGTTGGCAATGCCATATCTTGATTTTATCATTTAAGTTGTCTTCTTTTTCTTGTACAGAATACATATTTATAAAAAGAAAGAAATATAAAGTTGTATTTATATTTGAACTTGATTTAAAAACTTATCTATTATAATAAAAACTCTAAATGGAAATTAATTTTGAAAATACTATGGTATCCGAGGAGCAAGCTCTACAATACGGATCCATTAAGACCGTGGCTACTGAGGACACATCTGAAACGAATACTACACCCACACTATCTATAGATTCCGAGTTTACACGTGCAAATGTTGAGGCGCTTGGTGATGCTGTAAGGAAAGTTGATCAAGATGAGACAACAGGTCTTGATCTATTTTGTTATGTTCGTTGCTGTCCTACTGACGAAGGATTAATCCGTCAGTGTCGTGGCGTTGTCTTTCACAAACAAGAAATTGTTATGAAGGCGTTTCCATACACTGTTGAATATAATCATACCGAGTTAGAAAGGATTGAAGAGACTATCACACCAGTATTTAGTGAATGTTCTATGTATGAGGCTCAAGAAGGTGCTCTTATTAGAATGTTTAATTTTGCTGGAAAGTGGTTTACTTCAACTCATCGCAAGTTGGATGCATTCCGTAGTAAGTGGTCATCAAGCGAACCATTTGGGTCTTCTTTTAAGAAGGCTCTTGAATGGGAGATTAATAACAATACTGCTCTTCAAGAGGCACTTCCAGAAGGAGTAAATGTATTAGATCGTTTACATAGCATACTAGATCCCACGAAGCAGTATATGTTTTTGGTTCGTAATAATCTTGATAACAGGATTGTATGTTCTCCCCCTGAAAACCCTACTCTGTATCATGTAGGTACTTTTGTCAATGGAGATCTTGTTATGACAGAAAATATCAATATTCCTTACCCTAAGAAACTAGACTTTAATAATATTTCCGACTTATACGAATATGTTGCGAATGTTAATCCTACTCTTTTACAAGGTGTTATCATCTTTGCTCCTGACAACAAACAATACAAAATACTACGGAAGGACTACCAAGACTTGTTCCGCGCTCGTGGGAATGAGCCTAGTATCAAGTTTCGTTATCTACAAGTAAGGATGAACATGAAGCAGTCTGGAATGTTGTATTATCTGTATCCTGACCAGGCTGAAACATTTGATAAGTATGAGAATACTTTGTATGAAATTTCAAAGTCTATCTACAAGTCTTACGTTCAGCGTTTCATTAAAAAACAATATGTTTCTACTCCTCGCGAAGAGTTTGTTGTTATCCGTGATTGTCATAGTTGGCATCTTGAGAATCGTGAAGAGAACAGAATCAACCAAGAAAAGATTATTTCTATCCTTAACCAACAATCTCCGAGCAATCTAAACAAGATGATTCGCAGGTTTAATATGGAGCAAGAAAAGGTAGAGAACAGTAGTCGCTCTGATAGTCCCGTAATGTCTCGTATGACTCCAACTCTTATTCCTCTCCTTCAAAAGAATAATGTAATAATTCCTCCTTTAGTCATCTAGTTATAATAAAATTGAAGTATTTTAAACATAAAATGTTTAAAATTAAAATGACAACAGTTTTAGCAATTGGAGATCCTCACTTTCAAATATCTAATATCCCAGAAGTAAATCTTTTTATTGAAAGAATGACTTCTCTGGCATATGAAAAACGTCCCGATCTTATTATTATATTAGGAGATTTACTCCATACACATGAAAGACTTCATACAACCGCGTTAAACAAAGCATACGATTTTGTTGATAAGATGAGAAAAATATCTAAAACTTACGTACTTGTTGGAAACCACGATTATATCCAAAATCAGCAGTTCTTAACAGAGAATCACTGGATGAATGGTATGAAAGAATGGGACAACACGGTTATTGTAGATAAAATTATCTCTGAAACTATTAAAGGTGTGAAATTTGTGTTTTCTCCTTATGTTTCTCCAGGGCGTTTTGAAGAAGCATTAAATACTTATGAAGGTGTTTGGGAAGACTCAGATTGTATCTTTGCTCACCAAGAATTTGCTGGATGTAAAATGGGTGCTATAGTATCCGTAGAGGGAGATAGATGGTCTTTATCAAATCCACACGTTGTTTCTGGACATATTCATTCAAAGCAGCAACCACAAGAGAATATATATTATTCAGGTTCAGCAATGCAACATGCATTTGGGGAGAGTGAGCAGAATATTATTGCGTATTTAACGTTTGAGGAGGGAATTACAGGTTATATCAAAGAGGAGAACGATCTAAAGTTGCCAAGAAAGAAGATAGTTTATATGGATGTAGAAGATATTGACAATTATTCTGCTCAAGAGACAGAGGATAAAATAAAAATAACCGTTTCAGGAAGTTACGATCAGTTCAAAGCTTTAAAGAAAACGAAGAAGTATAAAAATATATTAGAAAAGGGTGTTAAGGTTGTATTCAAACCAAAGAAAGTAGAAATTAAGAAACATAAGGAAAGTATAGAAAATAGTTGTCTTGATGTAGACGATACTAACTTTAATAATATTCTTCTCAATATTGTGAATAATCAGAATAATCCATACCTTTTACAGGCATTTGAACTTGTTGTAAATAACAGAGAAATTGAAGATAATGATATTTAGTAAAAAAATATTAAATATGCTATCAATAAATGTATCAAAGACGTCCTCAAAATACAACTTCTATTGACGAGTTGCCTGATGTAGAAGAACTTGAAGGTCCTAGACCTTACCAACCAGCTATTAGAAACCATCTTAGAGAATCTAAATATCCTGGTTCTGAAATGTTACCTATGGGAGAAGCCGAAAAGTTTCAAAAATATATAAGAGAAGGACATACACCTTCAATGGAATCTGGAATGAATAATATGTATCCAGGTGAATCTATGAATCAAGCTGTAAATAAAATGTATGAAGAAGAACAAGACTATTTTACAGATCAACTTAAAACAACAACAGACCCTAAATACAAGATTATTCAAATGCCTTCGAATTCACCCTCCTGTATAGATGTAGCAAATCATTTTATGATGTGTCCCGTATGTTCACGTCTCTATCATAACGATAAGACAGTTTATATTATCGCCATCGTGGTGTTAGCATTTATTTGTATTTTATTATTGAAAAAGGTTCTCGACGTTTAATTGTCTTAAAAGAATACCTTACCATAACAAAATGGATCTAGAAGAAACTAATTTAACTGAAACCAAAGAAGAAACTAAGAGTCAAGAAGTAAATTATGATACTTTAGTTCTAGCAGGAGCGGGAGTAAAAGGAATTTTAACACTTGGTGCTCTTCAGTGTGCTTATGATAATTTTCTCTTACGAGATATAAAAATATACATTGGAACATCATCTGGAGCTATAATATGTTTTTTATTAGCTATTGGGTACACACCGATAGAAATAGTTGTATATATATGTACTAATAAATTGATGGAAAAATTACAACATTTCAATATTGTAGCAATGATTAACGGTAGCGGAGCTTCCTCCTACACTAGTATTCAAGAACAACTTGAAAAAATGACTATATCAAAAATAGGTTTCCTTCCAACTCTTAAAGATCTAAAAACTACATTCGCTAAAACATTAACTTGTATCACATACAACGAAACAGAAGGAGTTGTTGAATACTTATCCCAAGAAACACACCCAAATCTTCCATGTATAACTGCTTTAAGAATGTCTTCAAATCTCCCATTGATATTTGAAAAATACAAGTACGGAAACAACTTCTATATCGACGGTGGGATATCGAATAACTTTCCAATTGATATTGGAGATAAAATAGGTAATAAGATTCTAGGTATTAAATTATCATGGGAAATTATTAAAGGTACAGAAGATTTAGACATAAATATTTTAGAATATATTTATAGACTGATGTTCATCCCCATTGCACAATCTGAAAAAATGAAAATACAAAATGTATCCAGTAAATGTGATATTGTAACTTTAGAATACATAAAAATAAAAGAATTCGATTTTAGCATTAACTCAAAAACTAAACTTGACCTTTTTTCAAAAGGTTACAACCAGTTTAAAAAAACAGACGTGTAATTTTATATCATTTTCTCTTACGAGATATAAAATATACATACATTAAATATTTTTGTAAAATTCTATTGCTTTTGGATGAGCCTTAATCCTATTAATGTTGTATCCAATTATACTTAATCCTTCAAGGTTTTTAACTCTTGACAATGCCGTATAAGCCTGTCCGTACTCAAATACGTTCGTTAAATCAACTTCAACACAATCTAAACTACACCCCTGTATTTTATGTATTGAAACCGCATATGCAAGTTTCAAAGGAACTTGAGTCATTTTCATCGTAGTTACATCCATCTCTTCTATCTCCCATGTATGGTAATCTATAACCCTCTCAACCCCATTCAAAAACTTAACTATCGGTAATTCGTTAGTAAATCCAACAACCACTCCCCGACTCCCGTTAGCGAGTTTGTCTTCTAAATCCAGATTATAAAGAAGCATTACCTGTGCTCCAATACACAATTGAAGAGTTTCTTGAGCTGTACAATATTTCTTGAACTTATCTAAAGTAGCTTGTTTATCATTCACACAATCATATACCTTGATTTCCATATTATACTCAAAAAATTCGGTGTCTTCTGTAGCCAATTTATCAAGTTCTTCTTCATTTACGTAATCGACATTACGGTTCAAAGGATACAACCTAGTCGGTCTTATACCAAACTCGTTAACTATTTCTACTCCAACTCTCGATTCAAGAATTTCAAGAACATCATTAGGTAATTCTCCAAGTCTTACATGGTTCAAACAATTCTGAAATATCGGATCTCTCTGTCTAATAATCTCCGTGAGATATACAACATCGTCTATGCAACCTTTCCAACTGTTCGCATGACAACAGAAATCGGAAGAATCTATACAAGGAAGTTGACAATTATGAGTAACTGTAAAATCACCAAGAAGAAATCTTCTGTTACCATCAGTTTCGAAACCGTAAAAATTATCTTCTTCAACAGGTGTAATTTTTATTTTCATTAATAATGGATTTTTATTAATTTTTGTTGCTTTTTTATAGGTAATTCGACATGGAATTTCATCAATATTACCTCCAATATTACAATACTGTTCGTATATATAACAACTTAATCCTAATGATCTAGATAAAAAACAAATTTGCTCTGCTAAATTATGTCTTATCTGATAAGTATTATTAGTCGTAGACATACATCCATCAGTATCTATTAACCCAGCTAATAATTCTAAACGTATTTCTTTTGAAGCATACATATATACATCTGGAATATGTTTATTATTAATCAAATTATATGTACCAAGTGCATTTTCTAGACTGTTTATACAACAATCCATTTGCTCCAAAAATATTATAAATTCGCTTATACATTCATTAAATCCTAACCAAGCCCCTAATAACCAAGGATTAATTAATAATTCTGTTTCTTCTCTATTCGGCCAATGTAATATTTCAACTTTATAACAATATAATTCACATTGAGTCTTATATGGTAATTTAAGATAATCATTCACGCTCAGTTCTATAATTAATTCATCTTGAAAAGATGTTAAAAATAATTTAGCAGCCTCATATTCGTGAATACTAAATGATTTATTTTTTATATCATTATCCCAATAATGAGCAATCCATAATTGTTTAATTTCATTCCACAAGATATGTTTATATCTACACATACGGAGACATAATATATGATTACCTGTCACAGTAAATGATTCTCCTCTAGGCATATCTATTTTATACATTTTAGCTACACCTTGAAAAAGTCTTAAAACTTTACGTGAATTATTATCATCTCCCATCAGTTCATCTCCTATATTAATATCTTTTGCAAATTTTATATTTCCATTTGACATTAGGATTTTTGTATTTCCAGAAAAACAGAAATCCCCTGAAAGAACAAGTTGAATTCCTCCAAACGGTTTCGAACTTCTTCTAATGATACGTGCCATCTCTTCCAGTTTATCGAACAGCTCTGGTGACATCATAGATATCTCATCGATTATTAACACATCTAATTTAGTCCATCTATTCTTCAAATAAAATTTCTTTAATATTTTAGTAGACATTGAAATAACACTACCTGTACCTAACCCAATCCCAAGGTAAGAATGGAGAGTAACTCCATTTATAAGTAAAGCAGATGTACCAGTTGTAGATGTAACGGATATATTTTTGGAAGAATTATATATTTTGACAAAAAGTTTTATTGTTTCACTCTTTCCTGTACCTCCAGCACCTGTTAAAAAAATATTCTTTCCTTGTGTCATTAGAGAATAAGCTTTATTCTGTTCGGATTTAAGTCTTAAAGATGATGACATTTTCTTATAATATAGTAATTCAAGTTCCATTTATCATTCAATTTTATTTTATAAATGGAACTAAGTAGCATATAACGCATATGCTTCATCATATCCCATTAAAGGTTTATTATACCTATTATTAACACGATTGTGAAAATCTACAAAGAAATTAAATAATTTCATTCTTCCACTACATATATCATCTAACACATGATAACTTCCTTCTATAAAAGCTACAGCATGCTCACTACAATCATTACACGGTACCATTACAGGTATTCCTAATATAAACCCTTTCATTCGCTCTTTAGTAATAGGACTTGCTCTCAAAGGATATCTTGCAGCTCCATTATGCAAAGTAAACCAAAACAATGGACCCCATACTTCTTGATTAGTTGAACCCGTGTATTTTCGAACACTATTACCAAATTCTTGCTTACCAAATTCTTGCTTTGGTTGATTACTATAGTAAAATTCTTTAGCAGTTTTATATGTCGTAGTCATTTATAATTATAAAATAAAAAAATATAACTATTTTATTAAACTACACTCCTCTTCATCATCTTCAAAAATAATAATATTACTTGAAAACGACTGTCGCAAACTATCAACATTCAAATTAAGATTATGCTTAAACACAAATTCTTTCAACTTCTCAAAATCGGGAATTCCGCAATATGGGATAGATTCTATCGGGGATCTCTCATACTCCAAAAACAATCTTCTACTCGTCTCATGCTTCAAAATAGAAATATCCAACTTTTCCCCCTCCGCCACTCCTTCAATAGTTCTATACTTAGTTATATATTTGTAAGACGTTTCAGGTCCCACTCTTGGAATATTCTTGTTATAATCTGTTCCACACATAATACATAAATCCAAAAACTCTCTATCCTCCAGTTCAAGAGCCTCAAGTACTTGAGAATGAGAAATTCTAACACATGTTCCTTCTGACGTGTTGATCTTTGTAAGGAAAATTGGAGAACTGTAAGCCAAAACATCTGTGTCCTCAGAAATCACCGCATCAACAATACCTCTTTTACACAAATCAGCACACATTGTTTCTGCCTCCAAAGGTGCATCGTAATACGGAACATTCAGAATGTCAAAGAGTAGCTTCGTCAGAATAAAATCTTCACCAGAAATATCCAAAATATAACTTCTCATCTTCTCAACCTTAGATTCCACAAATTCCATATTAACAGATGTATCTTTTATTCGTAACAACCTTTGAGGCATCTTTTTCTTCTCGTTTTGATCCAACTCAATAAGACACTCTGATATCTCTCCTGTATTACGATACACTTCCAAAGCCTCTTCCAGCATATACACTTTCATCTCATTCTTCTCTCTCTGAGCTGCTCTTTCTGCTCTCTCCTCATCCTTTTCGGGAGGCGCTCCATTATCATAAATAAATACACAATGAATTTCATTCTTTCTCAAACACGAAATAAGATTTAGAAAAGCTGATAACCATCTATCTCCACAGACAGTCTTGAATTTACATAGATAGAGAGATATATCTATTGCTACCTTTTTATAAGCATATTCTGATATATGAATTTCTTCAAAAACGTGATCACAATTATTCCGTAAAAATTTATTTAGTTGATTAATTCCCATCTTATTATTATTATTATTTTGTTTTAAACTTTTAGATTATTCATTTTTATATAATCAAGTTAAAAAACAAGTTTAAAGACAGGGGAAATATTATTAAATAATGCCTCGTAAAACTGTATCCCGTAAATCCGAATCATCGGTATCTGAATCTTCTACTACCCCAGTAGTAGTAACACCAAAGTCTGTAAAAGTAACTAAAACTAAAACTAAAACTCGTGTAAAGAAAAATGTTGTAGAAGAAGAAGAAGAAGAAGTTGTTGAAGAAGAAGTTGTATCCGACGTTGAGTCCACAACTCAACCAGCCAACACTCGTAGACAACCCACACGCGAGTCTGTTGTTGAATCATTCGAAGAACTTGTTCATTCAATCGACACTGAAATTGCTCGTCTTAGAGAAACCCCACAAACCAAAACCAAGGGAGTTAAATTCCTTCGTTCTCTTGGAAAACGTGTTAAGACTCTACGCGCACAAACAACACGTGTTATGAAGCAACGTGTACGTACAAACCGTAAAAATAACAACAACTCAGGTTTCCTCAAACCTGTACAAATATCCAAGGATATGGCTAAGTTCACTGGGTGGGACCCCGAAACTTTGCACTCTAGAGTAGACGTGACCAAGTACGTTTGCAATTACATCCGTGAAAACGATCTGCAGAACCCAGACGATAGGCGACAAATTCTAGTAGACAACAAGTTATCTAAACTTCTCAAGTATGACTCAAAGAACGAAACCGAACCCCTTACTTACTACCGCATTCAAACTCACTTGAAACCCCACTTTGTCAAGACTGATCATCCTGTATCTGCCTAAATATAATAACTTTTAATACTGTGAATAGTATTAAAAATAAATTGATGCTACAAAGTTTGACTAAAACTTAAACACATTTAAGAACTTCTTATTTTATATAAAATAAGAAACATAATGATAACTGAAGAGTCTGAAAATACCCAGCTATCAAATAATAACCTACCCCTTTTTAAATCTGAATTAACCGACGGAAAAGAACTCCGTATCTTTGGAAATTATGAAACACCTCTCTTTGTTGCAAAAGATATCGCTCAAATCTTAGGATATACTAATTCTATGAAGGCAATTAGAGACCATGTTGATATTGAAGATAAAATAACCTTTAACAAGGTTAAAGATTTAGGGGGCATTTTCGTTCTCCCGGAAATATTCAAGGTCATACCATCTTAATTAACGAATCAGGTATTTATAGCCTAATTTTAAGGTCTAAATTAGAGAAAGCAAAAAAATCAAGCGATGGGTAACTTCAGAGGTACTTCCTTCTCTAAGAAAACAAGGTTCGTATAAGTTAGAACAAGAAGTATTGTCTTTAAAAAACGAGAAATTGTTTTTAGAGAACGATAACGAGGAGTTAGAAAATAAAAATGATGAACTTTAACTTACTCTAACATATACGGATAGGAAAATGATAAAAGCAGAAGAAACTTTGAAGGATACGACAATTGAGTTGAGAAATCTTCGTAAAAATCATAACAATATTCTTAGACAAAGAAATTATTACAAGTTCAAGAAAGGCAACTCCTTCTATGTTTGGTATGATCCAGATTCAAGCGTTGAAAAGTATAAAGTAGGATTTACAAGTAATATAAACGTACGACTAAAATCTGAACGAACTTCAGTTCCGAATTTGAAATTGTCTTATTTGGTTTATTTGGAGCAAGCAAAGTTTATTGAAGATTGTATTCTTCAGAAATTTAGAAAATATCGAGTTCCACTAAATCATGAGTTAGTAAAACTAAAAGACGAAGTTATAATAAACACAGCGAGAGAACAACTAAACTTTTATGAATTTGATTACATAGAAGAAGAAGAACTAATTAAGTATAACGAAGAGGAAGAGAGCGATATAATTTTTGAGTTTATTGAAGACGAAGAACCAATAAAGAAGTGTTCTACGTGTAAGGAGGAGAAGATTTATGAGATGTTTGCGAAAAATTCAACAAGAGGAGATGGTTTGAATAATTCTTGTAAAGAATGTTATAAAATTTTATATAGAAGAAGAAGAGACGCAGTTAAAAATGAAGTAGAAATGAAAAGATGTACTAAGTGCTCGGTTGTCAAACAAATAAGCGATTTCTACAATAGAGTGGGAAGTTCAGACGGTAAAACTTCAGAATGTAAAGATTGTACTATTAATATGTATGAAGCAAGAACAATTGAAAGAGAGCATATAGAAGTTCAAGTAAAAGTATGTATAGATTGTAAAACAGAAAAAGATAGAAATGATTTTGGAAAAAAGAGAGATAGTCCAGACGGTCTTATGCCAAAATGTAGAAAATGTTGTGCTAAATACGCAAAGAAAATTTCATCAACAGTAGAACCAGGAGAGTTTAAACTTTGTAACTTGTGTAACATTAGAAAGGAGATACATCATTTCTGGAATCATAAACAAAGAAAAGACGGAATAAACAAAAGGTGTATTTCTTGTTGTAAAAATGAAAAAAAATAACTTGTAAATTCTAACATTTTTTTAATACTCTTTAGTATTAAAAATGGATAACAAATAAATTGATGCTACAAAGTTTGAAATACTTTATTTACAAAGATTGAAGGTATGTTTTTAATTCGTTATTAGTATTTGAAGCATTGTTTAAGAGTGTGATTAAGTCTGTTTTCTTTTTATTCGAGAAACCGCTTATTTTGAATTGTCTTGCTATATCCTTGAGTTTGGAAAGAGTAAGAGAAGAAATTGAAGGTATATTTGATTGTTCTTCCTTACTCTCTTCCTTATACTCTTCCTTACTCTCTTCATCTATAAACTCTTTCCAAAAATCTTTTTTGAACTCTTTAAATATATTCCAATCAACTCTAAAAGATGAAAAAGAACAACTTTTTATAATATCTGTCATAATACTACTTTCTAAAAAAAAATTATAATTTTCTCCATTTTTTAAATTTTCTATTTCAATTCCAATACATCCATTTGTTAACCCATATTTCCCATTAATATCAATAACTGAATTATAAATACCTGTTTCACCAAATATAATTTTTGGAACATTAAAATGACCTTTATCATTTAGACTGCTATACATATATCTAACACCACTCTTTGGTGTTGAATGAATACAAGGATATTTAAACTCATCCGTTTTTTCTTTTGACATCCATTTTTTTCTATGTTCATAAGCAGAAGGACTATATATAATATGACATTTTTCTTCATTTTCTCCAGCTAGAATTTTTTGAATAGTATCAATATTATAATTTGGTAACCAATCAAAGTCATTCATATCAATAACAAGCCTATTATTTTTTTCATCATTAACAATAGTTGTAGTATATTTAGATGTATGTTGAATTATATACCAATCATAACGAGTTCCACAATTAAATGTTTTTTGTCCGTCCTTAATACCATGTATAGATAAATATATCATTTGATTTTCTTGTGTCATTAATTTATATAATCCATAAAATTTTCCTCTTTTTGTGTTTGGTTTTCTCCAACCAGGAGGATGAACATATAATAGATAACCACTGTTTTGTAGGAGTTTATTTAACGATATTTTTGTAAAATCCTGCCAAATAGTATTGCCTGTACCGGTATTACCAGATGAATTATATGGTGGATTACCTGCTACTAAATCAAATCCTTCCAACCCCCATTTCTCCTCTATATTCAACTCTAATGTGTTACCTACATTATTCTTGTATTCATACTCATAATCTATCTCTATATTACTCTCTTCATCTTCTATATTACTCTCTTCATCTCCTCTTATATACATATTAGAATGAAAATGTAACAATTGTGTGGTTATAAACACATTCAAAGTTGTTATATCTGAATAGTAAATACATTCTTCTATTATCACTCTAACTCGTTCTTCCTTATCCACTATAGTGTTTTCAAGACCAATAAAGAACTTATCAAATATTCCTAACACAAAGTTTCCTTTACCACAGCATGGTTCAAATACCTTTTTAGGTTTAGTCCAAAAGTCAGCAGGCACCTTTTTTAACATCTCATCTACCAATTTCATAGGAGTAGATACTTCAGCATTCTTTTTCCTTTCTTCTTCAGAGGGAATAAAGTGAGAAGCAATTAGGTCTCTAATTTTATCAGGAGAAGATTTAGAATATAACTCTCTTAAATTATCTATGATTTCTTGATTTTGTGAAAAGATAAAAGACATTTTATTTTTAATAATGTTATAACTATTAATATCAATTTAAGATTATCATTTCAAACTATTTTAGTTTGAAATATATAACAGTATTAAATACTTTATTTACAAAGATTGAAGGTATGTTTTTAATTCGTTATTAGTATTTAAAGCATTGTCTAAGAGTGTGATTAAGTCTGTTTTCTTTTTATTCGTGAAATCTCTTATTTTGAATTGTCTTGCTATATCCTTGAGTTTGGAAAGAGTAAGAGAAGAAATTGAAGGTATATTTGATTGTTGTTCCTTACTCTCTTCCTTACTCTCTTCTTCTATAAACTCTTTCCAAAAGTCTTTTTTCAAATATTTTAGAATAGAATAATTATACTTGTTAGATGTTAATTTTACAGCATCAATAATATTTAAGAATTCTTGATTTTGAAAACATTTTTCAATGTCATCCATATCTTCAACGTTACATTTTATATAATATGACCATTCAGTACATCCGTATTTTCCTTCAATATCTTTATAACACCCAGACCCATTTGAAACAATAAATTTAATTATCCAAAAATGTCCTTTTGTATTTGTATTAGAGTATCTTAATGATAATTCATTCTTCTTATTTATTGAGTAAACACATGGATATTTAAATTCTTCTGTTTTTACTTTTGACATCCATTTTTTATCAGTACCATATGTACTTCTGTCTTTTATTATACCATTTTCATTTTCATAGTCTAAATATTTAGTTATATCTAAAACAGTGTGGTTAGGGATGAATCTCATATTTTTTAAATCAAAAGAATATTCTTTATTTTTATAGTCATTTATAATAGTTTCTTGAAAAGATTCAATATTTTGTAATACATAATAATCAAATGTTGTAGAGCATTTAAACACTTTTTTACCTTCATTTACATCATTCATATTTAAATATAAAATCTGTTTTGAAAGCATTAATTTTCCAATTTTATTATCTATTTGTCTCCATCCTTGTGGATGAACAAACACAAGATAACCATCTTTACATAACCATTTGTTTAAAGAAATATTTACAAATTTATCCCATAATGTATTACCCTTACCTTTATTCCCGCAAGAACTTTGATATGGTGGATTACCTGCTACTAAATCAAATCCTTCTAACCCCCATTTTTCTTTGATATCTAATTCTAACGTGTTACCTACATTACTCTTGTATTCATACTCATAATCTATCTCTATATTACTCTCTTCGTCTCCTCTCATATACATATTAGAATGAAAATGTAACAATTGTGTAGTTATAAACACATTCAAAGTTGTTATATCAGAGTAGTAAATACACTCATCTATTATTACTCTACATCTCTCTACTTTATCATCAATTGTATTCTCTAGTCCTTTATAGAACTTATCAAATATTCCTAATACAAAGTTTCCTTTACCACAACAAGGT
>Ga0129324_10001209_pt1 | contig 17030 bp, 14 predicted proteins | sample CPBDNA_7_FD_96879 | JGI IMG/M metagenome (GOLD analysis project Ga0129324, IMG submission 96879) | Freshwater to marine salinity gradient microbial communities from Chesapeake Bay, USA - CPBay_Spr_15_0.2_DNA | ecosystem: Environmental > Aquatic > Marine > Coastal | place: USA: Chesapeake Bay... | reverse complement strand
TACGTTGTATAGTATTATTACGTTGTATAGTATTATTACGTTGTATAGTATTATTACGTTGTATAGTATTATTACGTTGTATAGTATTATTACGTTGTATAGTATTATTACGTTGTATAGTATTACTACGTTGTATGGTATTAATATCTTCTATTGTCTCTTGAACATGTGTCGGTTTGTAAGTGTAATTTAAAGATGGTCTGAACAGTCCAATTTCCAACTTATGTGGTCTAGTTTCGTAGAGAATTTTTTTAAAAAGATTTTTTCCCTGATCTAATGACTTAAGACGAATAGGATTTGTCTTTGTCATACTTGTTAGGGTGACATCACGTATTTTCAATTTATTCATAACAGAAAAAAAAGCCATATATCTAGTAGAAATATAATAGAAATAGTAAGAATAAGTTTAAGTAATTTTTTATATATTTTACACCTTCACACTTTTCAAGTTACCAGCTGTCATTAAACAGCAAATTCATATTTAGAACCTCTGGGCTATGCTCTGCCTTTTGGAAGAGTTTCCGAATCAAGTCATTCTCTCTGAAACGCACACTATAATCATGTTGTAATTTATTACGACCGACCCGTCCCATCGCCTGAATACACTTCTCTTGACTCATCTGACCCAAGTCTTTACTAATATACCCGTGACAGAACTGGTAATTCGTGCCATAAATATAATCAGATGTGGCAATAATTAAGTAGAGTTTCTGTTCTTGTACTAAACTCTTCATCAGTTCTGTGTAGCGGTCGCTTTTATGTTCCGCAAACACGCCAATCCCCATCATTAGTAAGAGTTTCCAATGGTCCTCAATATCGCTGATTCGCATAATTTTTTCCACATAATCTTCTGATACATTGCTGGTAAACGGTTTGTTTTGGAGATCTTCTCTATTGTACAGTTGAGGAGAGTGTTTATACAAATGCTCAGTTGTGTTGGGTACATACTGGGGCGGTAAAACAATGAGTTTCGTGGCCGCCTGTAATTGCTGAATCGTTTGAAGTTTCTTTTTCATCTCTGGGTCCATCCGGTCCGTGTTCGCAGATTTTTTCTCCTTGCCTTCGTCTTTTTTCGTGCCGTCTTCAAAATCTTTTGTTTCTCTCGCGATTTTTTCGTTCAGTTGCGAATTGAAATCAATTGCTTTCATAATGTCCACCGTGATATGATTGGGTATACCAGCACTTTGAATATAGAACTGGGCGATTTTCTCCGCATTGTCCGCCAAGAAAATCGTCGGCCCATCCGTTAATGTATGTGCGTCCTTAGTGACAATGTGGATATTGGACGCTTGTTTTTTCACCCGCTCACTCAATAATTGCTGGTAAATCTTGGGCCATGCATCCGGTTTAATATTGCCAAGTAGATTCAAATAATACAATTTCAGGTTAATCATATTGATTGCGTCCACTGTCGGGAACTGCAAGTCTAACGTGAGACGCCGGTTGGTTATCAGGTCCGGCTGCGTGGTGACTTGTAAGGTCGTGATTAGTTTTATAAACGCAACAGCTTCGCCCAAATCCAGATACCGAAGCAATGTCTTATACGCGAGACAATGTGTAACGATTTTCTGCATCTCCGTATAATCCGCGCTCAGATAATGGGGCATTTCCACAAAGCCTTCTTTGTTTATCAGGGGTATCGTCTTTTTGCAATCGTAGCTCACAATATCGTGCACTTCCGCCCCATAAAATTTTCCACAGAAATCATTAACTGTATCAACGAGTTCTTCGCGTTGAGGTAAAGTAGCCGATGATAACACCACATTGGGAATCAGATTTTGTCGCCAATTTTCTTTGATAATTTTATGAAAGTCATGCTCCACATAATCTAAAGTGATCGTTGGCTCATCCCAGTAAAGAATAATTTTTTCCTTGGGGTTAAAGGCCAGCATATAATACATCGCAGGCAAATAGGATTGAATATCACTAATCATCAGCTCTACTTTATCACCAACGGAATTGTCCACTTTACCAATGCCCCCGCTTTTCTTATTGACAGAGTATTCTTTGGCGGCGAAATAGTGGAGCCGAATATCTTCTGCGTCATTACAGCCGAATGCGAAAGCCACTTTCTTATGGGCGGATATGGCTGCTTTCGCCAAAGCCAGACCCACGTGGCGTGCTGCACACACAAAGATTACTTTGTAATTTTCGGTTAAACCCAGGGGTGACAAGGTCTTACCTGTCCCTGTAGGGGCAATGTAGAGGATTAATTTAGATTGTGGTTGTTTACAGAGCGTGAACAGTTGTTTTTGGTGATCATATAAAGTTTCATCAGCGTATTTCAAGAGAAACGGATTTTGTTCAATGATTTTTTGGCCGTTATAAACTAAATCGCTCAGAACCACGTTCTTTTCCACGTAGACTAATATTTCTTTAACCGCTTTAATTAAACACTGGTTGACATGTTCTACCCGATATGTAATCAGGTTTTTCAATGTATAATAGGTGTTATATTTCTGTTTTACGTTTTCCTGAAACATTTTCTTCAAGAGGTCCAGGATAATAAATTCAAATAAATTCTCACGCTGTTCGGCCAATAGCTTGTCGGTATTCGCGAGCCGAATTAAATCGGCTTTTTTCATGACGTGCTCATTGGGTTTCAAAATGTCAATAGAGAATGTGTAGCGTGCACGCAACTCTAGAATGCGTGGCTGGATGTAGTGCACATATAGGTAGAGGTCTATTTGTGCACTGAACGCAATCTTCATATATTTTAATAGGGATTGCGATGGATTGCGTTGTAAATTCACATCATGAAACCCTGCGGTAATTAAATCATGAATGCGTTTCTCGTCAATAGAGACGGGAACTTCAATACTGGCCCATTCGGATTTACTGAGTTTACGTTGATTGAGATCCATTTTCTTGTAAGAGATGCTTTATAAAGGGTATAGTGCATTATGTGTTTATATCCTAAGTAAATCAATTTTAATATATAGCAACCTTTTAACAACCTTTTAACAACCTTTTGGAAAAGGTTGGGCCAAAACAACACGATACGAAATGTAAAGGAAAATGTTGGGCCAAAACAACACGATACGAAATGTAAAGAAAAAGGTTGGGCCAAAACAACAAGTAAAGTAAAATTAATCCACATAAATTTAACCAGCATATTTACATTTTTCTAGTCTTATGTTTCTTCGTGGTATGTTTCTTCGTGGTATGTTTCTTCGTGGTATGTTTCTTCGTGGTATGTTTCTTCGTGGTATGTTTCTTATCCTTATGTTTCCTAGTCTTATGTTTCCTAGCCTTATGTTTCCTAGTCTTATGTTTCCTAGTCTTATGTGTATTAGTGTTCACTTTATTAGGGTTCATTTTATGAGGTTTCACATTTGTAGGGTTCATATTTGTAGGTTTCATATCATGTCTAGTTCTCCGTCCACCTTTATATAATATATCTAACCCTTCACTGTAGCGGTCAATATCTTCATCATTATTAATATCTCCGCCTTTCATATTTGCGACTGAACCTACATTCTTCTGTGTTTTTTTAATAATATATCCTACCCTAACACGTGACATAAATTCATATGACCCGTTATTTAAATGGGCAGATAAATCGTCTAATGTTAAAAACATAGTTAAAAATTTAATTAGTATATCACTAGGTTTGAACATCATCGCCTGATTTATGCGCATTTTGGGTTTATAAAAATAGTTAGATGAATGAGACATACCGGAAGTAAATTCGGGCGAAAATATAAATTCCATAGATTGATATTTTGTATTCTCGTTTTGTTTTAAAATATCATAGTATGACCCGTCATAACCAGTCATAGCAATTGGGTTATATATAACAGTTTTCCCTTCTAGCAAGAGTTTAATAATTAAAGACATAATTGCCGAATGATTGTATTTTGTAGCATCTTCTTCTTTCATTAAATGTGAAAAATTATTAATCTCTATCATATTTTCAGAAATATTAACTAATTCTAAGTTATCCACTACCATATTTGTAGCACGCTTCATATTAATATCAGCAACTTGATTGTACGTCAAACTGTTGTCCTGTGGATATTTTATATTTCCAAATTTATCATTATAATTTGTAATATAAAGAGGCTGTTCATTATCAGCTGGAACATCCAAACTAATCAACCCTTTTTTAAGTAATAATTCATTACCATCACTTATATATTGTACCCCTTTCATAAAATCTAAATAAGTTTTCAATGTGTCTACCATGTCCTCTGATGGAAACATAATGTATTCATGAAACTGTTCAGAAACAGGTTCAATATTCTCCTCTAAGTAACCATAAAATTTAGGTGTGCGGTCACTGGCTGCTCCACTACCACTAGCAGTATCTTCTGATGTAAGGCATTCAGAATGTTCTATAAAAATAGTTTCTTGCATCTTATACTTGTCATAATCATAAACTATATCTAACATTCTCTCATCGTAGTCTAAAGTCAACCATAAATATTCAATCGGTAATTGAATCACCTTCATGGAACAAAGAAATTTATAAGTATTAAATACAAGTGAAAGAATGCGATCATCTGCTTTGCCGATTTGATAAGATTTTCCGGCTGTTTCAATCCATGCATTAATAAGTTGTTTAGCTTCGTTTGATTGTGAAAAGAACATAGTACCACCTGATGTTTCAAACGTATATGGGTCGTAAGTAATACTTTCTTCCATTTTCCAGCTTGAACGTGGGTCAATCCACCATCCCCGTGCCATGAAATCTACATCCGGCATATCAAATATACTGGGATACTTGCGAATAAACATATCACCGTCAATATATAAGACCGAGCGGTTGCCACAAGCGGCTAGTGCCTGTCTTATGAATAAAGGCTTTGCGTTAATTGCCATTTGATAACCACCAGGCTTCGCAAATTCAGGGTATTCTACAGCCATATAGTTACATCCAAACTTTTCACACTCTTGTTCCCATTTATCAATCATTTTATCATATGTCATCGGACTTAAAAATCTGAATTCTTTATGTAATATTTCATAGATAGACATATTTTCAAACTCCTTCATTTGTTCATTACTATAAACTTGTTTCGTATTTAACTTTTTTTTAATCGCGGTATTTTCGGTTTTAAGAATATTATTAAGTTCTTCAATTTTTTTCAAATAAATATCTTTCTCGGCTGAGGTTACTGGTTCTGTCCGAGATAAAAAACTTGCTCTTAAAACAGCAATTTTGGTATTTGTATCATAAATTAGAAGCATATTACTTTTTGTTATAGTTATAGCCTCAATCATTATAATCATAAACATACGAGCGGCATATTCTTTATTTTTATACTCGTAATCAGCAGGTGTTTTATTTATTTCTTTGAATTTTTCTAATTTTGTAATTGCTACATTATCCCTATTTGACTCATTTAGTGTTACACCTATTTGTTCATAAATCATTTCATTATATGAGGTAGCTGTTTTATCTATTATGGTTGTGAATGATTTTAAAGATGACATAATGTTTTCTAATCTATTGTATATTTGTTGTATATTGATCTGTTGTGATGAAGTTCCAAGTGTTTTTATACACAAATCTTTTACTTGATTTAATATTTTCTCAAAAAAAGAAATACAAGGTCTGCTAGTATTTTGATTATTTATTTCTCTCCCCCACCAGTAAGTTACAACTACAAAATTACTGCTTTCATTAATAATGGTTGGTTGAATTTCTTTGTTAGTAATAATATCTTTAAGATTATCTAAATTCATATATACATATATCCAATAAATTAAAAAAAAGTTACACAAGTAACAAACTTCTTTTTAATTTATTAATTTATTAATTTATTAATTTTTCCACTTGCTTCGTTGACAAAAGGTTGTTTATAAAAAGTCAGGGTTCCATTCATTTGCTCCTTCTAAAAACTTTTCCACAAACTTATTATTTTGTTTCGCATTATATTGGGCGTGTTCAAAATCTATAATCCAAATCTTGTTTTCGCATTCAATGAAGTTGTAACCGGTAATGTCAATATATAAAATATTGTGGTCATATAGTGTTTGTATTACTGCCCTTATTTTTGCGAATATGTCATTGCTGATATGTTCTCTCTTTTCGCCGTAGAAATCTGCTATATTCATTTTGCCGACTTTGACCATTTTCATTTGCTTCGTTGTTTTATCATAGTGTACGACCTTTGGAATATTTACAATATTTAAATCATACACATAGACGTGCAACTTATATTCTTTCAGTGAGACATTTTTTTTTGTATGATAGACATCCTCGTCGGGTTTAGTTGCATGCATCTTTATATAGTATCAAAAGCTAGGACATACAAAAGCAATTCAATTTTAAATTACAATTTCCTCTACGTTTTGTCATACTACTACGTTTTGTCATACTACTACGTTTTATTAATTATCTATTGTGCAAATAGATACTAATTTAAATATAAATTGAATTGAATTAAACATATCATTAATAGTATAAATAACAATTAATATCAAATATGGATATTAATAGTAACGTTGACGATATCAACTATTCTGATATGTTTGGCGTCTTATCTATGGGTTTACTCTTGGGATTTATAACCTATCTCTTAAATATGTTGAATAGTATTAAAAGCGTCTGTTTCTGTAGGACAGAACGAAAACCTCCACTTATTATCTCCATTGAAGGCAATATTGGTACCGGTAAATCTACATTAATACAAAAAATCCAAACGTTTTTAAGTGAAAAGTATCCTGACGCGAAGATCAGTTATATCCCTGAACCTGTTGATGTTTGGTCATCTGTGACTGATACAAATGGCATGACCATCTTGGAAAAGTATTATGAGAATCAACATAAATACGCCTTCCCATTCCAAATGATGGCTTATATTTCCCGGTTATCAATTATTCGCAAAGCATTGAAAGAAGAAACGGATATTATTATTATGGAACGCAGTATATTTACTGATCGCGAAGTATTTGCCAAGATGCTTTATGATGATGGCAAGATTGAGGAAATAGAATATAATATTTATATGAAATGGTTTAATGAATTTATCGGGGATTTGCCGAATATTTGGCATATTTATATTCAAGCTGACCCCGCTGTCTCGGCTGGACGGGTTATCAAACGAGGGCGGCAGGGAGAAATTATTCCATTGAGCTATTTAGAAAAGTGTCATGACTACCACGAAAATTGGTTATTAAAACAGCAAACCTCGCCCACCCTTTTACTAGATGGCAATGTAGAAATGGACACGGACGCTTATACTGGATGGTTAGAGAAAATCGCCGATTTTACACAGATGAATATTTAAATCGGCACACTTTGTGTGCCTGTTAACACTGATAAATGTTATTCTAATAATCGTACATTAAATTGCTGTCGTCCTTTATATTTTAAAATATCACGCTCATTCGCAGTGGTGGGAAACAAGTCTTTGCTATAAATATCTTGTAACAGCAGCCACTCAAATAAGCCCCCACTATAAATAAATACATTCACAAACCCGAGACCCAATAATTGTTCATATTTTTTTGTTATATTAACGTCAGTGGAGTTCATCCCATAAACAATGATCCGTACACTTCGGTTGGATTTCAAATAAGTATTCAAGATTTCTTCTTCATTACTCATGTTAATTGTGCCAGTAATTAAACATTGCTGATGGTTTTCCATTAGCGTATTAATAATAAGATATTCTTTATTATTTAATGAAGCCTGCATATCTTCAAAATTAATATAATTAGTGGAATTGGAATTTCCCATAATTAATAAGGAAAATATATATTTAAATAGTATCGCAAAAATACCTTTTGCCATTTATAATAACATCTTTTATTTAATATCATATTTCATTACACTGACCGAAAAGAAAAATAAGACAAAATGAATTAAAAATAAACTGTCAAATAATTGCGTTGACAATATAAATTCATATACCAGTGCTATTATAATATAATATATTATATTATATATTATAATCATACTACAAAATTGGTCCATTCTGATTCGATTGAACCTTTTATCAAAAGGTAGTTTTTTTGCCGTACTTTTTCTTAAAAAGGTAGTTTTTTTGCCGTACTTTTTCTTAAAAAGGTAGTTTTTTTGCCGTACTTTTTCTTAAAAAGGTAGTTTTTTTGCCGTACTTTTTCTTAAAAAGTACTTAGTTAAACTTCACCACAATCTCCACCTCCTCGTTCTTGATTGTTTTTGAGGCAGAGATAGAGAGTTCCTCACGCTTTTTACGGGTCTTTTGGTTGACTGGCGTGTTCTTTTTCTTCGCAGTGCTGTTCCGGTTATTCATATCCTTCTCTATGGTCACATAATTCGCTTCAATATATTTTATTACATCATTTTCAAATGCCCATTTGAAAAAATTCAATTGACCGATCGTGGTTTGAATAGACGTGCCGTTTTTATATGGCACATTAATCCTATCCCAACGACAAAAAGGGTCAAAACGTTTTTTACTGTATGCTCGGAGCTTCAGTTTGTAATCTACATACACTTTGAACCTTTTCGCAATGTTCAAATCGGTATGGTGAATATCGTATACGGTGTAATATTTCTTCGCATAATTGGTAGTAAACCAGTCCACAATTCTGAGAGAAATTGGAGACATACCGTTAATAATAGACAGCATCTTTTCCATATTGTCTCCTGCTTTATAAAAAGTAATCAAATTATTTAATAGCAAGGTATTTTGACTAGTATAGACGGATGTCATATACATTTAAATATTTCTATGCGTTTAAGTATTTATCTTCTATAAAAGTATATATATATATCTGTTACACTTGCGCTTTTTATACACCTTCGCACTTTTCAAGTACGTGGTAACTGTTACATTTGTCATTCATAACCAGCGGCTAAGTCGGCGTTTTAAATGTCCACATGTGTACAGGTGTAAAAATTTGAATTATGAAGCTTCTATATTAAAATTAGAATTCTTCGGTTTCAGAAACTCATCTTGTACTTGTAAATCATTTAAATAATTATTCCGCGAGAGAAAAGGGTTTTGACTAATATTTTCAATCATACACCGTTCATTTAATTTTGTATTTGCATCTTCGCGCTTGTTACTTACCCGCATACATGATTCTGCACCATCATCAAACAATAAACACTTCATCTTGTTGTATTCGTCTGAAACATTTTCCTCTTTAATAAGGTATTTTTCTTTATCACTCTTCAGTGATTGTTCGTATTTCTCTCCTTTACTCCATTTAAAAAGGAAAATTTCGTGAATATTATCGGACTGTTTCACTTCCATTGTAATAAATCGTGGTAAATTAATATCAAGTATTATTCGCATTTAACATTTCGTTATTTTCAAACTCTTGGTAAACGTAAACTTATCAATATGGGTGACCCGCCGTTGCAAATTACATTTTAAACATGCCACAACCGTATTTTCGTTACTATGACATTTATCATTGTTAATCCGGTCTAATGTCCATTGTGAAGGTTCTCGGACATTTTTATACAGGAGGACAATGGCAGTTTTACAATAATAACACAGTAATTTAGTTGGTAAGAGTTTCTCTATTGTATCCGCTAAAGTAATCAGTAAGGTCGGAGCATAAATGTCTTTTTTAATATCTTGAGCTTTATATCCCTGTATTTTTCTCTCTAGTTCTTTTTCTAAGAGAGACTTTAAAGGAAAATCACAGTCCATATAAAGTTTATTTAGCATCATCAGTTGGGCTTTATGGGTAATGTCCAGTTCATTTACTGTGTCCATCGTCAACCGTTTAGCCTTACTCCCGGAACGCGGGTTTTCTAATTTATGGAGTGTGTCAATGTTGTGTTTGCCAGTAATCGTAATTGTCTTATTGAGCGTGGTCATTTCTATATTTTTGCTATACTTTTATAAAAGTATATTTTTGCTACACTTTTATAAAGCGTAAATAAGAATTATACAACATGTGTTTATATTAATTTAAGCAAAAATGAGTTAAACCTATTGGTTTATATACTATAATGGAAACCACACAATCTGATGCTACAGATACTCATATACCAGAGGAATGTCGTCAACTGAAAAATATTAAATTTAAGAACATGTTTTTAAATGGTGCAAATGATTCACAAGTAACTAAAACGGTGCACTCAAAAAAAGCCAATATTGATTTGTTCTTAGAAAAGGAAAGTAAATTGAACAAGAGTGAGTCGTGGAATAAATTAGATAAAACCGCTAAAATAAAACAATTATCCGAGTATGTGGATACAATTGCCCCGACTTTTTCACTAAACGAAGTGGAGATTCAGGATTTTAGATCGTATTTGATAGAAAGTTTGGATAAGAAGAAATTACAGCACGTGAAAGATGTGCAATATGATAACCAAACTGGGAAAATTTCCACAATTCCGAGTTTACATTTTAATACCACCAGTCGGAAGTTTACATTTAAAAGGAATGAGAAACGGGTGTCCACCAGTAAATCCTTAGGAAATGGTAAGAAACCTGTTAAGAAATCAACAGAGACTACCTCAAGTAAATGTGATAACGATGATAAAACAAATTAAAACAAAATTAAAAACATATTATATAAAATTGATATAAGTATCAAATTTATATAATATCTAATAGATATATTTAAGATGGCGATAAATACAGACTCCTTGGTAAATATTATAGACAGTTTTACAGTTCAATCTGTCTTTAGTAACGATGAAGAAATCACCTTAGTTGAAACAGCTTATTCACTTATAAATGATTTATTGGAGAATGAACCAATGCTTTATATTCAACCGTATTTTCATGAGAATGTCATTTTAGAAGTGTTGGACTTACTCTTACACCAGTTCACTGATGTCATACCAGATTATATGGATGATATGGAAGATGAATTGTCCCTCTGCATTGAACAAGCCTTAAAACTCTTTTACCAAAAGATAGCCCCAAAGCGTTCTTTTCATAAAACTTTTATCAGAGCAAAGCCGAATATTGCGAAACTCCAGAAGAAAATCACTTATTTACAGAATGTCCCTCAGCCGGAACAGCGGACAGCCGAGTGGTATAATTTTCGTTATAAATATTTGACTGCAAGTAGTATCTGGAAAGCCTTTATCAGCGAAAGTACTAGGAATCAGCTGATTTATGATAAATGTAAACCTTTGAATGTGGAAAAATATAGTCATACATCATTGGATTCGCCCATGCATTGGGGGCACAAATATGAACCAGTTTCTGTTCAATTGTATGAGATTTTATATAAAACCGTCGTCAGTGATTTTGGTTGTATACCACACGGCACCTTGGAATTTTTAGCCGCATCACCTGACGGCATTAATACATTAGAAACTTCTGACCGGTATGGGCGCATGTTAGAAATTAAAAATATTGTGAATCGGGACATTGATGGTATTCCTAAAATGGAATATTGGATTCAGATGCAGTTGCAATTAGAAGTGTGTAACTTGAACGAATGCGATTTCTTAGAAACCCGATTTAAAGAATACACTGACGAAGACGCATATTTGGCTGATTCTCAATGCGATGAAGTAGAAGACACAAGTGATTGTGGCGAAATCAATTATAATAAAACCCAAGCGGGCCAACAAAAAGGTATGATGATTCAGTTTATTGTCAGTGGACAACCAGTCTATGAGTATGCGCCATTAAATGCGGGTAGACATGAGTTAACTGTATGGGAAACCGCAATGATGGACAAACATCATAATGATTTGTGGTGTAAAAATATCTATTGGTGGTTAGACAAATTGAGTTGTATCCTCGTGTTGCGCAATAAATTTTGGTTTAAGGGGGCTGTACCGATTCTTACCGATGTATGGAAAACCATTGAACATGAGAAAGTTCATGGGTATGAACACCGTTCACCTAATAAAAGGGCGAAAACAGATAATACACCGAATGTTATGGGCGGGAAATGTTTGTTTGATTTATCAACTATGATGGACGTGGATGCCACAACGGGTCCAGATGCGAGTCCAGATGCGAATATTGATGAAACTAATAAAAATATCACGATTGATACTGAAGTATTTTATTAAAGTTTATGATGTAACATTACCTAGGTTATTTCAAATGCCTAAATTATTGTATTACTCTAATAATCCTCTACGTAAAAATTGACACGTTTATTCCAACCAGGAGCAGTGGGAGGCGGAGGAATATGTTGGTCGGTATAGTCTTCATACAAATAACCACAGACTTCAGCTCGTGAACAAGTACCGTTTTCAGGTTTGGTCCAATACCGGATGTTATTTATATTGGTAGAATGGGCGGGAAAAATCGGATACTCTTTGTAAATGTCGCTGGCGTTTAATGCAGATAAATAGGGAGGATTTTTTAAATTATAATCATCAACGAGTAGTGGTTTATCCACGGTTAAAGGAAAATCGCCAGGGGATAAGAGTTTATTAGGAAAATTCAAGAATCCTTCCTGTTTTTTATAGAACAGAAATGTGGCTAAATTATATAAGCCATAAAATGTTAAAAAAATTAAAATACTTTTAATAAATAAATATAACATCTTCTTATATATACACAACCTTTTCTTAAAAGGTTGGACCAAAATACAACCTTTAAAAAAGGTTGGGCCAAAAACAACCTTTTAAGAAAATATTAGGCCAAAAAAAACAAAAACATCTAAATTTATCTGCGATTAGGTTGTATTTTGGTCCAACCTTTTCTTAAAAGGTTGTAAAAGGTTGTGGTAAAATCATATAAACTCTTCTCTCTTTGTATAACAAATGGAACAAGAAATGCGAGTAATTAAACGTGATGAGACTTTCCAAGAAGTCTCATTTGATAAGATTCTCAACCGAGTGAAGAAATTAGGTGCGGAGGTGACTCCTCCGTTAATGATTAACTATAGTCAGCTCGTCATGAAAGTGATTGACCAGTTGTATGATAAAATCCCTACATATGTCATTGATGAACTCACCGCGGAGCAATGTGCCGCTCTCAGTACAAAACATTTGGATTATTCCACGTTAGCCAACCGGATTATCGTTTCAAACAATCACCGAATCACAACCGATTCGTTCTATACTGCGATGAAAACACTTTATAATAATACGGATGTTCATTGCAAACATAAGCCTCTTATTAGTGAACAACTTTGGAATATTATGCAAAATGAACATAAACGTCATGTCCTGGAGCAGTTGATTGATTATGAAAGAGATTATCTCTTTGATTATTTCGGATTCAAAACGCTTGAACGTTCTTACTTGATGCGCGTTAACGGTGTACTCGTAGAGCGTCCACAGCATATGTGGATGCGTGTTGCTCTCGGGATTCACGGGAATGATATATCAGCTGTAAAAGAAACCTACGATTTAATGTCTCAAAAATATTTTACACATGCAACCCCGACTTTATTTAATGCAGGTACACCTCATCCACAATTAAGTTCCTGTTATCTGCTGAGTTTGGAAGCTGATAGTATTGATGGCATTTATAATACGCTAAAGGAATGTGCCCAAATTTCCAAATGGGCTGGCGGAATTGGATTACATATGCATAATATACGTGCCACAGGCAGTGCCATTATGGGAACCAATGGAAATAGTAATGGGATTGTCCCCATGCTCCAAGTCTTTAATGCCACCGCCCGTTACGTAGATCAGGGTGGGGGTAAACGCAACGGTAGTTTTGCAATTTATTTGGAACCGTGGCACGCAGATGTGGAGTCTTTTTTGGATTTGAAGAAAAATCATGGCGACGAAGAATTGCGGGCGAGAGACCTCTTTTATGCTCTCTGGATACCAGATCTCTTTATGGAGAAAGTGAAACAAGACGCTGATTGGGCCCTTTTTTGCCCCCACAAATGCCCCGGCTTAGCAGATTGCTACGGGGAGGCTTTTCAGCAGCTGTATAATAAGTATGTTGCGGAAGGCAAAGCAAATAAGGTTGTGAAAGCCCGAGCATTATGGTTTAAAATTTTAGATAGTCAAATGGAGACAGGGACACCCTATTTATTGTATAAAGATGCGGCGAATAAGAAAAGCAATCAGCAGAACCTGGGGGTAATTAAATCGTCAAATTTATGTAGTGAAATTATAGAGTACAGTGATGCTGAAGAAACCGCGGTGTGTAACTTGGCCAGTATTGCCTTAAGTAAATTTGTGAAAGACAATAAAACATTTGATTATGATTTGCTTCACCAAGTCGTCAAAGTTATGACGACGAATTTAAATAAAGTCATTGATATTAATTTTTACCCGACGGATAAAACACGTGTAAGTAATTTACTGCATCGTCCGATTGGTATTGGGGTGCAAGGGTTAGCGGATGCATTTGCTCTCATGGATATCGCCTTTCATAGCGATGATGCCTTATACATTAATAAACTCATCTTTGAAACAATTTATCACGCGGCTCTTGAACGGTCACACGAATTGGCGAAAGAACGCCAGTCAGATATGAAAATTATACAATCCTATAGAGAGGATGGTTATGATAAAGGGTGCGATAATGTATTTGTCACAACCAGATATCCATCTACAAGTAAACAGTTTTTGAGCAGTCGGGAGTATGTTCGCATGGTGGATTACAATATTCAGGAACTAGTTCAAGAGCGACAACCGATTCCGAACGAATTAAACAATTTGGCACGGGAACACTTGGGTGCGTATAGCACCTTTACTGGGTCCCCCGCAGCACAGGGTCAACTACAATTTGATTTATGGGAAAAAGAGCCGCCATCTGAACGTTATGATTGGAACACGCTTAAAGCTGCGATTAAAACCGATGGCCTCCGCAATTCGTTACTAGTGGCACCGATGCCAACCGCATCCACGTCGCAAATTCTAGGGAACAATGAATGTTTTGAACCATTTACAAGCAATATTTACAGCCGGCGAACTAATGCGGGAGAATTTGTATTGGTGAACAAACATTTAATGACGGAGCTCCACAAGTTGGGTTTATGGACGGAAGAATTGAAGAATAACATTATTGCGAATAAAGGCAGTATTCAACAAATTACACATCTTCCCGAACATATTAAACAGAAGTATAAAATTGTCTGGGAAATCCCGATGAAACATTTGATTGATATGGCGGCAGATCGGGGAAGCTTTATTTGTCAAAGTCAGAGTTTAAACTTGTGGCTGGAGGACCCGGATTATAAAACGTTAACGTCCATGCATTTTTATAGTTGGGAGAAAGGTTTAAAAACCGGTATGTATTATTTACGCCGTAAGGCGAAACATCAGGCTCAGCAATTTACGATTGTCCCTAAAGAGGAAAAAAATAAGGATGAAGGTTGCGAAATGTGCTCGTCTTAAAGAAACGCTAGATTTATACTTTTGTAAAAAACAGTACAAGTCTAACAGATGTGCCAATATATATTATTCTAAAGCCGCGATGTATACAAATTCTTCAAATCATTATATTCGGCACTTGTTGTGCTATCCATAAAATCATACCCGTCTGCGATTTTCACATAACATCGCAGACAAATCAATACATCAACTAATGCATCATGCGTACCTTCGGGATTGTAATCAAATAGTTTCTGGTGTAATTCAGTTAAGGTAGGATACTTAAAATATGTGTTGCCGTCGGCGGATGTCTTGACAATCTCACATATGGCACTGCCTTTCTTCATTGTACAATATTCCTCCTTCCGCACACCATTCATCGTAAATTTTTGATATATATTTGAACGTCTACACTCCACCATGATGACTCGTTTATCAAAGGATATGTTGTGACCAACAATAACATCGGCTTGTCCCAATGCTTTATTAAAATAGTTAAGTGCATCGTTGATAGAAATGCCATTTGCATCGCACATTTCTCGGGAAATATGGTGGATGGCTTCGCTTCCGGGAGTAATTTCCACCTCTAGTGGAATTTTTATTAAATCGTCACGCATAGTTACGATTTGCTTGGTAACAGTATCAAATAAAATATAGCTCATTTGTACTATATGAGGCCACTTATGTACATCCATGATGGAGGGATTGCGTCCAATTGGTAAACCTGTTGTTTCAGTATCAAACACAAGTACTTTCATTTTTTGGGTTCGTTATATCTGTTCGTTTGTAACGTTTAAATGCTTATATTTTATATTGCTTAGATACTTGCGAGTAAAAGTAATTCAATTTTAAAACACACCTTTTACAAAAACAACCTTTTAGAAAAAGGTTGGACCAAAACCCACAAATAAAATTAACACTGAATTTACGATGAATTTGCACTGAATTTTTGCCACACTTTTTTCTAAAAAGTGTAATTTTGACAAATCCCAAATGTCCGCCTATGATACGATGATATCCCATATTTTTGAATACCCTCCATATGAATTTTTGTTCCGTAGCCTTTATTCGCTAATAAACCATAGCGTTCATCCAGTAAGGGTTCCTGTTTGCACAAGTCTTCAATATACAAATCTCGGGACACTTTGGCAAGAATAGAGGCAGCCGCAATCGCCGAATACAAGTTATCTCCTCCTTCAATGCACGTGTGTGGAATCTGTATCAATTCCAACTCGGTATTAACTGTCATGCAGGGACGAAAATCATTTCCATCCACAAGTAAGTGGTATTGTGTAGCTGTTTCTTGACCGTTGCTTCTTTGCATCACGTCTTTTATCGCTTCATGCATGGCGCTATGTGTCGCATTACGAATATTAATTTCTTCAATAGTGCGTTCATCCGCATAGGCCACCCGCCAATAAAGTGCATTATTTTTAATATATTCGGCAGCTTCTTGGATTTTTTTGACGGAATGGAATTTCTTGCTGTCTTTCATAAGGGCGTGATTAAAACTGTCATCTTTAGGTAGAATTACCGCTGCTGTATAAACCCGGCCTAACATGGGACCACGACCAGCTTCGTCCACACCAATTTCAATGCTCGTATCCGTCGAACTGAAATATTTATTTAATGCCATAGCTATGGGTTTTGTTCTTATTTTCTTTTCTTCATCGCCAATGTTAGCAATCACCTGAGCGGGTTTTCTCTCGCGTTTAATAACTTTTTTCTTGATAATTATAGTGTCTGCCATCTTTATATTTAATTTACTTTATACTTTATACTTTATACTTTATACTTTATACTTTATACTTTATACTTTATACTTTATACTTTATACTTTATACTTTATACTTTATACTTTATACTT
>Ga0129324_10001208_pt1 | contig 17031 bp, 15 predicted proteins | sample CPBDNA_7_FD_96879 | JGI IMG/M metagenome (GOLD analysis project Ga0129324, IMG submission 96879) | Freshwater to marine salinity gradient microbial communities from Chesapeake Bay, USA - CPBay_Spr_15_0.2_DNA | ecosystem: Environmental > Aquatic > Marine > Coastal | place: USA: Chesapeake Bay... | reverse complement strand
CACTCTCTATGAAGGAACGACAGCGATTCAAGGTCTGGACTTCTTCTTCCGCAAGATGGTCAAGGATCAGTTCAAGTCGATTAGTTTCCTCGCTCAAGAAATTACCCAGACGGTTAAGGGTGATGAAGGTTCAGGTCAACTCTCCCTTGAGCGTGAGCTCTTGGGTCAGGCATTGGAAAACGTTCAAGCGATCTTGGGTGTCATGGGTCAATGGGCTATGGCTTCCCAAACCGACATCAAGGAGATTTACAAGGTTGGTCTGAACTCGACCCGCCTTCTCATGGCATCAGGTGATCTCATGATCGGCTGGCTCCTCATCCGTCAAGCCGAAGTCGCCCTGGCTGCCCTGGCTGCTGGTCCAAGTGAGCGCGACAAGGACTTCTACACCGGCAAGGTGGAAAGTGCTCGCTGGTTCGCCCGCAACCGCTTGCCACTGCTCGCTGCAGAGCGTGGAATCGCTGAGGCAACAACCAGTGAAATCATGGAAATATCTGAAGCTGCGTTCTAGTAGGGAGTGAGTCCGCGCGCCTTGGTTCTGTCCAAAGTGCGCGGACTCACCTTTTCTCTGTCCCTTTTTTCTCTCAGAGGTACCCTGAGGGAGTGAATAAAACTATGGCCTTCTTTGCTGCCCTCTTCCTATTGTCCACGAGTTTCGCGGGTTACGTAGGCGGTGCGGTGCCAGCTTCTGCCCATGCGGACTTGGTCAGTACCGATCCAGTAGATGGTGCCGTTCTAGAGATTGCGCCGACGTCAATAACCCTCAGTTTCAATTCCAAGATTCTGGAAGGCCTGGCGGAACTTGCTGTTACTAACTCCGATGGGGAACTTGTCACCGGAGTAATTGCCGAAAGCGCTCAAACAACAGCAACCGCGCAATGGCCAGTGGACCTCCCAGGAGATTCATACAAGGTTGCTTACCGAATTGTTTCCGAAGACGGACACCCGATCACCGGTTCATTTAGTTTTAGTTACCCCACTTCACAAACAGCGTCGCCTTCTGAGTCAGCGCCTGATTCAACAACTGCCGAGCCGCAAGTCAGCACAATGCAAACCCCTTCCCAGGAGTCGGCCTCTGCAGTTCCGCTATCCACTGAATCACCTTCTGAATCAGGATCCATGCTTGTCTGGGTGCTCGGCTTCGTTGCTTTGGCTCTAGTTGTTGCCGGTTACTTCATCTGGCGAAAGCGCTCAACGTGAAGGCAACCTTAAGTCCGGGGACGCAAATCATTCCTCGCTCCCGAATACTCACTTTTGGTTCACTGGTTGTTGCCATAGCTATTGCGGCGACCTCAATCGGTTTGATTGTGACAGGAAGTGCCTACGAAATTGCACCGGCGGGAATCACCGATACCGGTCCATTCATTGGGTGGGGTGTTGCGGTTCTACGAATCCTCACTGACATTGCAGCAATTCTGACAGTTGGCTTTTTAATTTCTGCCGCATTCCTTGATCCATCCGGCAAAGACGGTGTGCTCTCTGCCGCCGGACGTAAAGACGTTCTTCGCGCTTCGTGGACAGCAGCGATCTGGGCAGTACTCGCATTAATCCAAGCTGTCTTTATATTGGCCTATGTCTTAGGGGTTTCACTCGCCGAGGCCATTACCCCTAGCGTGGTCAGTACCTACGCAACCGATGTCCCAGCAACGCGTGCACTGATCGTCGTGTTCTTCATCGCTGCTGTCATTGCCCTAGGTGGATTCATCACCGCAACGACGGACGTCAGTGCCGCCGCTGTGATTCTTGCTCTCATTGCGGTTTCACTTCCTTCACTCGCTGGACACGGTGCCGGACTCGGTGACCATGCGCTTGCCTTGACCGCAGGGGTCGCCCATGTTGTGGCAGCCGCTATTTGGGTTGGTGGACTTGCCGTCCTACTTTTCCATGCGATTAAACGAGATATTCCGCTTCGACGCGCACTGGAAAGATTTTCACCACTTGCATTAATTGCGATTGTGCTCCTTGCATTGAGTGGACTCTCCAATGCTTACACTCGACTGAACTCATTTGATGAACTTTTCACCAACGGGTATGGCCAGATAATTCTCGTCAAGGTCGCACTAATTTTGGCGCTTGGATTACTGGGTTACCAACTTCGACGCCGTGTACTCCCGAGCATGGATGCACCAGGTGCGGGGAAGCGTTTCATAAAGGTTGCGGTAGTCGAAGTTTTCATCATGGCTTCGGCTGTTGGGCTCGGGGTTGCACTTGCAACAAGCGCGTATCCTCGAGTTGAAGAACTCCTTCCCACTTTCGGCGAGTCCCTTTTGGGTTACCCTTACCCAGCTGCGCCAACTGCCGCAAATGTTGCCCTTGGTTTTCATTTCGAACCATTCTTCTTTACTGGAAGTTTAATTGCCGCTGCACTTTATGTTGCCGGTTACATACGCTTGCGTTCACGCGGTGACGCTTGGCCTGTTATGCGTTTGATTTCTTGGCTCGCAGGGATCTCGATAATTATTTGGTGCACTAATTCGGGGATCGCACTGTATTCACAAGTCTCTGTCGGACTCCACATGGTAAACCACATGACACTCACAATGCTTGGACCGATTTTCCTAGTTTTGGGTGCTCCCGCAACCCTCGCCCTGCGTGCACTGAAACCCTCGCGGACTGCCGAACGTGGACCCCGCGAATGGTTAGTTCTTTTTCTCAATAGCAAGATCAATGCATTAGCTACTAACCCATTTTTTGTCTTCTTTATTTATGTAATAGGGCTCTACGGTCTCTACTTAACCCCGGCCTTTGGTTGGCTGATGGGGTCCCATATTGGTCATGTTGTTATGCAGTTGCACTTCATTTTCGCTGGATACCTTTTTTACTGGGTGTTAATCGGGATCGATCCCCGGCCGCACCCACTGCCGTATTGGGGTCGCATTATTTTGTTGCTACTTGCGATAAGTGTCCATGCTTTTTTCAGTGTCATTTTGATGATGGGTACAGCACCTATGGCGATCGAGTGGTACGGGGTCGTCCGTCCAGAATGGGTGGTTGATCCTCTTGCCGACTCAGTCTTTGGTGGGCAAGTGGCTTGGGGGGTCGCGGAATTCCCTGCCTTGATTGTGTTCATTGCGATCATGGTGCAGTGGTCAAGGAGTGACGACCGTGAGGCCAAGCGGAATGACCGTCAGGCAGAACGTGATGGGGATGCTGAACTCATTGCCTACAACGATCGACTGGCGAGTTTGAATCAAGGGTCGGAGGGGCGGACTCGTAGCGAATGATATACCCTAGGGGGTATGCATATTAAAACACTCGGAGTTGCTTTTGCGGCCGCAGCCCTGGCACTCACCGCCCCCTTGACCGCTTGCTCAAGTACAGACACTGAAGCGGTTGCCGCCCCATTAGACGTTGTCGTTGAAGCCCCGACCACCCCAGAACGAGTTGATGCAGCCATGTTCTCAACAGTGGTGACAACTCCCGGAATCACAATCATTGACGTCCGAACACCCGAAGAATTCGCCCAAGGTCACATTGAGGGGGCAGTCAACTACAACGTTGAGGGTCCAGATTTTGCAAATCAGATCATGGCACTTGATCCGGCCGGTGTCTACGCGGTCTACTGCCGAAGTGGAAATCGCTCCCAACCCGCCGTTGCCCAATTAAGCAGCGTAGGCATTAACAGCATTTTTGAACTCGAGCCCGGAATCATTGGTTGGGAGAGCGCAGGCTTTCCTCTAGTTTCGTAATCATGTAATTTTGTGCACATGAATAAGACATTGAGGGCGTTTAAGGCGCCCGCCATTGTCATGTCGACCGTCATGTCGGCAGCCTTACTGGTCGGGTTCGTTTCGCCGGCAAGCAGTCAGGCAACTCCGGCGCTGCTCAACGAGGTCACCGACAGCGAACAAGTGGTGTTGGTTACCGCTAGTTCATGGCGCTCGACAGCGGGCACTGTTCAGGTTTTTGAGAAGAAGAATAAATCTTGGTTAGCAACACGGAATACAGTGAAAGCTAACTTGGGTTACGGCGGACTTGTACCTGGAGACAAGCGGAAACAAGGAACCGGAACAACGCCTACCGGAACCTACGCCTTCACCTCGGCTTTCGGCATTAAGTCTGACCCTGGGACCAAGTTGAGTTACACAAAAGTGGACAGCAACGATGCCTGGACTTACAACCCAAGATTTCCCAGCACCTACAATATTTTTCAGACTGCAAATAAAAATTGGTCAAGCTATGGAAATTACGTAGAGATTCTCTCCACCTACCGTAAGCAATACAACTACGTGGCTGTACTTGATTTCAATCTCCCCGCGGGAAAAATAACTAAGGGCGCAAACGGAGTTAACCGCACGGATCAAAGCGCTAACACCAGTCGGGGTGGCGGAATTTTCCTTCACGTCAGTAATGGAACTAAAACTGCGGGCTGTATCGCAATCCCAGAAAAAGCCATGAAAGGAATACTGGAATGGCTTGATCCGAAAAAAAATCCCGTGATCGTGATCCGGGTAAAAGCTGACTAAACGGTGATCACAGGGCAATCAACAGCATCGTCGATTGCTGGAAACTCTGTCCGCCAATTCTGCTCAACCTGAAGATCAATCAATGCACTAATCACGTTCTCAGTTTCTCCACCATTGGCGAGGGTATTTCCGAGCGGATCAATGATCACGGAATGCCCGCCCAATTGGTGCCTACCTTGGACACCAACTTGATTGCAGGCAATAATCCAGGCTTGGTTTTCAACGGCCCGCGCGGGAAGTAATGCATCCCATTGACCAATACGGGGCACGGGCCAACCCGAGGGGATCACAAACGCTTGGGCTCCCGCAATGCGCATGGCACGAAACATTTCAGGAAAACGAACGTCGTAACAGGTGGCTAGGCCGGTTAACCCCAATGGCGTTTCCGCCATTACATAGTCTTGTCCCGGCGTCATAGTGTCCTGCTCGCGTGCGTACGTAAAAACATGCACCTTGCGGTAGTAGGCGGCCAGTTCACCTTCTGGGTTAAACAGCACACTCGTATTGTGTAATGCGCCAGAATTCCGCTCACAAAATGATCCGCCGTGTAACCAGATGCCATGTTCGCACGCCTTCTGTGCAAGGGCAGTTGGTAATGACCCATCAATTGGTTGGGCATACTCACGGCTCGCTTCCAAATCAAATGCCCCGACATTCCACAATTCGGGCAGCACCATGAAGTCACAATCACTTGCGTGTTGGTCAATCAGATCCAAGACACGTTCAACTCGCTCGGGCACCGACTCAGAAGTTGAGCAATCAATTTGCAATGCGGAGACTCTCACATTCATGTTCCTAAGCGTAGGGCCCCGAACAAATCATCGATAAATAGTCCTTAATTATTTGCGGACAAACATGCCGTGACCATGAGCAAGCCTTCGCATTTTTAAGACATTTGGCGAGGAGTTAGGGCAGACTAGAAACATGGCCGACCTTCTTGAGACAAAGAGTTCCCTTGACCCTATAAAGACCTACATTGAAGCGGTGTTGGACTTCTACTCCACCTTGAACTCACTAACTGCTGAGCAATGGGTGCTTCCTACTCCGTGTCCGGGGTGGACAGTTGCCGACATTGTTGCCCACATAATTGACCTTGACTCCATGGCCGCAGGCGATCCTCCAGTTGCTCACGAACCGAATTGGGATGAACTCCCTCATGCGCAAGCCCACTTCCAGCAATTCACCGAACGCGGGGTTGATTACCGTAGGGGAACTCCCCCGGCAGTACTACTCCAACAGATGCTCACAGCGGCCAACGATCTCACCGACTCCCTCGCAACGAAGTCCCCGACATTAGCTGTCCCTTGGGTTGAAGGTGAAATCTCAAAGGAGCAATTCCTTGGCATGCGAACATTCGACGTATGGACACATGATCTAGATGTTCGAATTGCTGCCGGATTACCTGCCAACTTCACTAGTAATCCGGGAAAGAATGCCGCAAGACGGATGCTCAAAGCTCTCCCATTTATTTGGGGTAAGAAAATTGGTGCAACAAGTGGCGAGTCACTGGAGATTGACTTCACGGGGCCGGACTTTTCCGGCCAGGTATGTGTAACCACGAACTCAGATGGCAAGGCTGCTTTCACAACCGAGGCAACCGGCGAAGTGACCCACATTGAAATATCTTGGTCTGACTTTGTTAACGGTTTTTGCGGGCGAGTAGACCCCCAAGTGACACTTTCACGGGTCGTTGGATCAGGTCGCCATGTACAAGAGTTTGTTGACTCACTACCGTCAACACCCTAAGTCCTGCATAATGCTTCCATGGGGAGCATTCGCGTATTTCTTTTAGATGACCACGAAATCGTACGTCGAGGGATCGCGGAACTTATTGGGTTGCAGTCTGACCTTGAGGTTGTCGGTGAGGCTGGGACAGCGGCTGATGCAGTAATTCGCATCACGGCTTCACAACCGGATGTTGCAGTCCTTGATGTTCGACTTCCTGACGGCAATGGGGTTGAAGTGTGTCGAGAGATTCGATCACTTCATCCCAATATCCATGTCTTGATGCTTACTTCCTATTCAGACGATGAAGCACTGTTTAATGCGATCATGGCAGGTGCTTCAGGTTATGTGCTCAAGGAGATTCGCGGATCAGACTTGATCACTGCAATTCGACAAGTTGCTGCTGGCAATAGTCTGTTAGACCCCGGAATCACCGAACGGGTCCTCGAACGACTGCGAAATGGCAATAAGGAAAACGATGAGCTCTCCGGACTCACAGATCAAGAAAAAACCATTCTCAATTTGATCGGTGAGGGAATGACCAATCGGCAAATCGGCGAGCAGATGCACCTTGCAGAAAAAACCATTAAGAATTATGTATCTGGGTTGCTCGCAAAACTAGGCATGGAACGGCGCACCCAGGCCGCGGCCTATGTGGCTCGACTTGAAGCCAATTCCGAAAATCACAATAACTCACGTTAAGGGAACACTCCAACGAAGCCGGGTCCCTTGCTGTGAATCTAGTCGAGCACCCATGAGCAATTCACCGCCCAGTTCCGTTGCTCGTGACTCCATGTTTGCAATACCCGAGAAACGAGCTTCATCCGTGTAGCCATTTCCGTTATCTATTACTTCACAGACGAGAACCGGCGATTCGATCGCAACCCGAACTTCAACTTCGGTCGCATTGGCATGTTTTACACAGTTAGAAAGACTCTCTCGCACAACGGCTAGCAGATGGTCACCGATCACCGGAGTGAGCTTAGAATCAAGTGGCCCGATCAGTTGCAACCGGACGGGGAAACCAAGTGCATCGGAAGCGGAATTAACCTCGCGTGAGATTCTTGCCTTAATTGATGTTTCGAACGAATCGGCATGCAGATCAAAAATTGTTTGTCGAATTTCTCGAATCGTTTCGTCGAGTTGTCCCACGGCGAGGTCAATTTTTTCCCTCGCTTCGGGTGGCAGTTCATCGTTTTGCAGCAGTCCATTAAGCAGCATTCCCGTTGCAAATACCCTTTGAATAACGAGATCGTGTAAATCGCGTCCAATTCGATCCCGGTCCTTTAATACAGCGAAATCCTCTTTGTCTTGTTGGGCTTCGGCTAAAACTAAAGTCAGTGCCGCCTGTCCGGCAAAGGATTCGACGAGATCAATTACTGCACTAGCGGCCATGAATGATCCATGAGGCCAAATTAGAAGCAGAACGCCTAATACTTTGTCAACTGTGCGCAATGGCAAAGCGACCGCTGCCACTTGTTCCTCCGCTGAATCCGGCATCACTTGATTCCAGATCAAACATTGATCATCAATGATGCTCCCACCCAATGAGAAAGACCTTTTCAGGATTGAATCGGCCGGCGCAGGTGCTCCCAGCCAAGACCGTAACCGTTTTGCGGTCGCAGTGGAACCACGATCAATATTTACAATTTCAATTGTGAGCGAATTCGCTGAGTCCGGCAGTGCAACGAGAGCGGCAGTGGCCCCCGTTAGAAGCCGAGATTTTTCAGCAACGAGTTCCAACACATCACCACTGTCGCCGCCCGAAAGAACTGCTGTACCAATCTCTGATACTGCTCGCTGCCATTTTTCTTTCAGTGTTGCAAGTTCATAAAGCCGTGCGTTTTCGATCGCAACGGCAGCCGCTGTTGCGAAAGCAACAACTGACTGTTCATCTTCTTCAGTAAACTCCTCTCCACCTTTTTTACTTGTCAGGTAGAGATTGCCAAAAACCTCTCCTCGGACGCGAATCGGCACACCCAAAAAGGAAGACATCGGTGGGTGATTTTCAGGGAATCCAATTGATGCCGGGTGCTCATTGATGTGGGCAAGACGCAGGGGGTTCGGGTGCACACTTAACTCACCAAGAAGTCCCCTACCCAGCGGTAGGTCACCAATTTGCTCACTCACTTCATCCGGGATTCCGACATGGATAAAGTCTTGGATCTTGCCGTCAAAGTCCAGTACACCTAGGGCTCCATAAGAAGCATCAGCCAAATAGACCGCGTTTGTAACAATTCTTCGCAGGGTTGCTTTCAACTCCAAACCAGATGCCACGCCCATGAGCGCGGAATACAGTCCCTCGTCTGTGTCCACGGGCCTATCTTGCCCGTATAGCCCTGAATTGTTCATCTCATTTTCGCAATGCACACCGGAGACCCAAATAGCGATCTAGAACATCCATGGTCCAATGCTTAACCACCAAAAAGTGCATAACGGACGGCATCCGACCTGAAAAAAAGGACCTAGGTCCTTACTGGCATGCTTCGCCCGTGGCAACCGATGTGCGCGGAGTAACCGAAGCACCAATCCGCACGATCATGGGACCTCTGATCATGCTGTGGATCATTTGGGGTTCCACCTACATGGGGATCGCACTCATGGTGAAGTCGATGCAACCACTTCTAGGATCCGGATCACGCTTTATTACCGCTTCCCTTGTTCTTGGAACAATTGTGGTGCTGGTAAAAGGTCCAAGTGCCTTTCAGATGACCCGAGCACAGTTTCGGGGCGCCGCATTCATGGGAGTTTCAATTTTGGGTGTATCAATTGGAATTCTCTCTCTCGCTCAAAGATTCGTTCCGTCGGGAATCGCAGCTCTCATTGTTTCAGTTATGCCGCTATGGATAATCTTTTTTCGCTTGCGCGCGGGTGACCGTCCATCTCGGCTAACGTATTTGGGTGTTGGTGTTGGCCTGATGGGCCTTGTTCTCATGTTGATCCCCGGCGGAACAACACCCGTCAACGGTGCGAGCACCACTCAAGTTGCAATTTGGTCAATAGCCATTGCGTGTGGAAGTTTCTCGTGGGCATTCTTTAGTTACAGGTCCACCAGATATCAACAACCAAAAGAGCCGCTAACAACGGCTGTCATCGAGCTTGCAGCGGCAGGAGTTTTTCTCGTCATTGTCGGGGCAGTCATTGGAGAACGGTGGGACTTCAGAGTGATCACCCAGCAGTCTTGGGCTGGCTGGGGGTACCTTGTTTTAGCTTCAGCCACGGCATACGGCGCATTTGTCTGGCTGCTCAATAATGCGCCCATGTCCTTGGTGGCGACATACGCCTACGTCAACCCAGTGGTCGCGGTAATTTTAGGGTTGGTAATACTCAACGAATCTATCACCAGCGATGTAATCATTGGACTTTCAATTGTGGTCGGTGGCGTGGTACTCGTTGTTAACGGAGAACGTCGAACTCGCTTGCGACTTGCCGAGCAACCTCAATAAACCGATCATTCGCCTGCGTCTCACCGATTGAGATGCGCAGTCCTTCGTCTGGAAATGGGCGAACAGACAATCCTGCATGTTCCAGCGCCTGATGTAAAACATCAGTGCGTGACCCAAGGCGCATCCACACGAAGTTCGCATAATTTGAATTAAGTTCATAACCCATAGTGATTAGTTCACCGACAACTCGATCTCGTTCCGCTGTCACAAGCGCCACTCTCTCAAAAAGTTCACTCTCAGCACTAATCGAAGCGATGGCGGCGGCTTGCGCTAGGGAGGAAACCCCAAATGGCAATGCGGTTTTACGCAATGCATTGGTGATCGGTTCCTGGGAGATCGTGAACCCAACTCGCAGCCCAGCAAGCCCGTAAGCTTTTGAAAAAGTTCGGAGGACAACAACATTTGTATTCTCACGATATAGGCGAATTGAGTCGCTCCGCTTATTTTGCGGGACATATTCAACATAAGCTTCGTCCAGAACGATCACAATCTCACTGGGAACCGCCGCGATAAAGTTTTCAAGTTCCCTTGGGTCAACAATTTGTCCCGTTGGATTATTTGGGGAACAAATAAATATGACGCGAGTCTCTGGGGTGATTGCCTGCAACATTGCATCAAGATCATGGGTTTCATCAGGCCTGAGTGGAATTTGAATGCTTTGTGCTCCTGCTATCCCAGTCCAAATTGGGTAGGACTCAAAACTTCGCCAGGCGTACAGGATGTTGTCACCTGGTCCTGCGGCCGACTGAATTATCTGGCCGCATAACGCGACACTTCCGGTGCCCAATGCTATGTGCTCGGAGGGGACCCCAAAGTGTTGTGCAATAGCTGTGACAAGTTCGCTAGAAAATGGGTCGGGATAACGATTAATTTCAGTTGCGGCGGCAACGATCGCGGCCTGAACGCTGGGAAGTGGTGGGAAGTGACTCTCATTACTTGAGATCTTGTAGGTCGTTATGTCAGAGCGTGGTGCTGGCCGCTGACCAGCTTTGTAGGAAGGCAAGGCCTCAAGGTCCGGGCGAAGCCGAGGTCCGTCAGTTATCACGGCTCCAATTTAGGGGATGTCTCCTTTTTCCTCAACAGCGTGCTAGCAAAGTCAGGAACGTAATGATTGGCTTCCCTCGGCGGGCGAATGTGGTCGGACATTTTCGGGCGCTTAGGTAGCGTCAATTTTTCCACTTCAGGAGTGGAGTAGTCCACTGTGCTCAAGAAATGATGAATCGTGTTGAGTCTGGCCGCTCGCTTGTCATCAGCTTCAACAACAAACCATGGCGATTCCGGAATATCGGTATGCACGAACATTTCATCCTTCGCCTTTGAGTATTCCTCCCATTTCTTGATTGACTCCATATCCGATGGTGAAAACTTCCATCGTCGCATTGGATCTTTGATTCGAGACTCAAAACGCCGTGTCTGCTCCTCATCGCTGATGCTGAACCAGTACTTCCGCAGAATAATTCCATCTTCGATCAGCATTCGTTCAAATATTGGCGCCTGGTGGAGGAACCTACGGTATTCATCGGGCGTGCAGTAACCCATGACTTTTTCGACACCTGCACGGTTGTACCAAGAGCGATCAAAAAAGCGGATCTCCCCTCTCGATGGCAGATGATTCACGTACTTTTGAAAGTACCATTCACCCATTTCGCGCTCAGAAGGTGCGGGCAGAGCCACAATTTGGGCGAGCCGAGGGTTTAGGTACTGGGTGAATCTTTTTATGGTGGATCCCTTACCGGCAGCATCGCGTCCCTCAAAGATCACAACTATTCGCTTACCTTCAACTTTGGTCCACTCCTGTAGCGTCACCAGTTCAGCCTGAAGTTTGAGCAGTGTCTTTTCATAGGGTGCTTTGGGGATTCTGTTGCTCACGATAAAAGCCTATGGCTTGTCGACTTAAAAATCCCTGCCCCCGGTGGCTCAATTAAGTAAACTCATCCCATGACCTTGCGTAGGCGGGCACTTTATGCTTCAGGTGCCGGACTGGGAGTGATCCTTTTAGGGTTTATTTTGGTGTTCACAACTTTTGCATCAGTTTCCAGTTCGCAATCCAAACTCAATGATCTTCTCTCCCCTGCGGCGCAGATGGCCGACTCGTTGCTACTTGGCCAATCTGCTGCATCCGGTGATCTCAGCGACTACGTTCTCACTGGAAATGAGACTCCTTTGGCTGGATATCAAAGTGCCATTTCCACAACAAATGTTATGACCGACAATCTATTAGATCTCTTGGGTAGCAACTACCCCGAACTCACCGCCCTCGTTGAAGCGGCAACTTCAGCACAGCGAGCCTGGGTGAGTGCTGACGCCGAACCGACATTAGAAGCTATGGCAGATGGAAAACAACCGAAGGCAGGTCGTGTTACCAACAAAGCAAGGGCTTGGTCAACATTTGACTCAATGATTTCAGCGACAACCGCACTGCAAGATGAAATTGAAGTCCAGCGAGCAGACGTGAGTAATGGACTTGCTGGAAGTGCCCGAACACTTGGACTCCTCCTTATTTTGGGCGGGCTGTTACTGGTGGCCGGATTTGTTTCTTACTTTATCTACTTCCAGCGTTGGGTAATTTTCCCACTCATGGATATTCGCAAAGACCTGCAACTTTCAACGCGAGACCCAATGCACACGCATCCCATTCAACCACTGGGGCCACCTGAATTCGTTTCACTTGCAAAGGATGCTGAGTCGTTACGGCGTCAACTAGTTAGTGAGATAGATGAAGCCTCCGCGGCTCGCAAAGGACTAACCCAAGACGCTCCCCTTGTCGCAGCTATCCGAACCGAAATGCAGGTTAATAGTTCACTGCATTGCCCAGGTGTTGCAATTGCAGGACTAGCCTCAACGGCTGAGGGTGTGCTCGCCGGCGACTACTGGGATTACATTCCTTTGAGCGAGACTCAAGTTGCCCTAATGATTGCCGATGTCTCAGGCCACGGACCATCCGCGAATGTGGTTGCCCTACGGGTCCGTGCAATTCTTCGTTCTGCACTTTCAAAGGGTCTCACCCTCACCGAAGCGGTTGAGCTTGCTGCCGAATCAACTAAAAATGATGAGTCGTTCGTGACAGCGCTATTAATCTTGGTTGACGTAGAAACAAATGAATTGCACTGGCTCAATGCAGGACACCCTCCCGGCATCGGTATCACCCATGACAAAGACCTTTTCAGTCTCGAGACAACTGGTCCCCTCATCTCTTCCCTTGGTGGTGAGTGGGAGGTTCGCACGCATCCCTTCACGCCGGGAGACCTTGTCCTTGGTGTGACAGACGGGTTTCTTGAGGGCCAAGGTGCGCACAGTGCCGCCGAAGAAACCCAGGCGATTATTCGGATTCTGCGGGGCCTTGACGGACCGGTCAGGCAGAACCCTGCTGAAATTGTTGAACGACTCGTGGCCCATATTCGTGAGATTTCCCCACGCTGGCACACCGATGACGTGACCGTGGTGGCTCTCAGCCGGTTGGGTTAGCAAACACCCCTGCCACATGCCTTTCTTCCTTCATGGCAGACTGGACAGATGCGCACACGAACTCGAAATCTGCTCACTTCCCTCATTGCTGCCGCCCTGATCATTCCGATGGCAACACCCGCCCAGGCGGCGCCGATTGGTAATCCTGCAAACAACCTTAAAGGCACCGTAATAGATGACTCCATGTTCGGGCTGCACGTCAAAGATGCACAGAATGGTGTTTGGCCCACCATTAAATTTGGGTCTATCAGGCTCTGGGATAACGACACTGCTTGGGCCAACATCGAGACATCCCGGGGAGTTTTTAACTGGACGGCGCTCGATAACACGGTGGCAAATGCCAATAAGAACGGCATGAGCGACATCCTTATGGTCCTTTCCGGAACACCAGCTTGGGCCACCAATCAGCGCAACCCAATTGCCCTTCCCGCACCCGATGCATCAGGGGTCCCCGCAAATATGGCTGATTGGGACAACTGGGTTCGCGCCGTAGCCACCCGGTACAAAGGAAAGATCAAGATTTACCAGCCGTGGAACGAAGCAAACCTGAGCACTTTTTACACGGGAACCCCAGCTCAAATGGCTGAGTTGACCAAGCGCACCTACGACATCATTAAAGGCATCGATCCCAGTGCAACTATCGTCGCTCCTAGCACCGGCACTCGGCTAGGCGGGCCGTTCAAGAAGTTCTACCCAGCCTTTCTCAGGGAACTCAAAGCACTTGATTGGCCGGTAGATGTTTGGGCGGCGCACACGTACCCGGCTTCTTTGGGTAACACCAACGACCGCACGGACCTTGCTAATCGTTGGATTGACTTCCTCAAAGCAGCTGGAGCACCCAACCTGCCGCTCTGGGATACCGAAAACAACTACGGTCTAGGTGGACCGGGACCAGAAAATCCCGAGCAAGATATTGAAGGAGCGAAGGCCGCAAACTGGACCGCAATCACCTACCTCGATGCTCTTCGCCTAGGTATCTCCCGCGTGTACATGTACCAGTGGGGTCCGTTTAACGACCTATGGGGAATTCAATACAACGAAGGTGCTGCCGGTGCCATTGCAATGGACACACTCCAAGAGTGGATTGTTGGGACCACCTACCGCGGTTGCAAAGAAGTTAACCGCAAGGTGACTTGCAAATTCAGTGCAAAGGACGGAATCAACCAGGTTGTCTATTCCGAAACTGGTAGAAAAACATTCAAGGCGAAGAAGCAGTACAAGCAAATGTGCCAACTTGATGGAAGTTGCACTGCAATCCCTGCCAACGGCAAGGTGCGCACTCAAGGGCCGGTACTTCTCAAGCGCTAAAACGAGAGCTGTTAAAGGCTTCTTTCTTCAGCAACCGCATTTCCACCATCAATGGCAATGCACTGGCCTGTGACATAAGCAGAACCAGGAGTTGCAAGGAAGGCAGCTACCGCAGCTACCTCACTCGGGTTGGCACTGCGTCTCATCGGTGTGAGTTGTCCTTCGCGGTACTCGTGCTGCGTTTGTGATCCCGTCTGTATCCAGCCGGGCGCCAGTGCATTTACCGTAATGCCGTCGGAGGCGTAGTCAACGGCGAGTGATCTAGTGAGGCCAACAATTGCAGCCTTCGCTGCTGCGTACGCACTTTCCCCACGCATAGCCATCAGCGGACCGGTGACGCTGGAGATTGAAATAATTCTTCCCCATTCTGCCGCTTGCATGAACGGAAGCGCTGCGCGAGTAGCGTGCACCACGGTCATCAAGTTTCGTGACAATGACCGATTGAAATCGGCTACGTTAATATCTCCAAGTGATCCGGACTCCGCACCCACAGGTGTATTAACACTTGCCATTCCGGCATTATTTATCAGAATGTCCAGGCCGCCGCACTCAACAGCTGCTGCTTGGAAAGTTTCCAAAGTTTTCTGCTCATCAGTTAAATCACACACGTAACCGTGGACAACCCCAAGGCCACTCAACTCCAGTACGCGTTGATGAATGTGATCCCCTGTTGCCATGATGGCAACCTCTGCCCCCAGTTCGAGCAGTGCCCGTGCACAGGAAAATCCAATACCGGTTTCTGAGCCAGCTCCAGTAATGACGGCTCGCTTACCGTCGAGAGAAAGCCAACTCGGTGTCACTGGGAGATCCTCGACAGCGCTTGCGCGAACAACTCAGTGTGCAGTTCAATATCTGCCAAAGAAGTCTCGGGACACATTAAAGCCATATTGTGAAATGGTGTCATGAGTAGTCCGCGATTACTCATAAATAAATGTAGAAACTCTTCCAATTCACCGTCATAGGCTTGGGCCGACTCTGTGCCATTTAATGGAGCGGGTGAGCAGAATCGATACTCCGCACGCGCACCAATTTGAGCGACCGACCAAGGCATTTGCGTATCTGCGAGTACTTTTTCTACCCCTGCTCTGAATTGTGATGCAAGTTCAATCATTTGATCAAATGCTTGCGGTGTCAGAACTTCACCGAGGGTTGCTCGCATTGCGGCCGTGGACATGGCGTTACCCGCGAGTGTTCCGCCAACCCCACCAACGTCCTCTAAATCAGCGTCAGGGGAATTGAGAATCTTGTCGGCTAGTTGTTGGGAGATGCCGTAGGCGCCGCACGGGATTCCTCCACCAATACTTTTTCCGATTACGAAAATATCTGGCTTCAAATCCCATTCGGTTGTGCATCCACCCCAGCCCGCCGAGAATGTGTGTGTTTCATCAATGAGTAAAAGGGCCGAGTATCTATCGCACAACTCTCGCAGTCCGGTGAGGAAGCCCGGTTGCGGTAACACGATGCCAATGTTCGTTAGTGCTGGCTCGGTGATGACAACCGCAACATCGCCATGAGCTAGAGCAGCCTCCACTGACTCAAGATCATTAAACTCCGCAACCCTTGTTGTCTGAGCAATATCTACTGCTGGGCCGACATTGCCTTCTCGCAAAATTGCCGTCCCGTTAGGTCCAGTCCGCACTAGGGTTTCGTCAACTGCCCCGTGATAGGAGTAGGAGAAAGCCAAAACTTTTGACTTCCCGCTCACTTGACGCGCGATGCGCAGTGCCCACCGGTTGGCATCGGTTGCAGTCAAAGTAAAAGACCACAACGGCAAACCGAATCTGCAAGTCAATTCATTGGCTACCCATTCGGCGTCTGCCGTGGGCATCATCGTCGTAATTCCGCCCTGCTCGGCAATGCGCTTCTGCACAGCATTCGTGGTGGGAACCGGCGAATGCCCCGCCATCGCGGCGGTGTCACCCAGAGCAAAGTCAACATACTCATTACCGTCGACATCAGTGATTTGATTTCCATGGGCTTTCTGTAGATACAGGGGATAGCCACCGGACCATTTGTTCATCCACGTCATCGGAACTCTGCCGAGCAGGTGATCACTAGCCAGGTACAACGCACGTGAGGAAGGTGTTCTACTCAGATGTAGTGCCTTTTCACTTGAGAGCTCTTGGGTTAATTTCGCGCGATCCAGCACAATTGGTCCCTCTCATGATGCTCGGAGACACTCCAGTCTTGTCAACGAATTGGGTCGCCCCCATTCTATTGACCCTTGTAACGACCTTGTACCAGCTTCCGCGTGGCCATTCACAAATTCGACCTGTGCGCACAGTCTTAAGCCATTTTGCCCACCCGTTTCCTACCGGGTCTTCCACAAGGGTTGGGAACTATCAGGTAGTGACATTGCAGAGGTGTGTTGATTTGATGCCAGCGACTCGATCCCCGAGTATTCACCTGTCGATGCACTTGTTCTTATATTTTTCCCAGCATCTTTCGAATGGTCATGCGTGGAATCCCGGTAATCGTCGAGATCTTGTTTTCCGAGAGTGTCTCTGAATCAACGTGGGTGCGGACTGTCGTAGCCAATGTTTCCCGTGCAGCTCGCTCACGCTTTTTAGTCGCGCGCCACTCGGCTGCTGCCTCTTCAACCTCGGTGATCGCGGCGGCTTTCT
>Ga0129324_10001207_pt1 | contig 17034 bp, 18 predicted proteins | sample CPBDNA_7_FD_96879 | JGI IMG/M metagenome (GOLD analysis project Ga0129324, IMG submission 96879) | Freshwater to marine salinity gradient microbial communities from Chesapeake Bay, USA - CPBay_Spr_15_0.2_DNA | ecosystem: Environmental > Aquatic > Marine > Coastal | place: USA: Chesapeake Bay... | reverse complement strand
TGACATGGTGTTTGATGGTCAATTACCAGTGCATATTCGTAGAGCGGGAAGAAACAGCGAAGACGGAGTAGCTATGTCTATGGCACAATGGTATCCTAAAATGGCGGAATATGATTTTGAAGGATGGCAAGCCCACCCATATATCGCAAGAGAGTTTCAAGGTGTTTGGGGTGATTTTGACGTAACTCTTCATATAGATAGAGCTTATACAGTTGGAGGAACTGGGAATTTGCAAAACCCACAAGAAATAGGCCATGGTTATGAAGACAAATCAAAACCTTTAAATGTTAAAGAAGGAAAAAAATTAGCATGGCATTTTAAAGCAGATCGCGTACATGATTTTACTTGGGCGGCAGACCCTAATTATGTTCATGACATTTTAAAAACGGAAAATGGGCCAGACTTACACTTCTTTTATAAAAATGACGAGAAGTATCAAAAAAACTGGAAAGCGATTCAGTCACAAACCGCGGAGGCGATGACATTCTTTAGTGAGAATATCGGACAATATCCTTGGAAACAGTATTCTGTGATTCAAGCAGGAGACGGAGGAATGGAATATGCCATGTGTACTTTTGTTGCTGGAGGTGATAGAAGAAGTCCAATCGGAACTGTTATTCATGAGATGGGACATACTTGGTTTCAACATATTTTAGCAAATAATGAAAGCAAACACCCATGGATGGATGAAGGCTTTACCACCTATATCTCGTCTTTAGCATCAAATAAGATTCTAAGAAAAGGTGACGGAAGACCAACAGCCGGTGGTTATGGAGGTTATTTTTATTTGGTAAAAAACAATTTGGAAGAGCCATTAACAACACATTCAGACAGATATAACATCAACACGGCTTATAGTGTTGCTAGTTATACCAAAGGAGGAATGTACTTATCGCAATTAAATTATATAATTGGAGAAGAGAACCTAAAAGAGACCATTAAAAAATACTACAGAGATTTTAGTTTTAAACATCCAACGCCAAATGATATCAACAGAACTGCCGAAAAAGTTTCAGGTTTAGAATTAGATTGGTATTTGAATGAGTGGGCTCAAACAACGCATACAATAGATTATGGAGTAGAAAAAGTAGAAGGTGCAAATGTAACTTTAAAAAGAGTTGGAAAGATGCCAATGCCTATTGATGTAACGGTTACTTATGAAGATGGTTCTACAGAAGATTTTAATATTCCTTTACGTATGATGCGAGGAAATAAACCAACCACTGCAAAAGTAATTGCAGATTGGGCATGGGCATATCCTACCTATACTTTTACTGCCTCAAAAGCTGTAAAAAAGGTAGAAATTGATACTTCAAAATTAATGGCAGATGTAGACAGGTCGAACAATGTTTATGAAACTAAATAATTTTTAAAATATGAAAAAAGCAATTCAAATTTCGATGATGATTGCACTCTTTGTAGCAACTAGCTGTAGTAGCTCAAAAAAGGTAGCAGAAGTTAAAAAAGTCGATCCCTTAATAGGAACGTGGGCCATCGTTATTAAAGGAACCCCGCAAGGTGATGTTCCAGTAAAAATGATTCTAAAAAAGGATGAAAACAAACAATATCAAGCAACACTTTCTTCAGTTTTTGGTGATTTACCAGTAGCTGGATTGAAAATTGAAGCTAATAAAATGTCAGGTAATTTTCTAGTTGAAGGACTAGATTTTAGTTTGGGAGGCACCTTTAAAGATACAGTTTTTGAGGGCTCAGTATTTGGTATGGGCGAGAGCTTTGTTGCCAATGGTAAAAAAGAATAAAGATCTTTTGATACAATAAAAAAGCCATACAAATTTGTATGGCTTTTTTATTTTTCTACTTTCTCTATAAAATTGTCAAGATTCAATTTGTCTTTAGGAATGAAGCCTTTAAGCATTAGTCCAACTCCAAAAATAATAAGCATAATCCCCATGGTTTTTTTTATTCTATAAATAACCTTAGGAGTCAATTTGTTTTTTAGCTGTTTGGCTAAAAGGATTTTACCTAAATCTGTGATAAAATAACTTATTACAATTATGGTAAAATACCAAAAAATATGGTTTGGGTTCATGTCTAAAGTAGGACCAATAACGACAATCAAACCTAGCCAAAAAGCCAATACACCAATATTGATAAAATTTAAGAAAAAACCTTTCAAAAGGAGTTTTAAATAATTGTTACTTAGAGGTATTTTAATCTCGGTGCCGCTTTCCTCCAGTTCTTTTTTAGTGGATTTGTCAAAATAAGTAATAAGTCCATAAATAACTAAAATGAAGCCGCCGATAAAAAACAAACGGGGGTCATCCTTAATTTCTTCTAAGAGATGCCTACTTCCAAAATAAGCGATGACAATAAAAGCAACATCTCCAAGGACCACACCAATATTAAAAACAATAGCCGCTCTTGCCCCTTTTAATATGCTAGTTTGGATAAGCATAAAAAATACAGGACCTATCATAAAAGATAGAAAAAAGCCAAAGAGTATCGCGTTTTTAATGTCGTAGAAATCCATTTTTTAAAGATACGATTTCTTGTTAAACATCATCAAAATCGATGGTTATTTTAGAGGTTGTGGGATGCGCTTGGCAGGTAAGAATAAATCCATCTTCTAATTCACTATCTGTTAAGATGCTGTTTTTACTCATGACTGCCTTACCCTCGGTTACCTTCGCAATACAGCTACTACATACGCCGCCTTGACAAGAATAAGGAGCATCCAAATTATGTCGTAAGGATGCTGCTAAAATATCATCAGTCTTTTGCATGGTAAAGGTAGTCGTTTCGTCGTCTAGCAATACGGTAATTTCTGTTTTACCATCAGGGATTTCAATATCGTTTTCTTCAGTACTTGCAGTAAACAATTCAAAAAAGATCTGTTCAGAGGCCATGTATGCTTCTACTAAGGTATCCGAAACGAGGTTGATCATTTCTTCTGGCCCACACAGAAAAGCTGCATCAAATTGCAAGTGTTTATAAATATTCTTTATAAAATAGTTGGTATTTCCTTTATCTATTCTTCCAAAGATTGCATCTCCACTTAAGGATTTACTAAATACGGTATGTAAATTAAATTGGTTTGGGTGTTTCAATGCAAGATCTTCCAATTCATTTTTAAAAATCATGCTGTCAGATGATTTATTTCCATAAATTAATGTAAAACTTGCGCTCGGCTCATTCTCCAAGACCATCTTTATCATTGATAAAATAGGAGTAATTCCACTACCAGCAGCAAAAGCAATATAATTTTTGGAGGCTTGCGGTTGAAGTATAAATTTCCCTTCAGGCTCCCCAACTTCTAGGACATCACCTTCCTTTAATTTTGTTGTAGCATACACAGAAAATAGACCATTTTCAACAGCCTTTACGGCTACTTTTAACTGATTGCTGTTCGGTGAGCTACAAATAGAGTAGGCTCTCCGAATTTCTTTACCGTCAAAGTTTTTTTTGATGGTGAGATATTGCCCAGCTAAAAATGTAAAATTTTCTTTTTGAGCTTCTGGAACTTCAAACAATATAGAAACTGCATCAGCGGTTTCTTTGATGATTTTTTGAACTGTTAATGAATGAAATGTTGACATGTACTTGTTTTATTTTGCAAAAATAACAAACAAATCGTGAACGTATCGTTAGAGTTTCAATAAAATAACACCAAAGATTTAGATGCATAAGAAAATTATGTATATTTGATGCATGGGAAATCAAAAATTATACAAGGGCTCTTTGCAAACCATTATTTTGAAGCTTTTAGCAAATACTGATAAAATGTATGGCTATGAGATAACTCAAAAAGTAAAAGAACTAACTCAAGGAGAACTAAATATTACCGAAGGAGCCTTATACCCTGCTTTGCATAAATTAGAAGCAGATGGCTTATTAGAGGTGGAGGTAGCTAAAATAGGAAACCGAATGAGAAAGTATTATAAACTCACTGAGCAAGGAACCAAAGAAACTGTTGGAAAATTGGCTGAAATGCAAGAATTTTTAAGAACGATGGAACGGCTGGTGAGCCCTAAATTAAGCTTGGATTAAAATGAATAAGAAAAGACAAGTTACTGAAGAAGAGGTGACAGAATTGTACCTATTTACAAGAAAGCATTTTGTAGAACATTATGATGTTCAATCAGAATTGGTCGATCATTTGGCCAATGACATTGAACAGATTTGGCTGGAACATCCGCAATTGCCCTTTGATAAGGCAAGAGATCTTTCTTTTAAAAAATTTGGAGTTTTTGGTTTTATGGATGTCGTAGAAAAAAAGCAAAAAGCCATGCATAAAAAATACTGGAAAATACTGTGGCGTTTTGTAAAAGAATGGTTTACCCTGCCTAAAATTATTAGTACGGCCCTTATCTTCATGCTTTATTTTAGTCTTTTCCAAGTTCCATATTCAATTCATATTTTATTTGGAGCTTTTGTAGTGTGGGCTCTTTATGACCTTATCCGATTTGCTCAAAACCGACGAAAAAACAAAGTCAAAAAACAAGCAGAAAAAAGATGGTTGTTGCAAGATATGATTGGAGAAACCAGAGGAGGATTTTCTTTTTTAACCTTTGTCAACTTTTTTAACATCATTAATCTATTGAAAATTGATTTTGGAACACTGCCTTTTTATTGGCTGGCTTTATTTGCAACTTTAGGAACTCTTTTGACCATTGTTTTTTATGTGAGTGCAGTGGTTTTGCCTCAAAAGGCCACCCAATTGTTAGAAGAAACCTATCCAGAATATAAAATGCAGTGATATTTTTGTAACGAAAAAGCTATTTAACATACTTATAAGTATCAACTAAACAAAAACAACTACATGATTTCACGTTTTTTACAATTAGAATGGAAACAATATTTCCGTTCCTCTTATTGGCAAAAAGGATTGGCTCTTAAGATTATCATGGGCTTTTTTGCCCTATATCTTTTGGCTTCCTTTTTACTCTTGGGACTGAGTGGTTTCTTCTTGATTAAGAAATTTTACCCTGAGTCTGATCCTCTACAGGTGGTAAATTCCTTTTTGATTTTTGCCTTTATCGGAGATTTAATCTTTCGATATATGATGCAAAAGCTTCCGGTAATGAACATCAAGCCCTTGCTCATTTTGCCTATTAAGAAAAATAACATAGTACATTATATTTTAGGGAAATCAATTTTTTCTGCTTTTAATATTTTCGGGCTATTTTTTTACATTCCTTTTAGCCTTGTTTTGTTAAAAGAAGGCTATCATCCTGCTGGAGTTATTGGATGGCTAGTTGCCTTAATGTTTATTATATTGAATAGCAATTTCCTTAATTTTTTAATCAATAAAAACAATATTGCCTTTGGAATTTTGGCTGCACTCTTAGTAAGCACCATTGCCTTACAGTATTTTAATTTGTTTGATGTAAACGGACTAAGTCAAACGGTATTTGATGGGGTAGTTAGCAATTCTTACTTTGTTCTTATTCCTATTATTTTACTTGTGGTCCTTTATTATTTAAACTACAAGCAATTAAAGAATCAAGTCTATTTAGATGATGCAATATCTTCTAAGGTAAAGGAGGCAAAAACAGCAGATTTATCTTGGGCCAATCGTTTTGGAGACATGGCGCCATTTATTAAAAATGAAATCAGATTGATCTGGAGAAATAAAAGAACTAAGACTGTGTTTTTAATGTCCTTTGCCTTTGTTTTGTATGGCCTCATCTTTTTTACCAATCCTGTTTATGAAGAAAAGATGCCAGGCTTTTTAATTTTTGCATCCCTGTTTATTACCGGTGGTTTTGCATTGAACTACGGTCAATTTATACCCGCATGGGAGAGTTCATATTATAAAATGTTGATGACTCAGAATTTGTCCTACAGAAAGTATCTAGAATCTAAATGGTATTTAATGATGGTAATCACTTCAATACTATTTATTTTATCGACACCTTATTTGTACTTCGGATTTGACAAATACTTGATGATTGCAGCAGGAGCGATTTTTAACATAGGATTCAATAGCCTTGTGTTGCTTTTTGCAGGCTCATTTAATAGAAAACAAATTGATTTAAGTAAAGGAGGTTTTGGAAATACCCAAGGAACCAGTGCCACCCAGTTTTTAATTGTTATACCCATTATGGGATTCCCTGTAGCACTGTTTTATGCTTTTAGTTATCCTTTTGGATTTAATGCAGGTTTAATTGCCATTGCAGCAGCGGGGGTATTGGGAATTGTATTTAAAAATTACTTTATGAATTTAATTACTCAAAAGTACATTAAAGATAAATATGCAGCCATTCACGCATTCAACCAAAAATCATAAGAACGACCAACTTTAGACAAAAAATATCATGATACAATCAATAAATATTTCAAAAAAATACGGACAAGCAGAAGTTTTAAACATCGAGGCTTTAGAAATTCCAAAAGGGCAAAGTTTTGGCTTGGTTGGAAATAACGGAGCCGGAAAAACCACCTATTTTAACGTCTTGTTAGATTTAATTAGACCAACAACGGGTCATATTACCAATCACGATGTAGTCGTTAATAAAAGTGAAGAATGGAAAACCTTTACAGGGTCTTTCATCGATGAAACCTTTTTAATTGGCTATTTAACACCAGAAGAATATTTTCAATTTATTGGAGATTTACGAGGCATGAATACCGCAGATGTAAACAGTTTTATTCAACAATTTGAAGAGTTTTTTAATGGGGAAATTCTAGGAAAAAAGAAATACTTAAGAGATTTAAGCAAGGGGAATCAGAAAAAAGTAGGCATTGTAGCCGCTTTAATGGGTAACCCAGAAGTGGTTATTTTAGATGAACCCTTTGCCAATTTAGATCCAACTACACAAATCAGACTAAAAAAAATACTTAAGAGCCTTACAGACAACAAAGAGGTAACCGTATTGGTGTCAAGCCATGATTTGAGCCATGTTACCGAAGTATGTGAGCGTATCGTTGTTTTAGACAAAGGTAAAGTTGTAAAAGACCTTGAAACATCAGCAGAAACTTTAAAAGAATTAGAAAGTTATTTTTCGGTTTAGAAAGCGATCCTCTAAATATTCTTATTTTTACAGCTCTTAGCGACAATATTTTTGTTTAAAAAAAGTTCTTGCTAAGAGTTTTTTTATGCAAGTAATTTTGCGATTTAATATATGGGTAGTAAAAAACACATAGGATATTTTTTAACTGTTTTCTTTATTGCTGCTTGCAGCCCAAAAAGAGATGGGATTATTAGTAGAACCTATAATGCCATTACTGCAAAATACAATATACTTTATAATGGTAATATTGCTTTTCAACAAGGCCTAGATGAATTGAGTGATGGCTACCAAGATAATTTTTGGGAGCAATTAGAAATTGAAGCCCTTCAGTTTAAAGAGACTTCAACTCAACTTTCACAATTTACGAACAACACTATTGATCAACGGAAATCGGAAAACAAAAAGCTTGGACCCTTCGATAGGGCAGAAGAGAAAGCAGTAAAAGCCATACAGTTGCACTCTATTAACGTGGATGGCCGAGAGCGAAACAGTCAGATGGATGAAGCTTATTTGCTACTGGGGAAATCTCGTTATTATACGCAAAGGTTTTCACCCGCCATAGATGCGTTTAACTATATTTTATCTACGGATCCAAAAGCAAGTTTGAGAGATGAAACTAAAATTTGGAGAGCCAAGGCAAATATCAGAATGAACAATGAAGCTTTAGCGATCGAAACCCTTAGCCTTGTGTTAAAAGATCCGAAAATTTCTAATGAAACCAGAGAAAAAGTGCATACCACTTTGGCCATGGCTTTTCAAAAAGCAGGGAATACTCAGGAAACAATTCGACAGTTAAGTTTGGCAACAGCAAAACTCACAAACAGTGAACAAAGTGCTAGAAATTTGTTTGTTTTAGGTCAAATGTATGCTGCTGAAAACTAAAAAGAGTTGGCAAAGAAAACCTTTTTAAAACTAGCTAATTACAAAAGTGCGTCTTATAGTTTTAAAATTCATGCCCAAATAGAGATCGCCAAAAACGAATCCAACACGAAGGCGATAGAGCCATTAATCTTAAAGTTTAAAAAACTGATGGCCGATGGCACCAATAAGAAATTCGAAGGAGAGTTGTATTATCAAATGGCACTTTTAGAAGCTGGAAGAGATAGTATAGAGCGCACCATAAGTTATTTAAAAAAGTCACTGAAATCTGAGTCTACGGATGCAAATCAAAAAACTTATTCTTATGAAAAGTTAGGAGATTTTGAATTTAAAAGATCTAATTTTTTAAAAGCAGGTAGCTATTACGACAGTGTACTTCAGATTAATAAAAACAAGCAAGATTCAAGAATCAGAATTATCAGCAGAAAGTATAATAACCTTGCTAATTTAATTCGATTAGAAAATCTTTTAAAGAATAACGATAGTATTTTAAGAATCGTTTCTCTATCTAAAGAAGATCAAAAAAAGTTTTTTGAGAATCACATAGCAGACTTAAAAGCGGCAGATCAGCAAAGAGCCCAATTGGCTTTAAATAGCAGTACTTTTGGAAGTTCTTTTTCAGGAGGAAGTGCTGTTCAGACTAACGCAAAAGGGAAGTGGTATTTTTACAATACCCAGTTAATTGCTTTTGGGAAAGCCGAATTTGAAAAAATTTGGGGAACCAGACCTCTTGAAGACAATTGGAGAATTTCAGATAAAACACAGCTAAATACGAAGACGAAGGATGCTGAAATTGTTAAAGACGTGAATTTAGCTTATGAGTTATCTGCCTACTTGTCGGCTATTCCAACCAAAAGAATCGTTCTAGACTCACTTACATATTTTAGAAATGAAGCCCTCTACGAAACAGGAATTATTTACAAAGAACAATTTAAAAACCTGTCTTTAGCCATTGGCAGATTAGAGCGTTTATTAACTTTGAATCCAGCTTCAGATTTGGTTTTACCTACGTATTACCATTTATATCAAATATTTACAGAGTTGAAAAGTGACCAGGCTGAAGTATATAAAAACAATATAATAAGCAAATATCCAGGTTCTAGATTTGCACAAATTTTGCTCGAAAATAAACAGCTAATTCCTGAAAACAAAGGAAGCAATATAGAGGCTTTATATAGAGATATATACAATTTATACAAAGAAAATTTCTATAAAGAAGTGGTCAATCAAATAGATCAATTGAGTCCTATGCTGCAGGAATCAAAATTAATTGCTAAATTTGAGTTGTTAAAAGCCTTTGCTATTGGAAAATATCTTTCTCGAGAAGCGTATAAAAATGCTTTAGAGTTTGTATCCATTAATTATGCAAATTTAGAAGAAGGGATTCGGGCCAAAGAACTTTTAAAACAAATAAAATAAATTTATTCCCATGTTTGCAAACGAAAAAAAATCAAGTAAACCAACGATTATGGAAAGAAATATTATTGCTAAAAACACAACATTTATAGGAGAATTAACGTCAGATGGAGACTTTAGAATTGATGGAGTCTTAGAAGGAACCCTAAAAACCAAAGGTAGAGTTATCATTGGTTTAGAAGGAAATATAAAAGGGACGGTAGATTGTGAAAATGCTGATATTGAAGGAAAATTTTCTGGAGATTTGAAAGTAAATAGCACGTTAACTATAAAGGCGACAGCAAGTATTGTTGGCGAAGTTGTTATAGGGAAACTTTCGGTTGAACCAGGAGCATCGGTAAATGCTACTTGCAGTATGAAAGGAGCATTAAAAGATATCAATCAAAAAGATGCAAAATCAGCCACGGAAAAAACCGCTTAATAAATTTGTACGGCTTACCGGAATTGGTTTGCAAATGGGAATCACCATTTATTTGGCCGCTTATTTTGGTAAGCGCATCGATGCCCATTATCAATTTGAAAAAAAATATGCGACGTTAGGACTGATATTATTTGCCTTTATCGGATCACTATACAGTCTTTTGGTCCAGTTAAAAAAGATTAATGAAAAAGACTCCTAGCGCTCAATATATTGCGTTTTCTTTTTTTGTTCAAACGAGTACCTCGCTGGGATTGGTTTTTAGCCTTCATTTGTGGGTGCTGCAGATCTTAGAGTTGCCTCTTTTTGAGAATAGGCTAATTTTGGCCTATGTCCTAAATTATAGTCTTGCACTTTGTATCTTTTTTTGTTTGTTTTGGTTGCGAAAAAAATACAAAGAACAGCTTGGATTTTTATATATGGCAGGGAGCTTCTTAAAATTTGCTATTTTTTTTATTTTTTTTTACCCTTTTTATAAGGCAGATGGAAGCACTTCAAAATTAGAATTTTCAGCCTTTTTTATTCCTTACCTAACTAGTTTACTTACAGAAACTTTAGCCCTTATTAAGCTTTTAAACCTCCCTAAAAATCAGGATTAGGTTTGCACGATTAAAGCCCTCAAAAAATAATCATATAAATAGTTTTTCTTTTTAAGAGAAAAACCTACCTTTGCAGCGATTTTTAAGACACTATTATCAGAGTGATATGCGAAGAAAATTTTTATTAAAAAAGATTAGCTTTTTACTGTTTTTAGTTTCGTTTGCATCTGTAGCACAACAGCATGATGAAACTACGGCTGCGGCACAGACCCAAGACAAGAGTTTGAAAGCAAGTATTAAAGAATACATTAACCATCACTTGTTGGATTCTTATGATTTTGGTTTGTTTTCGTATACCAATGATGAAGGAGAAAACATTCATATTGGTTTTCCATTACCTGTTATCTTATGGGACGGTGGCTTAAAAGTATTTTCATCGTCTAAATTTCACTATGGAGAAACTGTGGCTGAGGCAGATGGTAATTACTACAAAATAGACCACAATAAAATTTACAAGACGGATGCTGCAGGTACTATTACCTATGATGCAGAGCACCATGCAACCAATGTAAAACCCTTAGACTTTTCTATCACTAAAAACGTGGTTTTTATATTTTTAGTAGCTGCTTTGATGTTCTTTATGTTTAAAAGAATGGCGAAGAACTATCAAAAAAACCCATTACCTTCAGGTATGGGTCGTTTGTTAGAGCCCATTATTATCTATATTAGAGACGATATTGCACTTCCAAATATTGGTGAAAAGCACTATAGAAAATACATGAGTTATTTGTTAACCGTGTTTTTCTTTGTGTGGATCGTTAACTTGTTAGGATTAACTCCGTTAGGAGTAAACGTAACAAACAATATTGCCGTAACCTTAGTGTTGGCATTAGTTACCTTTTTGTTAACCACGTTTACAGCAAATAGAAATTACTGGGGACATATTTTTTGGATGCCTGGAGTTCCTAAACTAATGCGAATTGTTTTAGCTCCAATTGAATTATTAGGAATGGTTATTAAACCATTTTCACTAATGATTCGTTTGTATGCAAACATCACAGCAGGTCATATTGTACTGATGAGCATTATTGGTTTAATGTTTATCTTTAAGAGTTGGATAGGAAGCCCATTGTCTTTTGGATTGGCCTTTGCTTTATCATTATTAGAATTATTAGTAGCTGCGCTACAAGCCTATATTTTCACTATGTTGTCTGCTTTGTACTTTGGTTCGGCGGTAGAAGAACATGATGATCATCATTAAAAATTGAATGTTTAATAATTAAATATATATATCATGGAAGGATTAAATTTTATTGGAGCAGGATTGATCGTAATCGGTGCTGGTTTAGGTATCGGTAAGATTGGTGGTTCAGCAATGGATGCTATCGCACGTCAACCAGAAGCTTCTGGAAAAATCCAAACAGCAATGTTAATTGCTGCTGCCTTAATTGAAGGTATCGGATTTGCTGCTTTATTTGCAGCTTAAAAAAACCAACAAAAGCTATAACGGTTGGTTATAGCTTTTGTTTATCATTAAAAAGAGATTATAATTAGTAAGATATAACAATATGGATAAGTTAATAAACGATTTTTCTTTAGGTCTGTTCTTTTGGATGGCTGTTTTGTTTATTGGATTAGTTCTTTTGCTAAAGAAATTTGCATGGAAACCAATTTTAGATGCAGTTCAACAAAGAGAAGAAGGTATCAAGAATGCATTGGCCTCTGCGGAAGAAGCTAAAAAGGAAATGCAAAACTTAACTGCCGATAATGAAAAGCTACTTAAACTAGCAAGAGCAGAAAGAGACACTATGCTTAAAGAGGCCCGTGAAATCAAAGATAAAATGATTTTAGAAGCCAAAGAAGAAGCCAAAGAAGAAGCAAGTAGAATGATTCTATTAGCAAAAGATTCTATTGAGCAAGAAAAGCAAGCTGCTTTAGCCCATTTGAAGAAGGAAGTAGGAGAACTGTCTATTGTCATTGCTGAGGCTGTTTTAAAGAGAGAATTGGGTTCTCAAGAAGAGCAAGTGAAGTTGGTAGAAGGAATGCTACAAGAAGTTACCTTAAACTAGTTATACGTTATGAAAGGATCAAGTCCAGCATTGCGCTATGCTAGAGCCATATTAAACCTAGCAAAAGAAACAGGGATTGAAGAAGCTGTAAATTTAGACATGCAATTTATCGTGAATACGATAGATGAAAATGAAGATTTACAAACTATGCTTAAAAGCCCTGTTATTAAAGCTTCTGCAAAAAGAAAGGCATTAAATGCTATTTTTGGGGATAAAGTGAATGCCATTTCATTGGGCTTATTTCATTTGTTAGAAGACAACAAACGTATGGTGATGTTGCGAAATATCGCAGCTCATTATACCATTATCTTTGACTATTTAAAGAGTAAAGATATTGCAAAAGTGACGACTGCATTCCCAATGACTAAAGATCTTGAAGAGAAGATTTTAGAAAAGGTAATGTCGCTTACAGGAAACAAAACAAGTATAGAAAACATTATTGACCCTTCTATTTTAGGAGGTTTTATATTACGCGTAGGAGATATGCAATACGATGCAAGTATCTCAAACAATTTTAACGAATTAAGAAAGGAATTTGACAACAGTCAGTTCATTCCAAAAATTTAATTATACATCAAATTAGAACAGATGGCAACAATTAAACCGGCTGAAGTATCAGCAATTTTAAAGCAACAATTAACAAATTTCGAAGCAAAAGCTTCGTTAAATGAAGTAGGTACCGTATTACAAGTAGGTGATGGTATCGCTCGTGTGTATGGTTTATCAAACGTACAATACGGTGAATTGGTAGAGTTTGACGGAGGATTAGAAGGAATCGTTTTGAACTTGGAAGAAGATAATGCAGGAGTTGTATTATTAGGTGCTTCAAATACTGTAAGAGAAGGTTCTATCGTAAAACGTACTGAGCGTATTGCTTCTCTAAGAGCAGGTGAAGGCGTTGTTGGACGTGTTGTTGATACCTTAGGAAATCCTATAGATGGTAAAGGTCCTATCGAAGGAACTACTTATGAAATGCCTCTTGAGCGTAAAGCTCCAGGAGTAATTTTCCGTGAGCCAGTAACTGAGCCTTTGCAAACAGGGATCAAATCAATTGATGCAATGATTCCAGTAGGTCGTGGTCAACGTGAGTTGATTATTGGTGACCGTCAAACAGGTAAATCTACTGTTGCAATTGATACCATTTTAAATCAAAAAGAATTTTACGATGCTGGACAACCAGTATATTGTATCTATGTTGCTATCGGACAAAAAGCTTCTACAGTTGCTGCTATTGCTAGCATGTTAGAAGATAAAGGCGCTTTGGCTTATACAACGATCGTAGCTGCAAATGCATCTGACCCTGCATCTATGCAAGTATATGCACCTTTCGCAGGAGCAGCCATTGGTGAGTATTTCCGTGATACAGGTAGACCCGCATTGATTATCTATGATGATTTATCAAAACAAGCTGTTGCTTACCGTGAAATTTCATTATTGTTAAGAAGACCACCAGGACGTGAGGCATATCCAGGGGATGTATTTTACTTACACTCTAGATTGTTAGAACGTGCTGCAAAAGTGATCAATGATGATGCCATTGCAAAAGACATGAATGATTTACCAGATTCGTTAAAAGCGATCGTAAAAGGTGGAGGTTCGTTAACTGCATTGCCAATTATTGAAACACAAGCAGGAGACGTTTCGGCTTATATTCCAACCAACGTAATTTCGATTACAGATGGTCAGATTTTCTTAGAATCAGATTTGTTTAACTCTGGGGTTCGTCCTGCAATTAACGTAGGTATTTCTGTATCTCGTGTTGGAGGTAATGCTCAGATTAAATCTATGAAGAAAGTATCTGGAACTTTAAAATTAGATCAAGCTGCTTTCCGTGAGTTAGAAGCTTTCGCAAAATTTGGTTCTGATTTAGATGCTGCAACCATGAGTGTAATTTCTAAAGGACAACGTAACGTGGAGATTTTGAAACAAGCTCAAAATGATCCTTATTCAGTAGAAGATCAAATTGCGATTATCTATGTAGGTTCTAAAAACTTGTTAAGAGATGTTCCTGTAGTTAAAGTTAAGGAGTTTGAAAAAGACTTCCTTGCTTTCTTAAATGCAAAACACAGAGATGCTTTAGATACTTTAAAGGCTGGAAAATTAACTGATGAAGTTATTACTACCTTAGAAAGTGCTGCAAAAGAAGTATCAAGTAAATATAGAGCCTAATTAAGATTTATATGCTTACTGCATGTTGATGAAATCATCAATATGCAGTTATTATACCCAATACATAAGAGTATGGCAAACTTAAAAGAAATACGTAACAGAATTACCTCCATTGGTTCTACCATGCAGATTACCAGTGCCATGAAAATGGTATCGGCTGCAAAGTTGAAAAAGGCACAAGATGCAATTACTGCAATGCGCCCGTATTCTTCAAAATTAACAGAATTGTTACAGAGTTTAAGTGCTACTTTAGAAAGTGATGCAGGAGGAGCCTATTCAGATCAAAGAGAAGTTTCGAAAGTATTGATGGTGGTTATTACATCAAACAGAGGTTTGTGTGGAGGTTTTAATTCATATGTAGTTAAAGAGACCTTATCAACAATTCAACAAAAGTATAGTAATTGTACTGTAGAATTGATGACGATTGGAAAGAAAGGTCATGCTATTTTATCGAAAGAATTTAAAGTTATCGAGAATAATATTGCCATTTTTGATGACCTTAATTTTGATAATGTTGCTGTCATTGCAGAAAGATTGATGGAGTTGTTTGTAAACGGTAGTTATGATAAAATTGAATTGGTATACAATCAATTTAAAAATGCTGCGACACAGATTCCAATGGTAGAACAATTTTTACCAATCAAACCGGTAGAAGGAGAAAATGTAAATGCCAACTTGGATTATATTTTTGAGCCTTCCAAAGAAGAGATTGTCTTAGAGTTGATTCCAAAATCATTAAAGACACAGTTGTACAAATCTATTAGAGATAGTTTTGCTGCAGAACATGGAGCACGTATGACCGCAATGCACAAAGCAACAGACAATGCAAAAGACTTGCGTGATGAATTGTTGTTAAAATACAACAAAGCCCGTCAAGCTGCAATTACCAATGAAATTTTAGAAATTGTTGGTGGAGCGGAAGCTCTAAATAATTAGGCGTAGCCAAATTATTTAGAAAGTGAAGCGCTGAATAATTAAACGAAGCGAAGCGGAGTTAAATTTTCAAAAAGGTGAGGAAGCTCTAAATAATTAGGCGTAGCCAAATTATTTAGAAAGTGAAGCGCTGAATAATTAAACGAAGCGAAGCGAAGTTAAATTTTCAAAAAGGTGCGGAAGCATTGAATAATTAAACGAAGCGAAGCGGAGTTAAATTTTCAAAAGAGTGCTGAGGCTCTTAATAATTAGAAGCACAAAATTAAATTTATAAAATCAAAGAGCGTATCAATTACAGATACGCTCTTTTTTTGTAGATTGTAGTCTCTTTAAAAAAAGATTTAATTTTTTCAATATGAAAAACATACAAGTATTCTGTTTGGTAGCTCTTGCACTCAGTTTTAGTGGATGCAAAACCGCTCAATTTGACAAACAACCTCCATTTACCGTAGTAACTGCCAACTATAATTATTGGTCAGGCGGACAGCCTGGTGTTGGTGGAACCAAAATTACCATAGAATACAACACGAAAAATTCTGTTGAATTTGACTCTATTTACTTTCAGAAAAAAGTGGTTAAGGTGGCTCTGCAACAATCTGAAGGCAAGATGTATGTCGTTGGGTTTTTTAACCAGGAAAGAAGTAATGAGGTTGTTGGACAAATTGATACCAAGACCAAAGAAAGTGTCGATCCGTTTCAATTAGCCCCAAACGATGCAGTGCTAAGTTATACATCAAAAGGAAAAACTAAATATTTTAAAGTTGTAAATCTGAAGGAGGTTTCACCTGCGATAAACCAATAAATTCGTTTTTATCTTATAGAAAAGGCAAGCCAAAATGGGCTTGTCTTTTTTTTTGGCACGTATTTTGAAACTAACTACTTAGTATGCTTAAAAACGAATGTATGAAATCAACAAAACTAATACTATTGCTATTGCTGACTGGAGCTTTGTTTAGCTCTTGTAGTCAGTTTGACGATGAGTTTGGCAACCAAATCAATTTAGAAGAATTGGTTACTGGTTATGATTTATGGTATGTAGATTATCATAGAACTTCTGGAACCGGAGAAGTGCCTTTTGTTTCGAAAGCATTTACACTTACTTTTTTCAATGGAAGAATGTATGCCAATAACAATATAACCGATATTGGTCTTACCGGAAATGGGTTTGGCATTCTTGTGGGTTCTTATTATACCCGAAACGGCTATTTAGAAACCAATCACAACTTAGATGGAACCTATGATTTTGATGTCATTCAGATTTCTCCCAATGAAATTAAAATACGTGATGATTTTAACAATGTTACTTATTATTTAGTTGGTTATCAAAGAAATAGTTTTGATTATGATAAGTTGTTTTATGACAATATTGAATATTTTTTGCAGGAATATGTAGCTTGGGAAAAAGTAACAACCATAGGAGGTGTTGCCAATGCATTTGATGCTGAAAACTATTTGCAATTTACTCCAGAGAATTTAACAACATTTTATAGCTCTAGAGATTTATTTGGCACAACTATTGAGAGTATAAATTGGAACTATGTAGGTGGATATAAAGTGTTCGATGTTCAAGGCTATGATGACCTAAAGATTTTAACGCTAAATTATGATGGCGGCGATACTGAAGAATTTGAATTGAG
>Ga0129324_10001205_pt1 | contig 17040 bp, 14 predicted proteins | sample CPBDNA_7_FD_96879 | JGI IMG/M metagenome (GOLD analysis project Ga0129324, IMG submission 96879) | Freshwater to marine salinity gradient microbial communities from Chesapeake Bay, USA - CPBay_Spr_15_0.2_DNA | ecosystem: Environmental > Aquatic > Marine > Coastal | place: USA: Chesapeake Bay... | reverse complement strand
TGCTCCTACTGCTCCGCTTGCTCCTACTGCTCCGCTTGCTCCTACTGCTCCGCTTGCTCCTACTGCTCCGCTTGCTCCTACTGCTCCGCTTGCTCCTACTGCTCCGCTTGCTGCTGCCCACGTATATGTTCCTTCAATGCGTCCCAAGCGTAAACGCATTACTCGCACGTTAAAATATAAATTAGGTAAACATGCCGATGGGAAAGTCTCGGTTTTAATAAAAAACGCACAAACGCGTCGTAAAGTTCAAACCGAACAAGCACAATTAAAACAAAAAAATATTTTAGAAATCAAAAATTTCCTGCGTAGTAAAAATTTATTGAAAGCTGGGTCAGAAGCACCCAATGATGTTTTACGGCATTTATATGAACAAAGTATTTTAGCTGGATTAGTCGAAAATAAATCAAAAGAAAATTTAATTCATAATTTTTTCAATAATGAAAAATAATAGAATGTAATCTTATATTATATTATATATGAAAACTAGAAGAGTTTATAAAGGACGAAATAAAGCAGGTCGCCATACTAAACGCCGAAGCAACGCACGACGCCGAAGTCGCCATACTAAACGTAAATTAATAAAAAGAGGAGGAAAAACACCTACGTATTCAAGCGCATTAAAAATTGCAAAACGTAATTTAAGTCAAGAAAAATATAATGAAATAGTTAATAAAAATTGTAATTTAACTTGTCATGACATTCAAATTTTAAAAAATAAACCAGAAAATATTATTAAAAAATATTTACGTGGTAAAGGAAAATACAAACAAAAAATGCCTTGTTATATAATGAAAAAGGATGAATGTGAAGGTGCTAATTTTAATGTGCCTACTCCAAAAAGTATTGGTAGTTATGGATTTCCTGATGATGAAAAATATGGATTTCCTGATGATGAAGAATATGGATTTTCTTCTACTACTTAGAAGAAAAATCAAGATTTTGGAACTCCGGTTAAAAAAAAACAAATATCATACTATTATATAAATAATAATAATATGATAAACAATACTAAGAGGACAAAAAAACCTTGTAAAAGAGGAAAGAAAAGCAGGACGACTTTAAAAAGAAGTTTTAAGAAAAGAGGAGGAAGTGTTAAAAAACAACGTTCTCGAGCCAAAACGCCTGCCGCCCCCTCTTCCGTGAAAAAGAGAAATCAAAGAAATCATATTTATGAAAAAGTTACGAATTATTCTCCTACGCCTTATGCAAGATTACATGGAAAAAAGAAGACGTTGAAAAAAAAGAAAGGATCGCCAGTGTATGATAATTTACAAAGAGTTAAGGGTCCGGTTCAGCCAGGTACCGATACTTTATTAGATAATGAAATCGCGGAAGGAAAAAGAGGGATGAAATTAAAAGGAGGGGAGGATTATGCACATTTACCTGGCTTTAAATCAAAACCCTCAAGTGAACACAATTATGCTAATTTAAATAGAGATCATCCAAGAGTTAAAAGTTTAGTGGAAAAATATGAACAAATGAATAATCCGAAAAAGTCAAAGTCAAAGTCAAAGTCAAAGTCAAAGTCAAAGTCAAAGTCAAATTCATACGAGAATGGGCCTTGGTACGACGCACCACAACAATACCCTAAATACTTGGATGTCAAATCGAAACCGAAGCCACCAGTATACGAAAGATTTGTTGAAAGAAACTCCAACTACCAATCACAACAAAAAAAAAAAGAAGATGTTGTTTATGATCTTGGGAATGACCGGCCCAAAATAGGATCGGACGGATATGCTATTCCCCCACAAAGATCACCAACTCCTTATTATAAACCACCAAAAACTCACGTTTATGATTTGGGTAATAATAGTTCGTCCAAAAAATAAACTCAATATTTAAATATATACCAATAAATTAATAAAGATGACTGACGATAACATATATACGTCCTACACAATGGAACAACCTATTTATGCTACATGGCCAAAAGAACAAAATACATGGGGAAATAATAATATAAAACAAGTATCGTTATCACCACCTAAGCCACCGCTACCGCCACCGCCACCAGAACTACCGCCACCACGACCAATTCCACCAACCATCAATAGAGACAAAAAACCAGAATCACTTAAATCAATTTTTACTAATGGCTATATTGAGAAACACTACTGACGTTTGTAAAACACTACTGACGTTTGTAAAACACTACTGACGTTTGTAAAACACTACTGACGTTTGTAAAACACTACTGACATTGAATAAGCAACGCATCATAATTAGTTTTAATCGTCATTCTATAGATACCAATCTTATAAATCCGTTCCGATGTGCGTTCCTTTATTTCAGTTTCAATTCTTTGTCGAATGTTTTCTTTCATTTTTAGAAAATGTTCGCGCATACTATCAGCAAAAACGATAAATTCATGTTCCGGATCTTTTACTTGTTCTAGCATATCAAAAATCGCAACTTTCATATTCTTATACTTGATAATCTCATTATAACTATCAAAATCAGAATGTGATTTTTTAATACCCGGTTCATTTAACAAAGGCTCATTATTTAGCGTCGTGCAAATCGCCAATAAAACTGACGAAATCGTTTGACATCCACTCCATTGTTCCCCTTGCCATGTATTCAAAATAGAAAGACATACTTTGCCTGTTCGGTATAAATTCGGATTAAAACGCGTGACACCATCACTTGTACAAAAATTCACTGACGGCGGAGAATGAGGGTAATTCGCTGGATATTTAATTTTAAATAAGTAAAATCCATCGGCATAAGGTGTATCCGCAGGACCGATTACCATAGCCTTAGCGCATAACATATTGGTTTCATCGTGTTCGTAATAGATACCATGGTCGGTAAGAGGATTTTTCCTTATTTCTTTAACATCGCTAATGATGCGCCGCATTGTTTCTTTAGATACAAAGGTTTCTTCAACAATATCATCATCGCTAGCACTTGCGATAGAAATGACCTTGTTTTCAGTCTCATAATCATTAAGTATCGATTTATTTGAAGAAGCCATAGTTGCTATTTATTTATAATATATTTAGTTATATTTATGTCAATATTCATATATATATTATTGAGACCAATATCACATTAGAATTATAGGACATAAAATCGGTAAATATAAGTATTTCAACCTAAATTTTATATTAAATTTTATATTAAATTTTAAATTGAAATAGAAATAAAAAATTATAAGGTATATATACAAACCCATTGAAATGGCGGCGCCTAAAAAGAATAATTTCGAAAATTATTTGCGCACACATAATGCTGTTAAGGGTGAGGGATTCACTCATACAAGAATAGGGAAAAAAGAGTTGAATATTTTCGGCGGAAGCTATCAAATAAATGAAAGCGATTGGAAAACGTTCATGATGAATTATTATCAGCACGTATTTGTAGACAATAATCTAGAATACTTGACTGAAAAACAGGTAGTAGAAGATGGACCTATTATGATTGATATCGATATGCGATATGATAAGTCTATCAAGTCAAAGCAACACACGAAAGACCACATCATTGACGCAGTAGTGCTTTACATGGAGAAAATCAAGGAATTATTAGATATTAATGATGGCGCTATGATTCCAGTATTTGTGATGGAAAAAAAAGACGTGAATATGCTTGAAAATAAGACCAAAGATGGTATTCACATGATTATTGGCGTCCAAATGCACAAGGCATTGCAAGTATTGCTAAGAAAAAAAGTATTAAATGATTTAAAAGATATTTGGGAAGATTTACCACTTACAAATGATTGGGAAGACGTCTTAGATGAAGGCGTTACGAAAGGGTTTGTGAATTGGCAATTGTATGGTTCGCGTAAACCAGACAATCAGGCTTACACGATTAAAAATCATTTTGAATTAACTTACACGAATAAAGAGTGGGAAATTGAAGAATGTCCTCTTGAAAAGTTTTCAACAGAAAAATATATATATAAATTATCTGCACAATACAAAGAATATCAGGGTTTTCCAATGGCCGATGGGGTTCATGATGCGTTTGAGGCCGCAAAATTAACATTAAATCAAAATAATAGTGGTGGTAAAAAAACAGATGGTAAACCAAGTATGAAATATAAGTTAAAAGTAAAATCAAAAACCGGGTTATCAACCGCAGCGGTGTATGCTGATATTGCTAACGAAGAAATGCTAGATAATATGATTGAATCGTTATTTGAAGATATTGGGCCTTCAGATTACCGCACAAAAGAAACTCACGAATACACAATGAGTTTGCCGGCGAATTATTATGGGCCTGGTAGTTACAATAAATGGATTAGAGTGGGAATGGCTTTATACAATACGAATCCTGATTTATTTCTAACCTGGTTAAAATTCAGCTGCCAAGAAAATTGCCGCGATACACTGAAAGGGCCTAATAATAAATTTGATTGGCGACAAGTGCCCGAATTGTATGAGACATGGACTAAGTTTTCGAATAATAATCCTGATTGCTTAACCTATCGGTCAATAATGTACTGGTCCAAAAATGATGCTCGAGATAAGTATGATATTATTCACAAGGACACGATTGAATTCTTTATATCGCATACAATTCAAACATCGACTGCATTTGAATTTGATTTGGCTTGTGTTTTGTATAATATGTATAAAGAGAGATTTGTATGCACTAGTATTAAAAATAAAACCTGGTATGAATACATTAATCATCGATGGCACGAAATTGATTCTGGAAATACACTGCGTTTAGCTATTTCTAGGGAAATGCATCATATTTATTTCAATAAAACGTGTGAAATCACGAATAGCGCTCATGCGATAGGCGATGCTGGAAATCCGGCACGTGATAAATTGATGAAAACAGCTCAAAAAATTAATGATATTTGTGCTTTGTTGAAGAAAACGAACTCAAAACAAAATATTATGCGTGAAGCGTGTGAGTTGTTTTATGATAAGGAATTTATTAATAAGTTAGATAAAAACCCATACCTGTTATGCTTCAAAAATGGTGTTGTCGATTTCAAGCATCGTATTCATCGCAAGGGACAGCCGGACGACTTTATTTCCAAATGTACCAATATTGATTATATTCCATACAATCCTACGAAAAATGCGTCTGTTGTAAATGAGCTCAACGACTTTATGAAACAATTATTTCCAGTGAAAGAACTGAATGAATACATGTGGGACCACTTATCATCGTGTTTGATCGGTGTAAATACAAATCAAACATTTCATGTATACAAGGGTTCTGGTCGTAATGGGAAATCCGTATTAACTTCGTTGATGGGTAAGTGTATGGGAACTTATAAGGGAACTGTTCCTATTACACTTATTACGACAAAGCGCAATTCAATTGGAAGCACCTCATCGGAAGTTGCTCAACTGGATGGTATTCGTTATGCGGTTATGCAAGAGCCGACAAAGGGCGATAAAATCAATGAAGGGACCATGAAAGAATTGACTGGCGGCACTGATCCTATTCAAGCACGTGCACTCTTCAAGGACACAATTACCTTCATACCGATGTTTAAATTGGTTGTCTGCACGAATACCGATTTTGAAGATACAAGCAATGATGATGGAACATGGCGTCGTATGAGATATATTGATTTCATGTCAAAGTTTTTGGAAAATCCGTATGAAGATGAAATTAAATTTCCGCGAAGTGAATGCCCGTATCAATTTCCATTAGACAGAAAAATTGAAGAAAAATTTGATGAATGGGTGCCGGTATTTATGTCGATATTAGTCCAAAAAGCATATGAAAATCTTGGATTAGTAAAAGATTGTGATACAGTAATGGCCAACAGCGATAAACATCGCGAGGGACAAGACTACATGGCTGGGTTTCTCAAGGACAATATCAGAGCCAAAGAAGGTTCCATTGTAAAGAAAACAAATATGATGGAGACATTCAAAACATGGTATATCCAGAATTATGGGAAAACTTTACCCAAGGGAAAAGAAATCACAGAATTTATGAATCATCGATTTGGTGTGTATAATAAGGGCTGGCACAATATTGAAATCATATATGACGATGATGGAAATGAAATTGATGATGTATAATACAATAAGTCTAATTCTCACGATAGTTGAAAAATAATATTTTTATTTTACACCTTTTAACATTTCAAACGCCGTTTTATAATACATCCACGTTCTTATAAAATGTTCTCATTTTGTGTAGTGCTTCTTCAATTATTCTATCTGTTCCATTACACGCATTTTCAATTACTTTTATTGGAATGTGAAATTTTTTTGCTAATCCATGAACAGTATCTTTAACACAATATTCCGTATTCACTCCACATATTTTGATTTGTCTTACAAAAATATTATGATTTTTTAATCCTTCTTGTATTGGTTTGCTTTTATCGTTTTTATTGTGCCATATATATTCTTTATATGGATATTTGTGTATCTCATTTATGATGTTTATATGTGTTTCTCCACAACCTTTGAATTGTGCGATTACAATAAATGCCTTATTTGCGATTGCTTCTCTAACTAAATTTAATACATTTTCAATGATAAAATTTGAATTATAAAATCCAATGGGTTGCATATCAATAATACACAATACATAAGGATGTATTTGTTTATTGGATATCCTAATAGACCGTCTTATTTTATTAGTATTCATTATAGATAAATATTATTTTATTATTATTTATCTATTCAATTTTATTATTTATATAATCGGCATTTGAAGTGTTAAAAGGTGTAAGAAATAATATTATTTTTTTTACAAACCTAAAGGTCGGCATACACATCTTTGTGCGGTATTTCGGCCAACCAATAAGAAAACGCATCATATAGGATAAATATCCATTTAGTTAAAATATTCAATATAATAGGAAAAATAACTGCTATAACGATTACAGCCCATATACTATAATTTTTATATAATTTATCAGGTATAAAATTCCCAAATATAATATAACACACTATAACACTATAATATAAAAATAACATAACACGACGATAAGTGTAAAGTGAATCCATATCTTTATGTTCATAGATAACTTTTCGCTCACTTGTTTGTAGAATCCCCTCATATTTATTAATTTTTTTATTTAATTCTCTTCTTTCCTTCTCTCTTACCTTCAATAATTCTTCTGCTCGCAATACAAATTGTTTTTCGCCTATATATTGTTTTAACATATGCGATAAATTATTCATATAATCTTGTTGTTTTTCAACAGAATTTGCTCTTAATTCTTTTGCTGTTGTAGCAAATCTGTCTATAATAATATTATTATATTTCGTTTCACCCCCGTTTTCACCTTTATTAAAAACATAATAATTTTTTTCAGCACGACTTAGGTCTTCAGGCGCATTATTATATTTTGTTTTTTCTCTATCCCATTTGTTTTGTAAAGCATTATTGCGTTTTTCATTATAACAATCTGTACCAGGTGCACATATTATTCTATCTATTAATGAACCGGATATATCATTTGCTAAACCTGTAACTTTAGATAATAAATTTTTAACTAAATCTTCAGTTTTAGTATCACCCATTATCGTATTAATATATATTAATTTTTTAAATTAGTATATAGTTGTTTAAATTATATAGTTGTTTAAATTATATAGTTGTTTAAATTATATAGTTGTTTAAATTATATAGTTGTTTAAATTATATTACTTTTCAATAAACCGGAGCAAAGTCAAATTCTTGACTAAAAGGTTTGATATTATTATCGGCTGTTTCATCATCACCATAATCAGCAAAGGTCGATGCTTTTAAATCGCCAGATTTAAATCCTTGTGAAGTGCTGCCACCTGCGGCTGCATTCGCTAATTCAGCTTGTTTTTTTGTAATGAAAGTTTCGGGAGTAGCAGCAGCAGCGGTATCAGCAATTACTTGTCTATCTCTAGTAGATTTAGCATTAGGCAAATCACTCGGTATGACACACTTTTGTTTTTCCTTATCAAAATATAATCCATCGGCACAACAATCATCTCCTACACATATTCCTAAATTTTTCATCAAGGTTTTCAAAGGATTATCAATTTTCAATAAATTATCCTTATTGTATTGCCATATACTTGGAGCACTTTTTGAAGGGTCTTCATATTTCCAATCATATTCATCAAAATTCATATTACTTCTCGTATAAATATCCCACATATTACGGATGATAAAAAAAGCACCAATGGCTATAGTAATACCAATAGCATAATTCGCTATTAATTCAGGTATCATTGATTTCTTCTTTAATATGAACAAAACCAATAAAGGTATACATACTATTATGATTTTTTGCATTAATTTACTCTGAAACTCGTAACGCTTACCATAATAAGTATTTATTTGAACTAATCGCATTTTAGTATCATTTCGATTTTCTAAACTACTCATTTTGGTTTTAGCATCATTCAATTGAGACTCAGCAACTTTCAATAAAGTAAGTTGTCCAACTAAATTAACACGAGAATCAGAAACACCTTCCTGTAAAACTGCTAATTTATCAGAAACAGCTTCAAATAATGCTTTGCGTGTTTCTGATATATTATTTATATTTGAAAGTAGAGTAGTAATCTCAGGATCACTAGAATTAAATCCAGCAGAACTAGCTGCTATATCTAATTGCGTCATTAATGATTGTTCAGTATCTTGTAAACCTTTTATTTGGTTCAATATATCTTCTATATTAGTATTTTCTTCATCACCATTAGACATTTATTATATATTCATTCGAGAAAAATATATGATTAATATTAAGGTTAAGCTACAGCCTTTTTCGTCATTTTAATAGTTCCTATTATTATAACAATTGCTAAAATACTCCACATGATGTGCTTGTAATTTTCACTCATCATATTCAAATCTCTGTCTTCATTCATTGCGTTTAATTGCTTTAATTGATCGCCAGACCAATCTTTCAAATCTTTACGACTATTCGTTAAATCACTAAAAGTGTTTTTCAATAAATTTTTAACACTATTCAATCTTCCAGTAAGAGTATTATGCTTAGCATCAAGTTCATTAATACGTTCTACTACACCTTCATTTGATATATCATCATGTAATTTATTATACTTACTATCTAAATCAGTTCTTTCTGCTTCAGTATAATTTGCTAGACCACATTTTGTTGATGGCGTCATTGCAGCACCAGCTTCACTTGGCCAATCTGTTGTAATACCAAAACGATAATCTTCAACTTTACTGGGACAAGATATATCACTATCATCAATGCTCTTGGTTCTTAAATAATATTGATAATTATTATTTATAATACGTTTTTCATTTGTGCCATATAAAACTTCTTTGGATTTTAAATAACATTTTTGTTCATCACCTTTATAAACAAACCCAGCACATTGATCGCTTGAACTTGACGATGAACCTATAGCTGCATTTGGATCAGTATCTGACATAGCACCAAATTCACCGCATTTGGTTTGACAATCTTCCAAAGTAGCTACATTTGACACAAGTTCTAAATTACTACCAGTAACATTATATTCACCCATATGTGTATACTTACTTGAATATCCGAGCATACCATCGCCATACACTTGAAGTTGTCCTTTATGATTAATAAAACCTAATTTACCTAAATTCGTTTTATCGGAAATAGGTATGGTATATAAACTAGAAGCATCTTCATCAGGTCCACTTCCTTTATCACAAGCAAGTTTATTATAAATAACCTTTAATTTTTTATTTACTCCTTCACCTGACATAATTAATCTGTACGCCCCATTCGGTGAACCAATCCATTCACCTATTTCTAAAAATTCTCCACTTTTTAAAAAATTCTCTCCAGTTTTCCCATTTTCTGCTTTATATTCATCTACAGGAATTGATTCGGGTATATTAAGATTATCCTTTTTATTAGTCCATAATTCTTTATTTCCCCCATCCATTAATGTTAATCTTCCATCATTATCTAATACTAACTTTACACTATTACATAATTCATATTCTTTTGAACAATTAAATTTCGCTTCTCGGCCACCAGCTTCTTTGGCTACTCTAACTGATTTCATAGGTCCATCATTTCGCCCACATCTATATTTTGCTCTAAATTCTTTTAAACACCCTACAGCTGGGTCTTCTTGATCTACACTAATGGGAAGTAAATATGAACCATTATCTGAAGTAATTGTATTGGGTATATGTTTTGTCCAATTATTTGGTTCTACATAATAACTCATTTATATAAAAGTAGATTATTTTTATATAAACCTTATACGTGTATTATACTATTTTTTATTTCTAAATATGGGTTTTTTTCCTTTTAGTAAATAATCAATATTTATTGCGCCCAACCTAAACTATCATCTCGTTTACAAATACATTTTGTCAGAGATCCTTGCGTATAACCACAAGGTTTATCAAGATTACTGCCACCAGCAACACATTTGGCTCCTTTCCAACCTTTCATTCCAGCAAAATTAGGATGCCATTGTGTGCCTTTCCATCCTCCACAAAATCTATCACAAGATACAGTTCCATTATTTCCACCAGTAATGGAATAATTATCAGTATCTTCAAGTATTTTATCTCTACAAGCAGCTGGCATGGATGGTGTTATTTCTGTATGCGAACTACAATCAACATCAATTTCACCTCCACCAGTATTATTACTTTTTACATTAAATTCTTGTACTGCATCGCCCGTTAATATTATCGGTGGGCTTAATAATCCACCATCATTTGTTTGATTTATTCCACTAATCGGTGGTTGTGTAGTATATAAATTAATTTGCATTCCTTTTGCTCGGAATTGACAACAATCGCCGCGATTATAATAAACAACTTTTGTTATAGGATAAGAAGCACCTAAATCGAATAAAACAAAATCATAGTTGTGTCCTTCTCCATTTTTATAGTGTCCAGAATGATATCCGCCATTTCCAAATTTTCTTACTTTTAATTTTCCATCAATGATACTATTTAAATAAGGGATTCCAGCGATCACATCAGTACCAGTCTTTCGATAGTTATACCAGATTGATTTACACATCATAGTTCCAGGTTGGTTTGTTCTACATTTATAAGCCAAATTAGTCAATTTTCCATTTTCATAACCCCATATTGCCAATTGCGATATTTGTAACCAAGATTGATTATTACTAATCATCATTTTTACTTTTACATACCTCGCCGTTAATGGTTTTACTTGAATATTACTACAATTTCGACCAAAACTAGCAGTTATACTTTGCGTATTAATATCTCCTCCAATAAATTTATCGCATTTAATATATTTACTTAAAGCGCCATTCGTATTATGATTATATCCCCCAAAATATTTTATATTTTCAGTATTTAACTTTGTGTCATTCTTAAATGAAGCATAAGAATATGATGTGGACGAAACACCCCAATTTCTATCTCCTGCGTCAGATATGAATAATGGTGTAGTTGAATTTGCTGGAGTCACTGCAACTAATAACCCACCTGGACCGCCAGTATTAAGTAGACGAAATTTAAAAATATTCAATCCATTTTTTAGTGTTATATTAAACGATTTGGTCACGGGGCCGCCTGTATCCATAACCCCTTCGACCCCATTCAATTCGGTTTTTACTCTATCATCAGCAGCAATATATATTTTAGCATTCATTTGACTATTTGGATTATTATAAAAATAATATAAATAATCTGAATATCCATTATGATAAAAATTACTATCAGACCAAATCCACCAAGGATTTATATTACTCGGCATTCCCCTTCCCCAACCATGAGTCTTCCATATATTATCATCATTTTTTCTATATATATTATGCGCACCTCTATTTTTTATTTTACCCATAATACCACCAAAGAAGAATTCTTTATGTTTTTGATTCCAATCACCATCTAAATCAAGCCATCCAACATTCGTAAATGTCTCTCCATTGAATGAAATAGATCCGATATTAATACCATCATTATTTGACATCTTCATATAAGCTCCGGTTATTGGTAAATTGTCTCTATTTGGTGCTGTGAAAGTTTTGGTTATTGTGCTTCCTTTTCGTGGAGCAACTGCGAGAACCTCAAATGCACTATACACTCCATCTTCATATAACCATTTAACTAATACGTTTCCACCAGACCATGATTGGTCAGCATTAGTTATGGTCATTACAACATCTATTTTTTGGGCAATAAGATTAAGATTTTTATAAACACCAATTAAGCCATTTGCGAATAACCCACCAGAATTCGCATCAGTTGACTCTGCGCCAGCCAAATTATACGCAAGGTCTGGTTTTGTATAAATAGGGGCAGCTGATTGATTGTTACTGCCAACATGACAATTATACATGGAATTATCATCTCTCGTTAAAGCAAAAATAGGTTTATTTGAATCAACCGCCCAAGTTTTACACGCTTCTTTTGCCTTTGAAAAATCTTGAAAATTTGAAGGATTATTATTAGCTGAACTAGCTGGATATGCTGCAAGAAATCCAGTATCGCTTAAGCTATTCAATGTGGTTTTTTTTACACATTTTGTTAATTCTCTCGCATCAGGATTGGGAAGCTCATTCATAAATAAATTGTAGTTTCGTTCATTTAAATTTGGTATATTTAGATATTCAGATGTTTTTTCGGTTAATTCATCACGTCCAGTCGAATATTGAGCTAAATTATTTCCAATTGCATTTACTTGACTATCGGTAATTAAATTGTCTCCAGCTATTTTATTCCGCATACCAGTATTGGGTCCTAGAATACCTCCGTTTTCATAACCTTCTCGTTTTCCTCTTGAAAATTCTTGGGTTATTTTTTGTTTTATATTATCAAATAATTTCATTCCTTGATTAAAAAAAGGTATAGCATTATTATTCTCCTGTTTATATTTGATAGATTCATTCTTATTTTTTATAGGTCTATTATTATTATTATTTGACATTATTACTATATATATATATTAATTATATGTTTTAATAATTAATATACATGATACTATTTAATTTCTCTTGCGTTTTTTATAATAATCGTAAACATAGTAGGCAAAAATCATTCCAGCTAGGGCTAATATAAACATATCTAAATTACTTTCTTCTGGATTTTTAAATACAAAAATCAAACACCCTACAATAAAAATTGTAAATATTAAATAAAGCATATAATAAGAAAAATTAGATGTTGTTGTTAGTTTACTTAATTCAAAATTTTCATCTAATTTCATAGGTTCTTTTAATTTTTCAAGAAGTTTGGCATGTTGTTGTTGCAATTCGGTATTTTTTGTTAATAATCGCGTTACATTCATATCCATTGCGGCTTTATAGCCATCACCTTTTGGTATAATTATTTTTATTAATTCATTAGCTTCTCTCGCTAAATCATTTATTTTTTCTTTTAAAAGAGGTAAATCAGATGGATATATAAGCCATTTTGATGTATTAATTCCACTTCCACAATCATTAGTAAGTTTAATCGCGTTAGTGTCATTGGTTATACATTTATCGTTAGTTACTCCACTATAAATTATATATTCCCTCTTCTCATTAAGAGATGTATAAGATGTATTCCATCTTTGTTTAATATCATTATCGTCGCATGTTTTCATTGTAATACTATCATCAGTTTCACCAGATAAACAACTTTTCCCATTATATGATTTAATTTTTCCTGCGTTTTCGAAATCACTTATGTATTGGTCTAAATCAAATTCTTGTGGTTTAATATCGCTGGTTAATATAATCTGTGGAATTAATCCACCAACTTTATTAAGGTCACTATTGTTAGGTTTTGTATTATATACATTAATTGTCATATTGGCTGCTCGGTTTTGACAACAATCATGGCGATTATAATAAACAATTTTTTTTATAGTATACGAATCACCTAAATCTAATTGCCAAAATTCATCTTCGCCGACCTCAGTACTGTGGTACACGCCATTAAAATTTGAGATGTTACCATTAACTGCATTATGTCTTTTTGCTTGATGCCATTCACTTTTTACCTCGATGCTACCAGCGCCACCTTCTCTGCCTTTATATGCTAAATTACCTAAATTACCCGAATCTCCTTTCTCATAACCCCATACTTCTAATTCTTGTATTTGCAACCAATTTCCTCCCCAAGGGCCAGTGAGTTGAGGTAATCCTCTATTTTGTACTCTAATGTATCGCGCATTTATTTTTCTTGGCTCACCTTCATACTTGTTTTCATCAAAATACCACATTTGATTAAAATTTGTATCCAAACTTGCTCTCGACATAGAAATATTACTTCCTTCCTTTGTTATAACAGAATTTTGATTGTGTTTACTATTAGAGTTTTTAATTGAATAGGGTGTTGCTCCATTTATTTCTGGATTAACATCAGCATCATATATAATTTCATGATGAAGTTTATATAAATTTAATTTCTCTTCCAATTCATTCAATTTTGATTTAAGTAAGGTAGCATTTGGTTCCCCAATATTTCCAGCAACATTACTATCTAAAGAATCATTATATTTATCATCAGAAAAATCTGATAAATTAAAACTACTAGATAATTGGGGAACAGCCACAGGAACAGAAACAGGCAATGTGGACATTATATTATATATATTATAATATAATATTATACCTACATATATCTACATATATCTAGATATATCTGCTTACTCTACGTATGTATATCTATACGCCAAATTTACGAGATATAAAAAATACTAATAATAATGCCCCTACAACAAACATTGCATTCATTACATTTGCATTTGGATTTACCATAATATTAAACGTAAAAGAAAGTAATGTTACTGCTATTATAAAATAGACAAAATAATGATAATACATTGAATTCATTCTAAGTGCCGATGTTTCAATTTTTCCTCTTATTGTTTCTGTTTTTAATTTATCCTCAAATCCTTCTCTTTTTTTACATCCAAATCCTTCTTTTAGATCATCTAATTTTTCATTCATTAACTCAACTGATGGTTCAGGGTCTAAATGATTAATATCTGATGATGCATATGTTTTGTATTCAGTTGCAAATTTATTTAATTCTTTATTCAATTCATCGTCATTGTCATCATTGTGTGTTGAAAATTCAACTTCATTTTGTTTATTTTTAGAGGTTGATTCATCTCCATTAAATGCTTCTACAATAGAACCCCATTTTTCAGATGAAGAGTTTTCTAATAAATGATGTCTTACATTACCACTAATTTCATACAATTTACTATAATTATTGAATTCAATTCCTTGTAATATATGATCATTCAAATTAAACTCGGTTGAATCGTTATTTTCTTTATTATTTTCATCATTATATATACCTAAATTGTTATTTATATCAGACATATACACTATATATACATTATCTTCATAAAAATAATATATTATTTTCAATATATTATTTTCAAGTTAATTTATATTTTTTTTGCTAATGCCGCGGTAGCGTTTGACGTAGCAGATGATGCCGCTGACGATGATGCTGACGATGCCGAAGACGATGCCGCTGACGATGATGCTTTTGATAAAGATGATTTAATGTATTTATATCCAATAAACCCTCCAACTAAAATTACAATAAAGAAAATTGTATTTCCAAATAACAATTCATTGCGTGTTATTTGTGTATCATCAAACAATCCTTCAGCCGAATAACTTGAACTTTTTAATTCATTTAATTTTGTATTTAATTTATTTGTTTCAGTGTCTAATTTAAGTATTTTTGAATCTAATTCGTTAATATAAGTTAATAAATCCTGGCTTTCTCTTGCTATATCATTTTTATAAACAAAATACTCATTCTGTAATAATAACATATTATTCATCATGGTTTCGTATGCAGCTTTATTTGTCTTGCTTATATCTTCTATATATTTTTCATTCGGCTTCAAATTTGCTTTAGGAAATTGTTTTACTAATTCATTTAATTTCAAATAAAATCCATCATTTAATTCTTTAGCTTTATCTGTTAAAAAAATTGGAGCTATATAATCGTCATCCGACATATTTTTGTATATATTAAATATTTATTTATTATTATAAATATGTATTAATTATCTAACTAACTAAATTTGTTCAAACAAACTCTATAAAATTCAGATTTGATTGATGTCTTACTTGGTCTAATAACTTTACAAAATTCACCTGGACGAATGCCAATAACTTGAGATACTGGACTAAAACGTGACATATCAGGGATTTGGGTATCCTTCAAAATATTAAAACGTTTTTTTACTTCTGTTTTCTCTTCATCGCTTAATACTTTGTGTGGAGGAACCAGTTGATGTTTCATTATATTGTATTGCAAACGCTTAATATTAATAACAATAATGAAAATTCTATCTTGTTCCCAAATATCTACTAATGTTTTTTTAATTGTTTCATTCGGTTCATCTTTCATGATGACAATTAAATCATCTTTCTTTGTCAAAATCTCTTCTAATGTAAATAAATCTTCTATATATTCATATAAATTTACTGGTCGCAAACTTTTGCCTAAATGATACTTTACGTAAGTCTTTTTATTTTTACCAGCATTTGTCATTAACATATCAAGCTGTTTGGTTTCAAATAATGTATTTACATCATTGATTCCAAAATCCTTATATTGACTGACGTCATACTCTTGTGCTTCTAAAAGTTCAATCATAGTATTTCGTGATTTATGTGTTTCAATAATTTGACTGCTTTGCGTATTTTGTTGTTGGTTCGCCATTTTGCTATTATATTAATATACTAATGTTATTTTATATAAATCAATTTTATTATTAATTATATAAAATCTAATGTAGAATAGGAGGATATGATATTTATAAATTAAACTTTATTGTTTTTTTATTTCCCTTTTTTTCTCCCTCCTTTTTATCACCTTCATCACCTTCATCGCCTTCATCGCCTTCATCGCCTTCATCATTCTTTTTATCCTCCTCAGGAATTAATATAGAATCTTCTTCTTCTTCTGTTATTTGGTCGAGTACTAGTCCTTGCGCTTGTGCCTGCTGCGCTTGGCCTTGTGCCTGCTGCGCTTGGCCTTGTGCCTGCTGCGCTTGTGCCTGCTGCGCTTGTGCCTGCTGCGCTTGTGCCTGCTGCGCTTGTACTTGTGCCTGCTGCGCTTGTGCCTCTTCAACATTAATATTCGTATTATTTAAATTATCGTCTTTCGATATAACTGATACAGGATTTTCATTTA